>JGI20166J26741_11500695_pt1 | contig 12751 bp, 5 predicted proteins | sample TergutCu122P5_FD_26741 | JGI IMG/M metagenome (IMG submission 26741) | reverse complement strand
CTTAACAAATCAAAATTCTATTCAGGAAGAAATTAAGAGCAGATTGAAGTCTGGGAATGCTTGTTATCAGTTGGTGCAGCATCTTTTGTCTTAGTTTGCTATCCAAAAATATAAAGATTAAGATATACTGGACTGTAATTTTGATTGTTGCTTTGTATGGGTGTGAAACTTGGTTGCTCACATTGACGGAGGAACACAGACTGAGGGTGTTTGAGAATAGGGTACTGAGGGTGTTTGAGAATAGGGTACTGAGGGTGTTTGAGAATAGGGTGCTGAGAAGAATATTTGGGCCTAAGAGGGGTGAGGTAACAGGGGAGTGGAGAAAACTACATAATGAGGAGCTTAATGATTTGTACTCTTCACCAAATATTATTTGGGTGATCAGATCAAAAAGAATGAGATGGGTGAGGCATGTAGCATGTGTGGGGAAAGGAGAGGTGCATACAGGGTTTTGGTGGGGACACCTCAGGGAAAGAGACCACTTGTAAGAACCAGGAATAGATGGGAGAATAATATTAAGATGAATATTCAGGAAGTGGGATGTGGGCATGGACTGGATCAATGTAGCTCAGGATAGAGATGTGGCGGGCACTTGTAAATGCGATAATGAACATTTGGTTTCCATAAAATGCGGGGAATTTCTTGACTATTTGAGAACCGGTTAGCTTTTCAAGAAGGATTCTGCTCTGTGGAGTAAGTAAGTAAGTAAGTAAGTAAGAAAGAAAGAAAGAAAGACATGTTTATGGATGTCAGTGGGATAAACGAACAAATAACCCAAGAAGACAGCCCAGTAGTTCATTCACATTAGCTACTATGCACCAACTATCACCGCAGGTTGAAGCCTTACCTCACCCACTTGTCAGTGTCTGTGTTAGGTTTCAGTTTTGTTGAATGACTCAAGCGCATGGTCAGTGTGCAGTAAGGGATTAAAGTAAATGTTTCACATTAACTTGGCAGGTAACAGCACTGCAGCAGCTGCTCCCTGAAGCACCAGATACAGAGATGGATACATGAACCCTGAATTTCTGTGCAGGTACATCAATATCTCAGTATGTATTTTTAAAATTTCAAGTAAAGCTTTATTCAAAGTGCTGTGATAAACTGCAGTGCATCGTGTTAGATGTAACGTGTTATTTAAGTATACAACCGTGTAAGTGCTGAGCTTTCAAACACTTTAGTATCCTTTTATGTGTCATGAATAACCTATTTGTATTTATACATCTGTAACAGAACATTAAATATAAGAGTACTGAAATTTAGAAGGGAAAAAAAGTGCAAATTTTATTTCAGGAACTGTTCTGGAGCAGCCTGAATGTATACAAATTTCGTTTAGAAACTGTGATAAAAAGAGAATATTTGGAAACTAAGCATAGATGATGTGTGACAATGAATCATGGAAGATTAGGCTGAGCATTTCTGAACGGGACTGAACTGCCTCTTGAAAGAACTTAGAAAGAGACTGTGCTAAACCCAAGAGTTCTGTCACTAACCAGTTCCATGCAGTAGTCATTCCATTGGTGTTGCATTTTGTTCCATTTCTTTCATAGTGTTCAAATATAAAATTTTGTGATTATACTGCTGTAACAAATTTGAAACATCCTTCATGTTGTCTTCTTGGTAGTGACACCATATAGTCTGGTAGGTGAGTACAAGCATTTCAGTGGTAATTACTGCCTTCATCTCTGAAGATGTAGGCCATATGTTTCTTCCAAACTGTAATACCCACCTACCAGACTGCACAGTGTCACAACCGAGAACACCACTTTGAAAACTTCTAAGTTTTAAATTTTCAGTTATTTGACACACAAGTAAAGTTGCTTCTGTCAGTCAGTGTGTCTTACTGTGATACATCTGTATCCATATCTCAGTGAAAATAACTGACAGTATATGAAAATGTGATGGTAGGAGACCATGGAAGGATAATATAAAAATAGATCTTAAAGAAATAGGGTGGGTGGTTATTGACTGGATTGAACTGGCTGATCATAGAGAACACTAGTGGGCTTGTGGTTTTGGTCCTGAACCTTTGTAATTGTTAAGTTCAATGACAACTGATCAAAGGCTTCTCTTCCCTGAAGAAGTAAACAGTTTGTGACCAGCAAAGTTATGAAAATGTGATTGTTGTTTCTATCCAGTGAATGTTGCTTGGAGGAGAGTCAATGTACAGTGAGTGAGTGCAGACAGGATCTCTGAATCCTTGAATTTTGCTTTCTTGGCCATGCAGTTGAGAAAGTGCTATTAAATGAACTAAATACTTCAGAAATTGTTTTCTGATCGGACACACCACTTGTGTCACATGAGTGTCAGTGACAGTGGAATAGTGCTATTTCCAGCAGGTGCAGGGATTTTCATCTTAGCCACAATTTGCAGACCTTTTCTGGGGTTAAAGTGGCCTTGTCTGAATCTGACCGCTAACATCTGTCAAATGCACTCCAATCTCCAGTGTGTCATCATGGTGTGAATTTTATGAACCAAACATTATTTTATGCTGTCTGATATGAATGCCGCTTCTTCCTGTTACAAAAGCCAACAAGAAAGCTCAGTGAATTACAGTTTTGGGTAATAAGTATTATTCTGAACATTGCAGTCTTGATACTGTATAATTTGGTTTATAGGTACCAACATGCCAGAGGAATCTGGTGGAAGGAAGGTAATCTGGTCAGAAAATATGGTTAACATATCGAAGGACAGGAACCAGAACAGTGTGTCCATGAATGAGAACCAGCAGCCTTAACAACAGCTCTACTGTAAATAGAAACACAAAGGCAAGAATAGAGAATGCAGTGACATACACTTTACTCTTTGAGTGTAAAGATGGAGGCTGCAAGTTTCTGCAAAGCAGCATATGTCTACAACATCTCAGAAAACTGAGGTGTTCATGTTCACCTCCCTCAGAAACATCAAATCATGGATGACCCACTCTAATATAACAAATCACACTATAGGGATTTGCCCACAGAACAGGTGCTGAACATGAACAGGCAAATCCAGAAGAAACAGATACAACTACACAGAGAAAGGTAGCCACAATGGAAATGAATCCCAGGCAGTGTCTCAGTACTGGCAAGTAACACATTTCTTGGTTGGTATGCAACAAAAACAGGAATATATATTTTGTAATGAAATAAACAGTGAAGATACACATGAGTAACAATCAATTGGTACACTAAAATATCTGCCAAGGTGAATGCTGCAAGCCTGCTAGATACTGTGCAATTCCAAAGCAAAACAGGCTCATATCCAGACTCAGACCATACAACCTTAGTATCCTTGTAAGATGCCAAAGCTATGCAAGATTGTATAGAAAGGGGTGCCTTTGGAATGGAGCACTTATGAATGTACAGTGTCTTTACTTGAATATAGTATTTGGCGAATTTTGTTGCAGCGTACAAAAGCACTTGAGGTTCTCCCAGTAGTGTAGCTCTGTGTCACTGGGTATGTGGTTCTCTGCACCACTCACCCATTGACACAGCTTCCCATCATGGAATGGCTGATTCAAGATACATTTTCTGATGAGGTTTGTTTGCTGATATTTTTGAGATTGGAATGAAAACGAGTAACAACTAGGAATGCATTTGATGGAGTATAAAAATTTTTCTTGGCTGACTTAGTAGGTAGATGGATAAGGTATGTTCCAAACGTAAAGGTGCGTACCATGAAGGCATGCAGGTTAGGGTAGGTATAGTTCAGCACATTCTTAACCTCGGTACTACATGAAAGTAAGTGGCCACTTCTTCACCCCCGCTGTTTTTGTCCCTTATTAACAGCTTCTGGTACCCACTGAATGGGAGGCTGAATGCACCCCAGAGCCAATCTGGACAACTGGGAAAAGAGAAGAATCCTTTTTCTTACGGGGAATCGCACCCAGCTTCCACAGACGTCCAGCCCTTAGTCTGTTCATTATTCCGGCTCCCAGGCACATTCCAATAATAAATATAGTTGACGCTATCAAATTTGAAATTTTCACGGCAACAAAGATGACATTCTAGTCTGTGTTGCTTTTATGCAAATACCAGTGTGTAGATGGGATATATTGCCAATCTTTGGCTCTGAAGTGTTGGTACTGTAATGCCCTGCAGAAAAAATGTTATTTTGTTGTATTGTACTTTATTTTATTTTACATGTGCCAACAGATGATTGTGGTGAATTGCTTAGGTACTTTCCTCAGCTAGACAAATAGGAAGGCTGGATCACCTATCCTTCACATGGCAACAGCAATTGTGTTATGTATCAGTTTCAATTTCAATTTCATTTCAGATCTTCAGACAACTCTTATATCACGGGCAATATAACCAAGGTTTTAACGAAATTTTTTAACACTGGTGTAAATTTTATGGGATCCCATACGACATTGAATTTAATGTGCACTACTTTTAACCTGTTTTAAATTTTATGTAAAGATGGCCTGATGATGATCTAATGACCGAAACTTGTCGCCAGTAAGTTAAATAATAAAATGTTGTGTTTGAAAAAATACATTTATTATTGTCTTGCAATTCTATAACACAACGGGATGTCCTCTACAAATAACCTATACATATATAGTTTAATGCCAACCTTACTTATGGAATAGGGGGCTGGGCTTCACAATCACTCTGAAGAATTGAGAAATTTGTTTTGTGTCTGCTGGTAATAGTACAGGGGTGCTGATAAGTCCTTAGCCCGACCTACTTCCCGATGTATTTTGTTTGATGGTTAGTATATTTTGTTTGATGCTAGTCTTGTTATATATATATATAAATAGTACTAATATCCCTCCAATTATGATTATAAATAGGATATATGATACTCAAAATCTTCTGACGCTGTAGCTTGTTTCCTTTGTGGTCGGGCTAAGGACTTATCAGCACCCCTTATCTTGGTCTCCATCCCACAGTTAGTTACTGTAATTACTGAGTATTTGACACAGTACCGTTAAATGACCAAATACACAATACGTCAGCCAAAGTTTGAATGCGAGAAGAATTAATGTAGAAATAAACGTGAGAAAAATTAGAATGCCTAATAGAATCGCTGCTTCATATTAAGGCATCCATTATTCATAAGACGGGAGCAAGATGCAGAGGGAGGAGCTGATAATTAAACGACTCCTACCGCACCCTTTTATTGTATGTCCCTCATGTCAAATAAATTATAAGACTTAAAATATCTGTACCACTGCCTGATTGACTTGAAAATTACAGCTGGACCCTTGCAACATCAGCAGACGGCGCATCTCTTTGGTATCAGCAGCTTCAATTTGACATCTTAATGTAAAATAGTGCTACAACAAACTTAAATAAAAGAGTGGCGTCTTTGCTTCTTCTTCACTGTCCAAATGACGGAAAAAGTAATGCTGGAGAGTATCTGGGGCTCGCGGGGCTTTCTTATAGTAGGGCTGGAGCTGTGATTAATGAGGTCTAAAAGAGCATTCCTTTCAGCACAGTTATTCCACCAGTTATGTTTAACGTACATAGCAGGTTTAAATTTTCTCATGTAAGGTTGTATTCTCATTGATGATTACTGAAAAATACCTGAATCAGGTGTTGCTGTAACAAAGGCCTTCATTTCATTCTCATTTGCGAAAAACTGATGCCCTGTAAATACTTCACACTGTTCTTGCTCACGCTTATCTCGATATTGGAACTAGTAAAGTACAACATTCACAAATGTGGCTTTGGAAACAATTATGTAAAACCGCGTATCAAAATTCCAGCCTTTGAAATATTATAGAAGGTAAACTAATGTATGAAATCCTCTCTTAAGCCCTATCTGACCTGCAGCCTGCAGCCCAGCCCACGACCTAATTGCAGATGTCTTCCCTCTCCTCGGCCCAGCTGCACTGACCCAACACGCAATGTCTATTCAGGACACAGCTCGTTCGCTTTCCGCAGCGCTTACATTCCGTCGCAAGTATTTAAATTTAAAATGATATCATTCATATTCTTACAAAATGTACCACCTCATGAAGGAAACTTGTATTCACATATTTATTTAATTTTTTCATAAATTCTGGGAGGGCTGCAGCCCTGGGGCCCTTATGGACGAACAGCCCCTGCTAGAGATACTGGACTTCATGGCAATGAAAGTTCAGGTAACGGTATTATGGCATGCGTCGCTGTTTAGTGATGTGGATAATTAAGATAGAACTGTAAGTTCCCGAACTTTTTGAGTAATCTGCTGACATCTTCTGGATGTTAGAATTTTGTACATTTCGGTGGACCTGCTACTTTCATCTTCAGAATACCAATACTGCAGGAATGCCATTTGCTTCCTTCTTCATTGGGGGTTTGCAGATGTTTCAGAAGAAGACACTGCCTTCAATTATGAACTGTCAGAACGACATTAACGTAACCACGATGAGTGGTTACCCAATCGTATCTGACCAACGGACGGATGTAAAGTATATATGGTTATTTCTAAATTAAATAAGAACTTACAAGTCTGTGTACCAATATCCATGTGCATGTGTGTCAGTAACAAATTTTTAACACATTAACGGACTTTAGACAAGTACAGAGGAACCTTTATTGCAAATTTTAAAATCTCCAGACCCAGACGTTACAAGTCTTAATTTTTCAAAAGGAAATTTATTATATACATGCTATTAGTCGACTACAACTACTAAAATTATCTATATTATTGCAATAATATTAGTAATTAATTATAATTTACTTTCTAGGAACTGAAGCACGAAAGAAGGTAGGCGAGAAGTTTGCGGTTGTTTCTTTGTTATCAAGTTATCGATATCTGGACTGTATGGGAAGTAACAACTTGTATTCAGCTCTCCTATCTTCTGTGGTCCAGTTGGATTCTAGACTTCCTTTTGAAACTTTCATTTAAAAAGTAATATTTCACTAATATAATGTGTTTCGACATGACTTGTCATTCGTGACACAAGACCGCTAGACACTGGAAACTATGAGCATATAAATAGACTTCTTAGAAATTAAGAAGTGCAGCTTGTCACAATGTAATTCTGAGGTGGGTCTCATACTTGAGATATGTTATGTCCATTTGAATTTCAGCTGAGACAGTTCCAATGTTACTGGCAAATGACAAAGCCATTTTACTGCGACCTCTTGTGGACGGACTTCTTGAAAACGAACTTCAATTTATTATTCAATATGAATTTCTCAACGTGCATTTTTGAATCATTGTGCTTTTTCAACTTCAGAATTGTTTGATGGCTTTTGCAATTTCAAGGTTCGACACCTTCTCTGAGAGATTATAAGTTAGCCACGTATTTCACTGGCAACTTCATTCGCTGCTTGCAAGTTGATGTTCAGTTCGTTCAAATGTTGAGAGGTGTCAATGCGATAAGCATAGACACAAATTTACTTACAATCAGAGGACTGAGGTAAATAATCACCAATGGAGCAAGACAGTCCTTGCGCTCATATCCTGGGCCATAGATGATGATTTGATTGACAGTTTATGTCATTCAGTGGTATTAGATCCCACACATATCACTGATAAGCGATAAAGGATAGAATCAAAAAGGAGATTTTGTTCAGAATTTAACTCCGCAGCATATTACGCAAACAAGATTATAATTTAAAAGTGTGGGTCAGAATGTTGATCTTCCATGTCAGAGGAAGTGTAAAACTTCAGTGCTTGACAGGTTTAATCATCCCTAAATACCTGAGGATTGGGGAATAAAGTACACGTCCTCAAAAATTATTATGACAGGGCTGGAAACACAGAGTACTTCTGCAGTCTGACAACTTCAGTATGATTTATATAAATGTAATTAGATATTATTACCGTTCGGAAGAGAGAGAAACTGTGTCAGATTAGCCAGTGCGAAAATTAAAAATAATCCCTACTTTTTTTAAGATCTCGATTACCGTAAATGTATCTATGATTCATAATGCACAGTCACGTGCCTTTCTCGTACCTCACTTCACCTACTTATTACACTTCATACAACAATAGTTACGTTATTAAATTTTGGTCTCAGAAAAATTCAATGACCGGTTACAAGGGTTACGTGCAGCGACATCAGTTTATTGACCTTTCAATTTAAAAGTGGCATTATTTTGGGAATTCAAATAGTACCGAACATTACAAGTTTCTCAAGACACACAGTAGAGAAGAGCACGTAACAGACGTGAATAATAGGCTGTTACTACCTTGCACTCTTCGTTCATTACACTTACTTTGCTGGTTTTATGTCTTTCTCAAACGACGTAACTTGTTCTCAGTAAGCAACCAGGTGGATTCTAGAGAGGATATTTGTTATTTATATATTTTGGATTTAAATTTGCTTTCTTCAGATGACAACGCTGGACATGACTGTTACAGGGTAGTCACTTGGTTTTGGGCAAATATCTGCAGAAACTGTGGGGATGTATCAGACAATGTAAGTACAATATAAGGCAACACATCTGCACAAATTGTTGAGTTACTGGTGAAAATAAATACACGTGTTTTATTTTTATTTTTTGGTTCTAAGCAGTCCCATCAGGACAGAAACATTACTGCAGGAACACGAGGCCACTGGACTGAGGCTCATAAAATCTGTCCTGATTATTCAAATAAAAAATACACTGCATGACAGACTGGCACAATTTAAAAAGGGAGCAGGCATACGATTTTACCCAATATTTTAAAAATGACTTCCCTTGACTCTGGTTGTTTCTGTCTTGCCACAACAGTAGTGAGAGCAGCGTATCAATTAATTTCTCCAGCGGATGCCATAACACTTACTTTTCAACGATGGGGAACTGACCATAATTCCTAGCTAATTGAATAAAATTCCTGGGGTTTTGTTTATGTGTGTGCTGATGAACATGCACAGTTCTTGGCTGCGCGGTGTCTTTACTCAGTTCAATCTGCGCGCATGGGGTCCTTAATACATATGTGCAATATCAAATTACAGATAAAAGTTTGGTATTCAAACTGTTCGTTGCCTCAGATGAGCAGGTTTGTGGAGCCATCAGTGTTGAGGCTGGTTAAAAGATACTGAAAAGGACATAAACTAGATATAATTAGTCTACTTCGAAAAATACTGGGCCACCCAGCTCTCGGGATTTGTCGTTCTCTCATCTACAATGTCTCCTTTATGTATTTGGGATATTGATAGTTCAATTCGGGAAACGTGAAGTGTAGGCGCACTCTGGACCGGACGGACAGGACAGACGTTTGCACATGTCGGCGTACGGACACTGCATCGAATTTAGGGCGGACTGACTGACTGATTTCGGTTTATTGAAGGTTGCGGATTGGTGAAAAATACGAGAACGTCGGTAGAAGAAAGAGTTATTGTGTGTCTGTTAATTGAGGAAGAACAAACGAAGAAACGGCAGTAACAAAGATTTTGGGCACGTGATATTTGCACGAAAGCAGAGATGCACGGCGAATTGCTTATGTTATGACAGGCAAACATTTTTGAATGTCTTTATTGTTGCACCGTGCATCTTGGTATAAATGTTTATGTTTGCCAACTGATGCACATATTTATTAGTCTCAGAGAGCACTAAAACATATTTAAAATTTGATATTAAAATGCTTCTACATGTTTCGGTCTGCGACCATCATCAGGGAGCTCGTACTTGGGCCTAGCTAAAGTTACAATTGATAAGATATGCGGTAAAACACGTCGTTATATACTATGCAGTGGTGTGGCAGCATATATGCCGCCACACTACTGCATAGTATATAACGACGTACTGTTACCGAATATCTTAACAACTGTAACTTTAGCTCGGCCCAAGTACGAGCTCCCTGATGATGGTCGCAGACCGAAACATGTAGAAGCATTTTAATATCAATTTTAAATATGTTTTAGTGCTCTCTAAGACTAATAAATATGTGCATCAGTTGGTAAACATACACATTTTTTAGTGTTTTCGAATGACATCCTGAATACATCTGACTCCTGGATTTTGTTGGTACCAAATTGACGATGGGAGAACACATCCTTTATGGAGGCGATGTACCTATAATTTTTCAGCTAGGCGGAAAAATATTGTCGCCGTAGATCGGGTCAGTGTGCGATGCTACACAAGTAACTGCGTGAAGAACAATTTCGTCCCCCTGCCGTGCGTCCGTCTGCTCCGTCCGATGCGCCCCTATGTGCGCGTATCCTAAGATATTTCCACGCGCCTTTTCACATCGAAATCGATCTGTAGGATGTTTCAGATGTAAACAGCCACAAAGTGGAAATAACAGCATGTTGTCCTTCCCATCGCGTGCTCCAGGGAGGGGACGGAAAATCAATCAGTCGCTAAAAATAAAGGACCTTGTTTCATTCCTAAATGCGACGCACGAGGCAAGCAGCAGCTCTGCGTGATGCCTGTCGTCTATATGAATGGGCCCAGGTGACTACTAAGTACAGGGCATTGCGGTATCTGGGGGGCGCGAAACAATCACACAGAACTTACAACAGGAAATGTCTCGTGCAAAGCGACAGTTTGCACGACAGAGACGGAGAGAGCAGAATAATATAAAATTGGATGTTTGTAAAGTGGGTTACAATGAATTGCTAAATCTGGCTTTAGACAATCTGTTATAATAAACGCAAGTCAAAACGTTGCGATAAATCTCGCCCTACCTATGTTAATATCACTTTATGCGACACTTGGAAACAAGTTAGGAAATGTGCGCATAGCGGAAATATGATTTTTTAACGTTAAATACATTATATTTTAATCTCCACTCATACCAACGAAGAATTATTACCAATATAAATTTCTACACAGCCAAAATCACTCAATGACATGCAATTTTTATATTTTATGTATATTTTAATTGAATTGTAAGTATTATGGGATCCCATTGTACATAAACAGCGCTGCATTTACCTCAAGTTTCTGTGAGATGGCCTGCTGATGGTCAAGGAAGACCGAAACATGCCGCCATTACAATAAAGACAACTAATAACTAAATAGACTATTGTTGTGTTTGACGGCAACTATAAACAATTTGTTTACCTTGGAAATATTATGGTTCCTTTTTGTTAATTGCCTCATTGTTCTTGAATGCTTTCGGTGTATGATCGTTGTAAAGAGCTAGGGCAGGCCAGCAAGGGCGTCCTAAATTAAATTTGGTTAAATTACTTAAACAGTGGCAACAATGCAAAATCTCTTCCCTTTACCATTATCGAAAACTGTAATAATGGCGTTAAAAGCGCGGCGTATTCGGCAAAAATGATTAATTCCTCTCTGCGCCTTCTGCTTTAAACATTCTTCGTTCCAGTAAATCTTCGACGAGCTGCGCTGGACATGCGGTCAGAAACGCTGGCATATTATAATGTAAAGTTTCCGCTATCGTTGATCGAATTTAACGAAAATTGGAACGTTTGGACATATTTGAATAGAACAACCCCTTACAAAATTTCATGAAACCTTTCAGCAGTTCTGTTCTTCCTTGTCATGTTTACCGTTCTCCTGTACTTATAAACAGCTTGTCATGTTTGCCGTTCTGCAATACTCGTAAGGAGTTTGTAGTGTTTACCTTTCTACTACGCTCTTAAGGAGTTTGTCATGTTTATCGTTCTACTACGCTCGTAAGGAGTTTGTCGTGTTTAACGTTCTACTACGCTCGTAAGGAGTTTGTCGTGTTTATCGTTCTGCTACGTTCGTAAGGAATTTGTCGTGTTTACCTTTCTACTACGCTCGTAAGGAGTTTGTCGTGTTTATCGTTCTGCTATGTTCGTAAGGAATTTGTCGTGTTTACCTTTCTACTACGCTCGTAAGGAGTTCGTCGTGTTTATCGTTCTGCTATGATCATAAGGAGCTTTTCATGTTCGCCATTCCACTACACTCATAAGAAGTTCGTCATATTTGCCGTTCTGCTATTCTCATAATTAACTCGTCATGTATGCCGTTTTCCTTCTTCGGTTTATCAATATTTGGAGAGATTTTAGGCTCCCACAGCAGTGATAATGAAGACTAATTTCGTCTATGATATGGCGCCGTGTAGATTGCTAGCACCGACGTTTCATATGCAGCTTTCTACGTCCACTCTCAGGCGAGTGTACTTGGAGGAAGCAAGCTTCTCTGAAACGTCGACAACTTTGTGTACGCGGCGTCATGTCGCAGAAGCCTGCAATCTTTACTGCCATATTACTTGAATGCAGGGCTTGCCGGGCAGATTTCTGGGGATCCAACCTTCGAGTGGCTCTAAGACGTCACTGGAATAATCGGTAGTATGGTGCCAGTAAAATCAGGTTTCCACATTGGATAGTATTTCTCCGAAAATTAACCCCAGTTTAGGCTTGCGCCCACAAACAATGTTCGCGCAGCCCTGTCCTAGGCCGGAAGAGTTAAAAGAAGTTTGTGAAAGGGCGCCAAGTTATTAGCCTGTCCAGGCGCCCACATGTCTCGGGCCCGCCCTTCCTGAGTGACCTTTTGTATACTCACGCAACCTCGCATTTGCTGTTTCGTTGTCACCATACAACCAGCACAAGGGCTAACAGTAATTGTCCACAGCTGGAAATCAGTACATCAGTTCACCAGAGCTGCAGTGTCAATATGCTAACGTCATTCACGAACTACAGTAGGTCTCCAATTATCCGGATTAACTGGGACGGCGAGCCAACCAGATATGCAGAAAATCCGGATAATTGGATTATTATTTGAAAATAGGCTATTGGCAGTTTTGAATTTCGGCTGTTACTATTTACAGCACGTACCTGTGTCTAAGCCTTTAGGTGGTTCATCCCCATTGTGCGCACTTACAAGTATTAAATGAGAGGATATATAAGTCAAACACAACAAAATTTTTATTACTTAGCATAAGGTTAAGTAAATGACGACATGTTTCG
>JGI20166J26741_11500473_pt1 | contig 12752 bp, 7 predicted proteins | sample TergutCu122P5_FD_26741 | JGI IMG/M metagenome (IMG submission 26741) | reverse complement strand
AAAGTACTGTTGTAAAAGTTTAAATAAGCAATCATCTGGGGTCCAGGAATGGATTAATCCATTTTACATTAATTCCTATGGGGAAAATAGTTTCGGTTTATGAACGACCTTCAGGAACGAATTAAGTTTGTGAACCGAGGTTTGACTGTATATGTAACGCATAACATAACAAAACAGTACCACTGTTTATTATGAGGTACAATGCATCAGCTGGTAACAAATGTGATTAAAATTCATCGTGTAGTTATTATGCCGTTAGCAGACATGGTGAACATTCAGTACACAATTTTGTACTCATAGCTTATGACAGATTGCAATAACAGGCATGTTATGCCCTTGTAGATGTTCAAATCTTGTTTATGTCACAGTGTGTGGTACAACATGCCCATTATTATTATTATCTATCATAAACAATGATTATAAAATTAGGTACTAAATGCTCATGGGATCAGCTAACCACATTATAACTACACTACAAATTTTAGTAACATGTGTATCAGATAATGTGATATTGTTATGGCATTTTATCTTACTTATCATACATGTTTTAGGTGTTGCTTCCTGAAAATGGTGGTCGACTGCCAAAACGTGTAGAAGGGGAAGACTGTGTATTTCTTACATATACTTTGTATGTGCAGACTGTTAGTTGTAATAATAAAAGCATATCAACAAATTTACATTTTGTATTCCCACATCAAGTTTGCTATTCCCAAAACACTGTCCAGACATGCTACTTCTCACAAACACACTATATACATAGAAAGCAATTTTGGTAGACAACTTCACTCAATGTTACCATTTACCACATTGTGAGATGTGAATCCAACCAAAATATTTAGAACTCCCTTACTGTAATTACACTTTGTTAGGTATTCTGTGTGCAGCAGCTGTATACAAAGTTGTTTCAAACAGCAATAACGTCTGTCCCAAGCAATGGTTCTTGTCACTGTCTTGTAGTTGCTACAACTAATGGAACTCCACCTACTGCAATTCCACACAATGCCTAATCAGGTATTACAGTTCCTGCCATGTCAGCTGTAAAAATATGGTGGCTTTGTCAGTCAACAACACATGCTGTGGATACACATGTAACAAACTGCAGACTTCCAGCACCTCTGACCATAAGTCAAAACTAACAAAACATAATTCCCCTTCCTGGGATCTGCATGGTTTAAAAAATTAATACCATGCCTGGAGGCTACTTGAATTCAGATGTTAAACAAGGACTGATCAATCCTTGTATTTACTGAAGTAAAATTCATCTTTATTGTAAATATATCTATGGATGCAGATATAAGTCTTTAGGATATGATCCCACCTAGGATGGTATATACAGGGGGAAACTTTTTTTTAAATGACTGCTTTACTTGGTGGTAGGCAGTGTGGTGGCTGCTGTTGTTCCGTTTGCCCATGACTTTGAGTCCATTGTTTTAGCAAATAGTGTACTGCAATTGCAATTAGATTATGTATCCACCATGTTGAAGGGTGCTGGAAATGGTTTTACTCAGCTCACAGATATGCATCACACCTAACAAACACACTGTTCATTACACAACAAAGATCATGTGGTAAAACTGAAAATACCACATTTTGAATGCTTCCTTTCAGACTGTCTGCAGTACAATGACTATTACTTTGCTCTTTATCCTTTAACGGTTATCTTACGGAGCTTTAATTCGGTGTTTGCGTTCACTGTATGGAGTTTCTTTTTAAATCGTTGTGCGTGTTTGACAATAAGTTTTTATGTCTTATGAACTGAAGATGATGAAATAATCTGAATTTTTTTGCGAATAAATCAAGATATTTCAGTTCAAAAAAGATTAAGTAGAAGTGTTTAGTGCCTACATGCAGGAAGTTGATATAAAAGTTTTATAATTTTCAATTTATTTTACTTACGTTTCTGTTTGGGACCTGATGTATGGACAGGAAATTTCAGCTTCAAGATTTGTGGAGTTATGCCTTGGCGTGGTATTGTCAGAAATAACAATTGTACTCCCCCCCCCCACACACACACACACACACACATTCTGAAAACTTCACTAACAATTTTTTCTTCACACCACTCACAGTTCACACAAGATATTTTAGCTGTGTCGCTGTCACCAACCATGACTGATCAACCTTTGTTGAATGCTGTTCCCGTCTACAGACTTGCGCCATCATTTCCAGTGTACCTTTTACGAGGAGAAATCAAGAGTCTCTACATGATATTTGCTTAGTCCGTCAAGGGAAGAGTAACTAAAACAGAATTATTTAAGCAGTTGTCTAAAAATGCATAAAATTCTATTGCTTAAATAAATGATGTTGTATCTCGATTTCCCTACTTCTTTATTCTCGCTGTCCCAAACCAGTTCAGATATCCGGTTTGGGGACAGGAACCTGGCTCTATCATGCACAAACATCGCAGATTGCTGACTCAGAAACGAATATTTAGCCTGGCTTATTATTTCACAGTTGGAACAAGTGTTAACGCAGTGAAATGCTATATTATTTCAGCTGTTTTATGGCTGGACTATCTACAGTCCAGCGTGTTTATTTCTATATATCAAACTCAGATGAAATTAGAACCCCCCCAAGTGGAGTTCGCCAAAGAGGCATATCAATTTCAGAATACGTTCTGGGAAAATCATGACCTCACAGAGCAGCCAGCAATTATCTATATTTATTTGGGTGGGTGAATTTATGCATACTGGTTATCTTATTTTTCAAACCGTCATTCTGTAATGGACCAGAAACCGAACTGAAACGTAAGATTGGCATTAGAGAAAATATGCCATTGGTATTTTATCATATAAAGACAGTTGGTTCTTAGCCCCTTTTAGTATCAATATATCCTGCCATGTCTGTCTCTGTTTTGACTACTATAATCAAGAACAGTGTGAAATATGCGTCAATAAACGACGGTGTTCATTGCAGCGCGGGGTACACAGAAAGAAAATTCAGCTGCAAAGCCCATCTTCATAAGTAGAAGTTCCTGTAACAGCAATGCTTGGCAGAGTGAATGAGGCTTCATGTTGACTGCCTAACAAAGTACCGTTCTTCCAATGAAATATGTAGGAGGGCTAAACGTATCTCTAGCAGGGAATGCAAGAGCTTTCTTGCTTAGAATAAGAACAAACAGCTCAAGTTGCAGACGTGGTTTCGATGATTAACAGGGAGGCTAGAAACTGCTATCCATGATGTACATGTATACATAATTGGGAAAAGTGGCCGGAGTGTGAATCTGACCACAAACCGTTATATAATGTGGTGATGAGCGGGGCTATAATTCTAAGCCTCTGCATGAGTGTATGGGGCATTTAAATTTCTTGTTGTGTTCGTAAGATGCCGCTTTAAAAGGATGCGGTGCATTTGTCGGATAACCGTTAAGATGCCTCACAAAATCACAAAAGTTAAGATCTGGTGAATGAGAAGGCCATATTCTCCTGCTTACTATTATTGCCAAAACAATGTAAACATTGCAGAGAACTGTTTGTGATGTGAGTTGTTGCACTGCATTGCTGGCAACATGAAATGTTCTCTTGCAATTGAACATGTGTTCAAATGATGGTTTCAAAACATGTGTTACATATTGATGTAAATTTAGGGTCTCAGGCAACCAAACGGGCCCAGTAAACCTAGTTACACTCGTAACACACCAGACACAAAACTTAATATCTTGCTATGGCACCTAAAGGACCAGCATGAGATTTTCTGCAGACCAGTATCTGTTATGTTGAGAGTTCACATATACACCGAGATGAACCTAAACTCCATCATTAAAAAGGATAAGTGTGGGTCTATTTCCTCATCATGCACCCCAAAAATTCAGTCTTGCTTCATGGTCTGTGTCATAGAGGTATCTTATGCAGATGCAAACACAGGAGTTTTATTGCCATTTGTGCTGATGACACAGACATGCCCATTTGTGTGCTAGTCAAGCCACTCATTTCCACAGTGATGTCTCCACTCTAGCAAGAATTTTGTCCTGTTCTTCCCCAGTTATGATGTGTTTTATGTGTCTTCTGCATGTTCTTTTACTGTCTAGCATAGAACCTGTCAGTCTTCATCTTTGCATGTGTTTGCAGATTTCTTCCTATTTGAAGCAGGAACATAAGAATTGCAGTGTTTTGCCCAGTAATTGCCATAACAAAAAAAATCAGATGAGACCAGTGTGCCTAATGATATTTGTTGGTATATAAGGATATGACTATCATTCATAGTGTTCATCACTCTAACAAACCAAAATAATAGGTCACAATAGATGTGTATATAATAATACATGTGTATATAATAATTACTGTAAGGTAAAGGCAAAGGCTGTCTCCTTACATGCCATGCAGGCACAGAGGGGAGGCAGAAGTATAGCTCTAGCCATACATGACCCTGGCTGCTTTATGCCAAGGAAAGTGACCCAGTACCCATTACATGGAAGGATGGGTGGGGCCTCAGGGGTGATCTGGATGAGGCCCAAAAATCTTGCCCCTACTGGGATTCAAATGCTGGACTATCCAGTCCATAGCAAGTTGCTATACTGACTATGCTATCCCAGCTGCCGTAAGAACTACCATATTACTAATAAATAGGAGGTGAGGGTGTGAAGCAGAAATAGAAATAGAAACAGAAATAATACGGTTGGTGATCTGAACATGGGAACATCACCACAGCCCATACAAATTCAATTAAGAAGCTGATTTACTCTATATACACAAAAACTTCATAGCAGAACTAAATCTCAATAAAGTACCAAAAATGTAGATTCAACACTAAGGGAGGGGGTGGGGATATTCAGCCCTGCACTGTGCCAATGCCCTGCCTGCAGTACAGGCTTACATGATCTTACTTGCTGGACTGCATACCCAATTCCATCAAATTTGCATGCATACAGTCTAACTTACGCACTCACATCTTTCACTATCAGTGGGACCGGTCTGAAGATAAACATATGTATTTGTTTCAGGTTTCATAAAATATAACAAAACAAAATGATTCAGCAATCTTACTGTGCTTTTCTCAGCCATTCTCCTGTTGTGTATTCCTGATAGGTCAATAGCGTTGGAAGCAATCACTGTATGCATCACTCACTGTGAATGGATTGTAACGTTAGTTCATGTAACAGCAAAATTTGAAGCTTATCTCCTCAAGACTTTTCCATTCCAGATCAAGCCAGACTGTATTCATCATCAGTACCGAACACTAGTTTCACTTTTTGAATACCATTTGCCAGTACAAAACCACACCATTCCAGATCAAGCCAGACTGTATTCATCATCAGTACCGAACACTAGTTTCACTTTTTGAATACCATTTGCCAGTACAAAACTACACCATTCCAGATCAAGCCAGACTGTATTCATCATCAGTACTGAACACTAGTTTCACTTTTTGAATACCATTTGCCAGTACAAAACCACACCATAATACGAGGAAATCATTTTTTTTAAAATTACATTAAAGATAAGAGAGGAGGACACTTTTTGACATTGCTTTGAAAACTACACTTTAAGCAGTCAAATGCAATGTCTTCTGAGAAGCAGGTCAGATGTCATAACACATGAAGAGCAAGAATTTAGAGCTCTGATGGTTATATTACACATCCACCACACAGTTTCAGAGTTCCAGCATCAAAATGTCAACTGCAGATATTCCATCACACTCACCATAAATTCAGAACTGTCCCCGTTTTGGACCACGGCCACCACGCATTCCTCTATGACTTCCATACCTGCCCCTTGAGCCACCTCTGGATGCACCTCCCCTTCCTCTGCCAGAGTACCCACCCCTGCCTCCCCGACTCCGGAACCCACCTTCTGGTTGATGACGGAACGGACTGCCTTGTCTAGTTGGAGGATAAGGTCCCCTCCCTCCACCCCAGCCAGCAGGACCTCTATTTTCTCTACTATAACTTCCACCTGGACTGTCCTCCAGATCATTTCCAAAGTTCTGCCCATTACTTGGGCTATCATCTGCTTCCCCAGGACTTACAGGATAGCCACCTCTGAAGTTATCCTCACCAAGAAAACTTCCTCCTTGCCTGAAGTTTCCACCTGGACCTGATGGAAGATCGCCATGATTGTCTTCTTCCTCTAGTAAACGTTCACCCCACCGCCTCTTTCTGGGTCCTGATCCCCACCCTTCCTGTTCCAACAAGCTTCTTGGAGGATGGTCACCAAACTGCAGTCCCCCCATCACAAAACCTCTCCTACTTGGTCCCTCAGTCAATCCTGGGCCTCTGTCTCCAGGACCCAAACCTTCTGTCTCGTCATACAATTCACGTAAGCTTTCTGGATGACCACCTCTCATTCCACCATGAATAGAAGGTCCCTGATTGGGTCGAGGTAGCAATGGTGCAATGCCACTGTTCTGCTGGCGGAAGTCAGGATCAAACTGTCCACTCATAAGCTGAGAAGGTAGCAGTTGTGGCAACATTCCTGGCTTGCCACGTAAGTCCAGGTCTGCTCCACCTTCTACCCGCATGTCACGGTCAAATCTGGAAAGCCACAGATCAGTATTTACCCTAACATAGCTCTTATTTTGGAGTACATGTATGAATTGTGAGTTTAATTGGAGAAATTAAAAAATTAATAAACTCCGCTATCTAGTTCCCTGCACATATTCAAATATTATGATATATGTAACTTAATTTATACAACATTTGTGAAATAAAGCCTTACCCTTGATTATTACGCATGTCCTCATCCATTAGGGGCCTTGGGGGCCCTGGGTTATTAAAGTGTCTCAAATCACTGTCTATCTGAAGTCTGCGTAAGTCTTGGTCACTTGCTGTTCCCAGTGGACCTGGTAACAGACCTCCCCCAGGAGTTTGACGGAGATCCAAGTCTCCTGCTGAAGAACCTGCAAGGTACATTAAGATTCTGACTGCATGTTTCTGAGAATCATGATAATAAAGTTTGTTCATAAAAAGGAAAATATTTTACAAGACAAAACTTTTCAAAAACATATTTATCCCTAAGACTTACTTAAATGGCATCCAGTCTATGCTTGTAGCTACACTTAACTGGCATCCAGTCTCTGCAGTATTACCTTAATTTGATACAATATTTCTTATATACTGATAAAAGATACGAAAAAAGGAATGTTGTTGACATGACAATATTCTAGCACAAACAAAACATACAGCTGTTTGGCCAGAGCAGCCAACCATGTCTCAGGGGTGATTTTTCACTTTTGAAAGCTGCAGGTAATAACAGAAAGAATATATATAGCCCTTGTTTTAGGCCTGTTTGTTTTATGCCTTTTTGGTTTAATGCCCCTTGCCAATTTATACCACTTCTTAATTTGTGGTTTAGTGCCATCTAGTTGGCTCTGCACTTGGACACTGCCGGCAGAGTACAGATCTCACTGTACAGAACACAACTGGGAAGCTGCATGCTCACTGCAAAATATGTCAGTCACCATGTGCTTGCCATACATTTCAAACCATATGGTTTATTTACAACTTATTTAAGTAGTTTTCTGTTCTACCTACACATGCCACAATAACACATCCAATTAAGAGGGGGAGGGGGAAACTTACACAATGAATAATTGCAGCAATATTCTTAACAGTAGTAATATGTGTGTTCTTTTGATAATAAAGTAACTGTGTAATAAAACCCGTGAGAATGAATTTTATTGTCCATGAACAACATCTGTGACAGCGACAATAAGGAATATCTACCAACCACGACAAGCCTAGAAACTACACACTAGAATGGAACAAAAACACTGAGGTGGTGACAAATAACACAACCCCTAACCAACCCATTATCATAACTACCTATACAAAATTTTAATGACTGAAACCCTAACCTAACTGCAGCAAGAATCAATGGTGGTAATACAGTGACAGTGCATTTAGTTGTCTGTGACAGTGACGATATTGAACATGTAACATTGGTGATGAGTGTACGCAAGTTGTTTACAATTCCTTTTCAATTTACACAGGCTAAATTAATATCAACTGCTTACTTCTATATTAGTATCAGTAACATAATAATAATAATAATAATAATAATACAAATACATGAACAGGCTGTCATTGGTATGACAATAAAGACATATAAATGACAGTCAAAACACAACAGTTTTATTATAATCTACTACTTCAGGGCTTTTTGTGTTTTGACTGTCATTTATATGTCTTTATTGTCATTAGTAACACATCGAGATGTCTAGCATTAAATGTCATTGGTATGACTGCCCTTAACTTCTACCTACTGCAGTATTTCTTATGGGAATATCACTTCCATTTATAACTTCTTGATTTATGCCCACTTTTTCAGGAACAAAACAAAACAAAAAACAAATGTGTAGTTTGGTATTTCTTTCTAATAATGCGCTAATTTTCATGTGTCAAAGACAATACACTTCCTGCTGCTGTTTACACTGTCTATGAATTTTACCGAAATTGAAAAAGAAGATTAATCTAATATACATGCAGTTACAAACAATAGGTAAGAGTTAATTTTAAGAAAAGCCCATATTGTGAATTGCTGCTGTGATTATTACTCCATCTTACATAATATCAGTAATTATTACGCTCTGTAAATTTCTATTTGAATACAGAGTTTCATAGGTCTTCTGTGCATACACTAGATATGACTGACCAGCTCAGTAACTGTACCTGTAAATCTCATGTCCTGGTCAGGGACATGACCATGCTGAAGTCCAGGAAAACTTGCAGGCTGTGGATGCTGGAGAGGTAAACTGCGCATGTCTTTGTCTTCCAGCCCATAGCGCCCTGGCACATTTCTGAAAGAAACATATTATGTCAGATAGTGCATTCTAAGCTTCTGAGTGTGCCAGTGATATAGGTACATACTAATTAACTGGTCTTTAAGAAAAAGAATGGAAAAATGCATCACAATTTATAGTACACATATATGGTCAGATAAACAGCTCTGGTTTTGAAAAGTGGGTAAAAATAGTTAATTCCAAGCGCAAAAGAAGTCAATGGTTATTTCTGATGTGTCATACTACTATGTGCAGCATGACAAACCCCAAGCAAATACAAAATTAAAATAAAGATAATTTCATAGCTTCGTAAACAGTGAGTTACCTGTGATGCCACTAAAATGAAATATCAGCTGTACAAGCTGAGTTACGTGAAATACCAAAATAAAAGACCCACATAATTTACCACACTGTGAACATGTGTGATCACATGACCCTCAGACTCCACTCCTAAAACTGTGATCTCAGGCCAACTGAACTTGTTTGGGCTAAAGTGAAAGGTTATACCACATTCAATAATGAGGGTTCAGAATGTTCTTTAAACTGTTTGCAGGAATTAACAAATACCAAAAAAATCTTGTTACTAAAGGGGATTGGAAAGACTACTGTCAACCATGGCAGACAACTGAAGAGGCATACTGTGAGAAGGAGAGCATAATTTCTGCGCATTGTCATTACAATGATATCAAACCCAAGTGCAGAGGCTTAGTCTGGAGGTAAGTGGATGAAGAGAAGTCATCTGGAGATATAAATTCAGATTCCTTAGCCTCTGAGCTAGTGTATCCACTGGATTAGTCCCTCATTAAGGACATAAAATGTAATAAAAGCGAAATACAACCTACATGGCGAGACTGTTAAGTACACCAGTGTCCATGGGCTGTTCTGAGAATTCTAATGTGTCATTAATTCATCAACTGAATCTCAGTTGTTTAAAAACTATGGTACAAATTGATGGAGACATGCTTTTGATAGGACCTACACATTTCCACTGCAAGTCAAGTGTGGAGGTATGAGAATCTACTCATTCCATCAATTTCAAAGTCATTCTCTTGAGTCCCTAATACCTTGGGTGCAGAAATTGGCATATTTGGTCAACATTTTCACTGAAACTTCTGTTACAAGCAGTAAACTATGGTCACTTTCACAACAATAGACAGTACAGATTTCTTCCAACATAAATTCTAATTTTGTACCAAGTGTGTAAAAATCAAGATATTTTAATATTCCCCAACTTTGAATGATTTTCTTGGCAGAACCTCAGTTCAGTTGGAAGAAATGGTCTTACATGATATTATCCAACACTCAAACACCTTGAATTCCACATTTCTGGACTTCTTCTTCTCTACAACACAAGATATCCTAGGTGAGAAGTTAATTTTCAGTTACAGAGATACCCAGTGATACATCATTGCACGACTGCAGGATTTTGACACACATATCTTCTAATTTCACATTGAAACAAAAATTCACTGCATATTGTTGAATGAATTCTGGCACAGGCTACATCAACAATACACAGAAGTGTCCGCACTGACACAGTTCAAACTTTCAGCTGTGTCTCACAACTTTCAGAATATTTTGTTACAAAATCGGTATATCACAACAGACTTCAATGTTGCATCCAAGGGAGATAGAGCTCTCCACCACCACTACAAACAGCTGGCAACTTTCTGGCAAGAAATAATGGCACCATTCCTATTCACATGACTAGAAAGTAAGCTCGAAAATATTTCTTCTCTCAATGATTAACATAGTTTAAATTCTACCACGTATAGTAATGAAAAGCAAGGACAGTAAATTTCCTTTCAAAGCAACAATTTCCATTTAATTACACTGTGCTTCAGTGTGTTTCTTTTGATCCGAAATTAACACAAATGTGTTCTACCACAGTTCATTTTTAATATGTGCCTTTTATAGATCTGGATATCTGTCATGTTTTTCAATAATAAAGGGGCAGTGCATCAATGCAAATTTGGGAAGCACTAATCACACAACGCTGCATGAAAGTATAAACAATATCTTCGTTTGATGTTAATGTATATATTAATAGGAAATTATCTTCAACAGAAGAGTCCTGCAATTCTGTATGGAGTATTTCTTCAGAAGCTCATACAAAATCAAGTGGTCAAGAAAACTCTATTTCTGTTTTTAGTTTAAGGTTAATAATTTGTTTCATGACATCCCACCAGTTGATCCTATCATGAGCAATGTGTCCAAGTTGAATGCCCAGCGTAACATTTCATGACCTGCTAGGTTTTTACAGTCAGATGCTGTTAACCCACTCTCTACCCTACACCACAGCCCAATGACCACCCCTTGTTCAATATATGTATTTACAGCTACCCACTCTTTCATCCACCCACAACTTGAGGATGCACCATGGTGTGGTGACAACACAACCTCCTAACAATTTAATGACAACAAATTTTATGCAATGTACTGATCCGTTGTCTGACGACCTGGTCTTGAGGAATCTGGTGAAGTTCCCTCTTCATGTAAAGTAGCCAATATAGGCATTAGGTTACTCCAAATTGTACCAAGATTTTTCCAGTACTACATCCTGTTTCAACCCACAAGATTCTGCACATACTGCAATGAAATCTCACACCTTAGACAGTGTTTAAGTCAATGACCCCATTACCTGACACCAGAAGTGTCATGACTGTTAATGAATGCATTTATTTCAGAATCAGCTCTTGCATCTTCACGATCACTGAATCGTGACTTCCTTTGATGCGGATGGTGATGCTGTTGCTGCTGCTGCTGTTGCTGCTGCTGCTGTTGTTTTTGTTGTTGTTGTTGTTGTTGTTGTTGTTGCTGCTGCTGCTGTCGTTGTTGCTGCTGTTGAGCAGCTCTACGTGCAAAGATTGAAGATGGAAGTGGTGCAGGAAGCTCAATATCTGACATTGTCTCCAAATCCATGTTATCATCACTGTCATCATATTCATCAAAGTCATCATTATCATCTATGTGTGGAATTACATCAGCCAACTCTTCCAGTTCACCTGAATCAATGAACTGCTGCAATGCAACTGCTCCTGCAGCAATTGCATTTGCCAAAGCTGGATTCCCTGTTAGAAGAAGAGCGAACCATTGTTAAAGCAGTCTTAAGCCCAGAGTTTTCAACTACGTGCAGCCAACCTTTGTAAGAGCAACTGGGACACACAATATATTCAGACTCCAGACTACAAGATGAAGACCACAGTATGCACGGAGGTGTTCGATGGTGATTAAGCAGCAGACTGGCTTCTTAATGGGATGGACAGGGTAATGGAAACTTGATATCCACCACCCACAGAGAGACAGAGAACGAGATAGGGGAAATTAATCCCTTGCTTGTCATTAACAATATAAATACCTATGTTAAAATTTCCATCACTGACCCACATAACATAATACATGTGGAAAATTAATTTCTCATGTACAATTCCCTCATTTTCTGACTGTGAAATCATTTAGACTTCTAGAATTGTAGTCAGAACTATGCACTGAACAATAATGCATACATAAAGTGAGTACAATAAGGAAGTACATGGATGACTGACATACTCAATACTTGAATGACTGATTGATTAATCAACTAAAAAATAGTTCGTCTGACTGAAAGACAAAGTGATTGCAGTAACTAATATTTTTGTAACACACTTGATGTGAAGAAATTCTGTGGTAAATTTATAACAATATCAATTTTAACAGTGGGGTGTAAAATAGCACATAAAATCACAAAAAAATTTCTTAGAAGAGCATCAATGCTGGATAAATACAAAACAAAAAGGCTGATGTCTTTTGATGAAAAATTCAATTCTGAAGGCCAAGTCAGATTATTTCTGACACCCATCCTCAACGGGCGCGCGATGGCATAGTGGCGGGTTCAATTCCCGATGGTGTCATTGGAATTTTTCAGTGCCATAATCCTTCTAGTCGCACTAAGGCCCTAGGGTCGACTCAGCCTCTAACAGAAATGAGTACCAGGTGTATTTCCTGGGGGTAAAGGCGGCCGGTGTGTAAGGCTGACAACCTTACCACCATCCTGTGCC
>JGI20166J26741_11500362_pt1 | contig 12754 bp, 9 predicted proteins | sample TergutCu122P5_FD_26741 | JGI IMG/M metagenome (IMG submission 26741) | reverse complement strand
CCAAAGGCCAGTACGCTCACCTCTAGACCACCGAAGCCGCAAATATAATATTTGATAAACAAAATATTACTCTCACGGGATCAATAAAATTCTAGGGTACGTATATAGATCACAATTGATCATGGAAACTCCACATAGAAAAATTATTGAAGAAACTACGTATAGCATGCTATATGATTAGGAATTGATATTATCTGACTCTAGACTCATTAAAAGACAGTTTATTTCACACGTTTTCAGTCACTGTTGCAATTTGGGATAATTTTCTGGGGGTCGACTATAAACTTACATAAGGAACTTATAAGGCAAAAGAGAATAATAAGAGTGATGTTGAGATTAGGACAAAGGACATCTTGTAGACAAAGATTTAAGAAATTGCAAGTTTTAACTGTAACAAGTTAATATATCCTGGAAATGATGTTTGTCATTAAAAATCCTGAAAATATCAAACAAATGTTTAATTATTGCATTGTGATCTTCTATACTGACCAATTTTATATTCAATTCGACTTAGTTAGAATAAGAGATCTGTGAAATGTGAATTATGTAAATATGTCAAGTTCGATGGCAACGTCCTCTATGCTACGGGAAAATTGCTTACATTGGCTATCCTGCATAGCGCTGCATTGCGTCATATCCGGTCTCTCGAAGCTGAAAAAGGCGCTCGGTAGTCAAGGTGTCATTTGAAACTAACTGTAAAGCTAGCGGTGATATATTCTGTGAAAGCACTTTTGAAGTCCATATTAAATTTGATTTGTTAAAAAACTTTGTGTTTGTAACACGTAACAGTTTTAATACATGAACGAAGTAAGTAGTTATTTGGAATGGTAGCATACTTCGTGCTGTTTCCCGGCGTGTAGGAGAGCTAGCCGAAAAGTGATGTTAGAATGCTTGGATTGTCGTGTGTATGGATCCTACGAATGAATAAATAACACCACATTCCTTAAATTATTCGAGTGTTTGAATTTGCATTCTGTGAAAACACTGTGTATGTAAAACGTGTGTGCGCAATATATAATTGCAATAAAAGTTACTGGCGATCATAATTTAAGAAATAGGTTAAGAATAGTTCGAGTACTGAGGTTCGAAGGCCAACAGAGTGCCACCAGGTTTATATACCCATCTAAACAGCGCCCTACAGCAGACAAACGTGTTGTCACTTAGACTTCCTACGGTTGAAACTTTTATTATCTAACGGTTGGTGTATTATGAAACCAGTGTTAACCATAGTGTCATAATATGGCAGAATAATGACAGGCTCGTCATCGGATTCAGATCACCATATTTTTCGTATTCCTTCGCGTAATGTATTAGCTGTGTAGTAGACGTATAAGAAACGCATAACAAAATTTTGGTTGGAAAACCTTGAAGGGAGAATCAGTTTTAAATGTTTGAAGTTTGGAGGAACATGTGAAGGTATGATGTGCAGTAATCTTTTTCAGGATTTTGTGAATGTTCAGTCATATGAATAAGTATAAGTATTATCTTGGAGGTATTCAGACAGTGCCCCCTGGCATCTTTACAAAGTTGCTGCCAAGGGAATGTGGTAGCAGACAGAACTAATTACAATAGAATGTATTACAGTCCTGTTACCACTGTATGATAGGGAAAATTTGATGGCAGTGGAAATGTAACTTCCAGGCTATGGCTTTTATGAACCAAGCAGATTGGTGTAGCAGCATGTTCTAAGTTGTATTCCAGACATACCTGGCTTGAATCTCAGTTAGGTTAGAGGGTTGCACCGATGTGAGTTTTTATGTTTTTGTGAGTCTGTCCAGTTAACCTAAGGTAGTATATTCAACTGTGTAGTAGCTGCCTCTTTCCAATTCCATACTTATGTTCCTGTTATGTTCTTTTATCTTTCTCGCTCATTTGGCATTATGTGAAATGTGTAGTTGAAGCTTGTTTTTTTTAAATGGCCAGAAATTTAGCTGCTAAACATGATATATCTCACTTATGGGAAACAGTCATCACATACAGGATAAACCAAACTGAGGTAGGAGAAGTGTTGTGTAGTGGGAATAACTGCCTATTATTAGGCTGAAGCACAAAGATTCTGTCCTTACAGAAGAAAGAAAAAATGTACACTATACTCTTAAGCTTATTGTCAGGGATGTGATATATAGCCTTACCAGTGGATACAATAATAATAATAAAATAAATTATATATGTACACAGTCAAACACAACAATGTATTTTTGCCTTATTGGCTACTAGTTTCAGCCATTACAGCTGTCATCAGGCCAGTATTGTACAAAAATTTTAAAAAAGTTGGTTGCATATAGTGCGTAAAATGTTGAGGTATATGGGATCCCATTTACAATAGTATTTAATATTTAATAACAGCCTTAAAAATTTAAGACACATTGGGAGTTTGGATTTGTTGGGGAAATGTAAAATTGTGCCCCAGTACAATACAAGATGTTTATTGTGTTTTCTAGTACAGTTTAAAATGTCTGTTGGTAAATACAGTAGTGTAACTTTGTATAAACACCATGTGTGTGTGGGACACGTAATAAACTGGCCGCTGTACTGCTTGATACCCAGGAGAAGCTATTATGTAAGGGGCATGGATGACCTGTTACATCTCCTGTCAGGCAGGGCACTATGATATCTGCCATGTGACTATCAACATACTTATTCAAAAAGATGTGTGATAGTCATGTTGTAGTGTGAAGTTCTTCATGGCAAGCCACTTCTTATCTCTGTAAAAAAAAAACTTCCATTTTTATAGATATGTAAATCCTTTGTCTGTGGGGTCTGCTCATCTGAAAAATATGAATGTGCGCTCCTTGGTTCTTTATGTGGAGTGCTAAAAAATACTTCATGACACCAAATAAAAATGTTCAAATAATACAGATTTTCAGAAGGATGTGTCAGTGTATTGACTAGGGTGCAGGCTGGATGGCAAATGGAATTGTTGTTTTTCACCTAGAGGAGGAAGATATTTCTTTCTTCAAAGCATCCAGATAAACTCTGCAACCCACCCAGCCTCCCATGCACTGGATATGAGAGGCATGAAGCAACCATCATAATGCTGTCCAAACCTTTACTCTGCCATATGCCTTTATGGTGTAGTGCTTGAGTGCAGGGATATCTTTTTGTTACATATGTGTTACATAAAGTAGTAAATACAAAAAGAGCCTAAAATATGGCAATAAGAACTACCTTAAAAGGAATAGTTTTTGTTGCCACCATTTCATGTGGTAGACTATACTTTGCAACCACATTATACTTAGTTGTGCTTATAGAATAGGTAAGTTCTCAAAAATGCTATTTGTGCAAATTCCACAAGATGTTTCAAATATTTTGCCAGTGTTATATCCAAAATGCTAACTACAATTGGGCAATATTTTGTAACTTATTTTTGGTGACACAGGCATTTCCCAAGTGTAATCTGCCTTTAATTTTGTCATGAATTATATATTGGGTTGTTTCATTCCTTGATACTGGCCACATTGCAAAGGACTTACCAATCATCTGCACATTTTTGACAGTCATTGTTTATCCAGTAAGTAGCATTTGCCAGATTGTTCAAAGAAGAACTGAGTCTTTTATGATGTTATGCTGTGCTGGTGACTAGTAAAGAGTCACAAGCATTTCAGTGGATTGTACTATGTCCTGAGGAGGCTAGAGCTTGAAAATTGGCTATTGTGTCATTGTAGCAGCAGCTGCAGCAGCAGTAGTAGTAGTAGTACCATTTACTTGATACAGAATTCCTCCAGAATCTTGGTAACTATTTGCCAGTAAGCACCGCTTAACATCCCAGACAGTTTGAATTATCTTTAACAACACCACTGTGAGATCTTGAATGTCAAACCCAAGATTTGTGTATTGGTTAAAAGATTTATTCATGTAAGTAGTCTCTGTTAGCTGTCAAACCAGACCAATGAAGCAACTGGCAGAGGACAGTTTTGTCTTATGGCTCAGTCATGCAGACAAACGTATAATACTTTCTTCGTAACGGAACGGAAGAGCAGTGCTACTTTAAATTCTCCTCATAGGGTGATGCATTACATTTGAGAGTTTAACTGCTCTGAAGGTTTATAAACTACTGATATATTTGTGTGTTACAGGATTGTAATGGAGCGGCCGGCGGAATCAAGTAAACTTCTGCCAATTCCTCAGACAGTGTAAGTGTGCCATTCAGTGTGGTTTAACCACCCTCCCCTCCCCCCCCCAAAAAAAATATTTAAATGGGAGTAATTATTTTATGTTTTTACTAAACACCACATAGTGACGAACGGAAAAGAAATAGGTTCACTTGCAGCATTGGCTACATGCACTTGGACATGTGAGTGCACATCTATTGCCATGCACTTCCAATGTCATGCACTTTTCATCAGCACGTTTTTACCTTCGATTGTGCGGCCTTGGTCTACTAATTACTGTCGCATGTCTTTGATGTCAACTTAGGATGAATCTCATTACTTAAGTCAGTAATGCAGTATGGCATGATGAGCTTTGGCTAGCTTAGCTTAAACATATATATAATTATGTATACACCAAGGCCTTGTTTTATGTCCTAGTTTTGTTGCTGAAAAAGTGGGTGTAAATTAAAAAAGGCATAAATAAAAAATTATATTCCCATAAGTGGAAAAAAGTTAAATAGGTGAAAATAAACCAGCCAAAGGGCGTTAAACGGAAAATAAGAGGGCATAAAACAAGGGTGTGTTGTATTTTGTAGATCCTTTATAGTACGAGGTTGTAGAATGTACTGAGGTACGAAATACATGGTTTGTAGACCTACATCTGTTTGTAGGCATCTTGTATGAAACTTACATTATGCATACCAGGAATATAATAGGATATTCTGTGTCAAAAACTGCTTAGTAACAGGCTTACTACTCATGATATTTCAGTTAAAAGAATTCTGCTGCAGAGTTAAGAGGTAATCTTTCAATGTTGACTTAATTTAGAGATTTGTAGATTGGCTGGTAAAATCTGTAAATTAGTAAGTTATGTGTATGTTGTAGTTCATAGTAAGCATATCATCATGTAAAAGGAAGGGACATTTTATCCTCTTTTTTATTTTTTTTCCAGACATATTCTACAAATCACGAGAATTCTTTATCACACTTTTGTGGTGAATTGATGTACTTTAGTGATATACTGTAATATAAAGTTTGTTCCTAGAGCTGCAGCTTCGGGTTCGACAACCAGAGTGTCAGGAAAATAAAAGTGAGAGGAGGTTGGTAGGAGGGCAGGATGCGTAGGGGACTGGGGTGAAAGATAGACTGATACCTGACGATGCCTGCAGTTTGTCAGTTATTGGTGACAGGTGTTTTAAAAAATGGACCATCTGGTGTTACACTAGTCCCATCTCACACCTTATATGACAACAGCATTCATAGTTATGACTGTTAGAACTTCATATCTTACACAGTTGCCAGTTATTCAGCTAGTAAAGTTTGGTGTTCTTATGGAACCCAAATTTTAATCATCATATTCAAGGATACTGCCATGTGGCACGATGAGCAGGTTAGTGTAACATCAGGAAGTGTTGCTTTTGAATCCTGGACAGGACACCAGCTGTTGTGACTGATATTTTTTGTGTGTTTCCTTGGTCTGTACAGTTAATGCTAGAAAAATGCTTCATTGAAGCTATGGACATTTGCTTTCAAGTTCTTTCCACTTTTTTATTCACCAGTCATCTTACCATTGACACCATATAATTTGAGACACTGGCAGCATCATTAGACCACAAGCCACATCATCAGGTACTATGCCTACCCACTTGAATCTTCTCTGTATTTCTCATTTTGGTTTTCTGAATATCAATTTCACTATCACATAAATAGATCCTTGGGTGCTTTATTATTTCTTCAGTTTTTTTTTTTAAAAGAAAATGTTACAATGTAAGAGATTTGTGTAATGACCATGATAGTTCCTCTTCATTGGCTTATGGTCCTTAGAATTTCACCAGTGCCCCCTTCAGAATGATAGCCTTTACACATGTCTTCTGCTTTCTTCCTTCATCTCTTGATACCCATCAATTTCAGATCATTCTCAGTACAGAGTAACCACCTTAATTTTGATCTTGCTGCTCTTCTTTTTCCATCTGGTTTCCCCAGAAATACTTTCTTTACGGTTCTATCATCAGACATTCTTACCAGATGACCAGCCCATTCTTATCTTCATACATTTATTGTTGTCACAGTCTCTTTTTTTAACGTAACCTGCAATTCATCATTAGTTCAGATTCTCCAGCCATTTTGAACTTTTCCTGGGCCATATGTCTTTCTTATATTTTCTGCTCGCATGTTTTCAGGGATGATTTAATATGCTCTTTCACTGCCCATGTTTCACAACCATATAACACTATTAAGTTTGTTTTGTGTGTTTTTATATATATCTTGATGACCGTGATAGTTAATGCCTTAAATCTTTGTGTTACCGTTTATAAAAACTTGAAGAATAAAGACTTTTTAAAACCAGATGTTCAGTGAACTTCAACTAGTATGTGAATGTTAGTTTGTACCACAAATTCTCTACATTTTGTGCCTGTTGTAGCTTTGTATTCACATACATGCAGGAATGTTGTACCATTAATAGCCACAGCTATAGGATATGTGGTTTGATTGCATGATGACCTCACATGATACATGCTTGAGATGGTAACCAGTTAGTTATGCTGGTGATATTGGCTTAATTATATTGTTGAAAAAATATGACATCCTGTAGATGGTATGTGGGGAGGGTGGTGGTGGTATAGCTCCACTCATTCTTTACCTCAGCCCTAGTAGAGATGATTGGTCAACTGTTTGCCCTGACTACTTTAGCCCAGGACAAAGAGCTCCACTACCCATTGGACAGGACACAAGGTGGTCCTCAGAGCTGGTCAGGACATTTTGGAGAAGAGCCTGCTGGGATTCAAATCCCAGATTGTCCAGTCCCATAGCCTAGTCAGTATGATGGCTGCACTGTCCTGGCTCCTAAGTATGTTGTTTACTGACAGATACTGTATTGTGGCAATTAAATTTCAGACACACTTTTTTATACCTGGACATACTCTTTTACTTTTTCCTTATATGGAAATTTGTTGACAGAATTGATTATTTAATTTAAGTTACAAGTGCGTATTAAAGCAGTTCAGTTACATGGTCACCATATTGTAATGTTCTTCCCTGCTGTATTAACCTGTTTCTTTTTATATTTATTTATTTAATCCAGAACAGCAACTTCATATAATTGTGGAATAATTTGTTGATTTATAATGTGTATTGTTACATGGAATAGGCGCTTCACAGGAACAGATGAACGGAACAGTTCTGAAGTGTTCTGTGAGAAAGTGACAATTGTACCCAGTTCTGGTCTTCATGAGACTGGCAGCTCAAAGGTGAAGCTGAAGAATGTGGTGGACTTCAGTTGGGAGTGGCGATTTTATACAGGTCAACTGCTTGCTCTTCATGTTGGTGGGAAATATGTAGCCTATGGAATTAAAGGCAAGTTACATATGGTATTGTAATTAATATTTGTGCTGTGCTTTACTCACACATAATGAAAGAACTGCACATGACTTCAAAAAATCAGATAAGTGTAGTGTGAGCACAAAGTTGAGTTGAGAAGTTCATGTGATATATCAAGGTCGTGATGTGGCACTGTGTAGTGTGTTGGGTGGTACTGTTATTTCAGAGGAGCGTGCTGTGTCTGTGTTTATGGTAGCATTCTTCTGTCTTGAAGATGGAGGCAGTACTACAGCTGGGAGAAATAGTTCCTCCACCTCATCATAGTACTGTGGGAGTCTGCAACCAAATCTCCTTTCTCGTCCTTTACCATAGTAGTTCTCGGCTAGTACCCCTTCTTGAAGTCATTAGTGCCCCTATACAAGTCCCTGATATTGTTGATCTTACTTTTTGTCTCCAGAGGAAGCATCTCGCCTTGTGAATATTTCATAACATGGGTTTTCACGGGGAGGCGTTGTTAGCACCTCGCCCAACCCCCAAGTTGGAGGACCACCCCTCGTCGGCTGTCCACGACTGCTTATTCAATTTATTCGCAGCTACCCTCCATATCGGAGGCAGTTCCTCCATCCGCAACCTGAGGACGCGCCATACCGTGGTGACACGGACCCAATTATCATTACCTAAGGAAAAACTAACTGCCTAATTAACCCTTTCATTCTGGACACCATGTATATAGGACACATGCAGGGCTGGAACCCAAAAAACATATTTTACATATTAGGACACTTACTGCATTTTTTAAGACATGCGGCAGAATCTCCATTTTTTCCTCCACAAAATGCCATTCATTTCATAATGTTTGTCTTTTTTGGTTCATATAGTGCATTTTACATAAAGTTTGCATCAAAATTTAAATATCCAACCCTATTGCCAAAGGGTTAATGCCACTGTACTTTTCCAAATATGCCTGCTAAAATTTTGCTTCATGTTAGTGTTGAAGAAAACTGTAGTGACCATCTTTTTTACATTTATAAAATGAAACATTGCTTACTAAATGTGGCAGAAATAGAGGGTACAGGTTGTGTATTGTGTGAGAATATTTTCTTTTTTAAAGAATGGAAGTTTGTTCTGATTTAAAATAATGTATTTTTTTCACCTTGCATAGTATGTGATATGTACAGGTTATCTTACTGGATTTGGTCAAAAGCTGCTTATCTTATGCATGTTACAAAAATATGTGAATGTTTGTTACAGTAACTGAAGAATCATTCCCCATGAACTATGACTGCAGATTGTAAGATTTTTGCTTAAGATAGCCCTATACTTCTTGGATTTACGGTGTTAGTAGAAGATTGTTTTATAAGTTGGTGTTCATACTGAAATTTGCTTCTAGTGTAAGTGGAACATGTAATATAAATCAGTTTCAGTGGCATTTCATGTGTTACATTGTTGTCCGTTTCAGCCATAGGCACAAATAATGGAGTTGTTCGAGTGGTAAACCGGGAGAGCATGGAGAGATCGCTCCTCAAAGGCATGGAGGGCATGGTTCAGGACATAGCCTTTGCACATATTCCGTCACAAGTGGTACTGGCCTGTGTGGATGAGTATGGAAATCTTCTGGTTCACCAAATAGAAGAAACAAAAAACAAAATGGTGTATCCTTCACAACCATATGCATCATTTCAGAATACTGGAACATGACTGCATCCATACCCAGTTTGAGATTGCAAGAAAATATGTTACAGATATATATATATATATATATGAGCAAGATCAGCCTTCCTTTTCCTTTTCATATTACTTAAACCTCCCTCTCTCTGTCCATTTGAAGGCTTTATGAAATGGTGCTGATTGTTCAGATTTCATGGCAGTATGTAATTTTCTTATCACTTACGTAGTAGTCAGCTGCTTAAGGAATACCATTTGCCTTGTAGTTAACAGCTTATTTGGAAATGAACCATGCTGTCTTGTGTAATGAAGCCGTGTTGTGGGAAAACATCCTTTTCTTTCCTCACTGTACTTGTGTTATTACTTGTTAATTGCATGGGTGCAATTATATCCCTGTTTAGTTAGTCTCACTTAAAGGTTTCATTCATTTAATGTTCAGTTTCTATTTCCCTAACTCCATGTTTAGTGTTCAAATCCATCTGTTCAGAAAATATTTAACTGAGATTTGTCACAGGTTAATTATGTAACCATGCACTAAGGCAGGTGGTTGCTTGTTTGAGTTGTTTGGTGGTTGATTTTGTTCATTTGGGTTTGGTTTGGTTGCATTAGGTTTCATGTGGTGGGTTGGTTGTATTCTGTGCTGTATGATATTCATATCTCAATTGCCAGACATACTTCATACTGACAGTTGTTACCAATGTAATGAGAAGAATAGTGACTTGATATCCTTATGAAGTCCTCAGCTGTCAACTGCTTCTTCATGTGGAGCAGACCAGTGACCACAGTCCGACTAGCAATCATAGGGTCATATGGTGTCCATACATACCAGACGATGATAACTCTGACGTTGCATTTGATGACGTTGCCAAATTGTTGGTGCTCACGCATGGTGCTAAGGTGAACAACTGTTTTGTACTTTTGTACTGATAAACTTGTTTTGGGTACACATTCTTTCCATGTGCATTTTTTTGTTTTGTTTATTTCATCCTTTATCATTCATTCCTCTCTAATTCCTTCCTGTCTTCCATCCTTCCTCCCTCCCTCCATCCCTCAGACCTCCTCTCTTTCTCTCTTCCTCGTTTGCTCCCACTTTACCACCCCTTCCTCTAATCCTTCTCTCTTCCAGCAAAGTAACCACTTCAAAGGGTGAATAGAGTACAGAAGGGCAGGCATCACAATAAATTTTGCACTTCGACCATTGCCAATCTTTTGTGCGGCTATTAATGGAAGAGTGAAAAGGGAGTTCATTGGATCCCAAGTGTGTTTATGTAGTAACAATGGTCTAGATTTGTATTCAGGAGGTAGTCATTTCAATTCTCAGCAAGTATGCCTACTGTCATGACTGAGATGTTTATGGTTTTCCTCAAGTGTGTCCTTGCAAATGCCAGGATAATACATCCTTCAGGCCATAACTGCTTTCTTTTAAATAATTTTCCAGTTCATTGTTCCTACCATGTGTCACTACATCGTTGGCTTGAGATATTGACAGTGTTGTAAAATAAATCACTAAAAATGAAAGATAGTAGTATAATATTGAATTACATCTGAGGGATGTCAGTTATGACAATGTGAACTGTGTTGAGCTCAGCAGGACTTGCAGCATCCACAACACACACATTCACTGAAACATTCTTGGGCTCTCAGCCATGTCATTACTGGGTTGAAGTGTAGTTTTTCAGAGACCTGCTCTTTCCATCATTGGGGTCAGGGTAAGGAGCCTCATGGTGGCAACAGAGTATGTACATAAAAAATTTATGTATAAAATTTTGCGTGTGTACATAATATTACATCTACTGTTTTTTTACATTTTAACTTAATGTTTCTTGAACCGTGCATCAGGAGGTGACCACCAACCCAACGCACAAATATCCTTATTCTTACAATACCACAATCCTCCACATGTTTTGAGCATTGCCATGCTCATCTTCAGGAGGTCAAACTGCACATGCACAGCATCTGGCACCACCACTCCCCACGAGCGGTCGTGCGTTACATGCACGGCCACTCACAGAGAGCAACAGCACCAGACGCTGCACATACACAACTTGACCTCCCGAAGATGAGCACAACAACGCTCAAAACTTGTAAAGTACTGCAACATTATATGAATAAAGGTTTCAGAAATGTTGAACTTCAACCAATTTGTGAAGCGGCTGACAATTTTAGACCATTTTAGTGGTCTGAACTCACTCTTGCTTGTATTAACAGGTAGACATTCATATTAACCATGTGGGCCCTTTTGTGCTCTGTTTCTGGTCATTCTTGTCCTCAGAGTACCAATCATTTGGAGAGAGAGGTATCTTTAATCAGGTATTTTGTTGCACTGTGTAGGTTGGATGAATATTTACAGGTTTGTTAATTTTTTGTTTACCAGGCAGAAATGTGGAATGTAGGAATGGTCGCTGCAAAACATGGTGTTGGTCCTTTGAAACCCGAGGCTGTTGAGGAAGGATATCTGGAGATTAAGGAACATACAGCCCCAATAGTTGATGCTGCATTCTCTCCAGATGGGACTGCCCTTGCAACAGCAAGTTTGGATGGAGATGTCAAGTTTTTCCAGGTGTACATGCACAATGAGACTAAACCACGTTGCCTACATCAGTGGCAGCCACATGATGGCAAACCTCTGTCCTCCCTCTTCTTTTTGGACAACCATAAGACATATAATCCAGAGTATGTATACTTTTAAAATTTTTATTCAGGAAGGAAGAAGTAGGTTTTGTCTGTATGTAAAGCATTTTCCTGTGGGCTTTGAATGTCATGTGGGCTGGGTAGCATAGTTGGTATAGTGACTGTCTACGGGCTGGACGGTCCGGGGATCGAATCCCAGTGGGGTGAGATTTTCCGCACCTGTCCAGACCGGCCCTGAGGCCCACCCAGCCTCCTGTACAATGGGTACCAGGTCTTTCCTGGGGGTAAGGTGCGGCTGGTGCGTGACGCTGACCCCTCACCCCCTTCTAGTGCCGAGGTCTAAAATAGAGTAGAGCTATACCTCTACTCAATGGCACACCGCCTTTGGGGTTTGGGGTGTTGGTCTTACCTTCACCCCCAACAAGGGCATTCACGCATATTGACTCGGCTTCAGGGGTCAGGTCCCATTTTTAACATGAGGGTCGATTTTATGAGGCCGGTCTACAACCTAGAACCCAAATATAGGGTTACCATGTTGACTAGAGACGAATGGATCAGCGGCCCCGGGACTCCTCCGGTGGTCAAGGGGCTCGTTTGGTTTACAGACGGGTCCAGAACCGCGGAGGGGACCGGGGCTGGGGTCTATGGGCATTCTGTAAACAGAAGGCTCAGTATCCCACTAGGTAAACATGCCACGGGCTTTCAGGCCGAGGTATATGTGATATTAGCCTGCGCTTATGAGGTGGAAGCCCAGGATTGGCCAGAGAAATACATTAGTATCTGCTCTGATAGTCAGGCGGCTCTGAAGGCGCTTCAGGCTGCCAAGACGTCCCCTCTGGTGCGCCAGTGCCAACAAGCGTTGAACGATATCTCTGCCCGGCATGCCATGAGACTATATTGGGTCCTGGGTCATGCTGGAGTGAGAGGGAATGAAATTGCTGACGGGCTGGCAAGGAGCGGTTCTGGTCAGCGGTTTATTGGGCCTGAGCCCTGCTTCGGGGTCTCCAGGCAGAATATAAGAAAGAAGATGAAACGCTGGATGAGGAATC
>JGI20166J26741_11500251_pt1 | contig 12756 bp, 12 predicted proteins | sample TergutCu122P5_FD_26741 | JGI IMG/M metagenome (IMG submission 26741) | reverse complement strand
AAACATGAGTTTTGCTACCTCTCAATTTTCACATTGCTATCTCTATTGTGGAATGAGAAAAAAAATGTGGGGCATTACTTTCTGAGCAACCCTCGTATTATCCATGGTTATGCACTTTTATAAGTTCTTCTCCCACCCACAGACATGCAATTTTACCAGGTAATACTCTTGCTGACAGAGGGATAGTAAACTTACATATTTCCTGGTAAGAGAGGGCTCTGTGGCGAAGATGATGGTGGTAGTACTGGAGAGCAGGTTACAGCATTAGTAGCAGTCATATCAGTAGCTATAGAACACAACTGTGAAAGTTTTTTAGCACAAAGGTAGGCCAACTTGCGAGCCAGCAGCTCTGACTGCACAAACTCATCCAGATATTGCAATGCAAGTGGTAATGAAAGCTTCAAAATCCCATCATCTGCTGGAGAGGATTTCATCTTATCCAAGAGTTCCAATATCCACTGAAGAAATTCCTGCCGTTCAAGCAGACCTTCCTGTTAAGACACACGTTCATGGGATCAGAATTATAACGGAAACAATAAGCCATGAAAAATTAGATCTGAGGTTCACAATGTTGTACATATTAAAGTTATTGTCTCCTGGCAAGTGATGTCATGCAGTCTGCCACACAGGGAATAATATTTTGAATAAACTACGGTAAAGTTCTTGGGGACAAAAGTACCATGTACATTAGGGTAACCTTATACTGAGGGTACTTGAATATATTGTGACTATTTTGTGTAGTGTGTTATCTTCTAATGTGCTTGTTTTAACTTGTTTTGTAATGTGTGGGTGTTTGAACAATTATGTGGGTGTTTTGGTAATATGTGTACTTGTATTTACTGTGTTTTGTATTGTTTGTACTGTGCTTTTGTATTGTATCATTCATGTGTATTTTATTCTACTAGTGTAAGGATTACTGCCACCGAGTGAAAACTCGTCATCATCGCCAGCATCGTCATAGAAGTAGTAGTAGTAGTAGTAGTAGTACCTACTGATTCCATCTTCTGGTAACTATGAAGATGAATATCTTATTTCGTACTACTTGTATATGAAGAACAAAGTTAAAAACCAAGAAGTATCTGCACACTCATGTTTATAATACACAATACAGTAATCCCTCAGTACATGAGCTATCTGCTGTTCCTCTTCCTGCTTCTTGCAGCTTTGTTGTAAAGTTCGTTCCTCTTGGTGTAAATCATTTTGCATCAATTAAAAGATAAAGATAAAGGTTTCCCATAACACAGCACAAAGACTCAAGAGGGAGGAAGAAATGTTGGACTTCCATCCTCACTTGGACATTCGGCACAACTAGGGTGGCAAAGTTGTCAGTTCAACATGCTGGCTGCACGTTACACCCAAGAAAATTCGTTGGTACACATTTCTCTTAGAGGCTGAGTACACCCCACAGCTACTGATTGCAGACAGAAGGAAGAGGTCACTTGAAAATTTCCAACAACCCCACCAGGAATTTAACCTGGAACTTCCCATCCTGCAGCACAACTGCAACCAACTCCACCACCACTTGCCCCGCATCAATTGTAACTTAAAAAACTTTTGTGTGCCATGTTTATAATAAGGATGGTACATTTCCAGCACAACTTTTTTATGTAACTATTGTTTATGCACAGCTTAATGGCTAAAATTGCTATCTAAATATAGAATTGATCATTAATGTTTTTTTTTTTTTCATATTTCATTTCATTTACATATCATATTTCATTATTGTGCATTCTGTATATGAGGTAAGAAATATTTCAGCTCAAGAACAAATCAAAATTTATGTGGGTAGTAGTAACAGGAAGTTAAATTTTCCTTTATGAGGTTTTGCCTTTAAAGAAATTCTCAAAGTGAACAGCAAGTTTATAAACTGAGGCATTACTGTGACACACAGTTTGAGATAAAAGTTAAGTCTCCATCCAAGGTGAGTAAGTGAAGTTTTACTCTGGGAACAGAGAATATTGCAGCGGGAAGGGGGGGGGGGACACCTAAGTGCTGAACAATTTCAATATTAGCCAAGTGACACACATATCACTTACCTCATAAAGATATTTGGCTAACTGAATACAGTACTGCCACTGCCTCTGGGCAAGCTTCTGTTCATCTGTCATAGCAGGTGGAGACATGCTTGCGGGAGTCTGTGTGGAATTTACAGCTGATGGCTGTGGTGTAGCAGAACCAGTACTTGTATTTACACTCATGTTTGTATTTGAACTTCCACTACCAGGCACTGCTGTCGAAGAACCATTGCTCACTGCAGTCCCAGTACCACTACCACTGCCAGCAGGATTGTTAGCACTTGTGCTGTTACTTGCAGCACAGCTGCTGCTGCTGCTGCTACTGCTGCTGCTGCTGCTGCTGCTGCTGCTACTGCTGCTGCCACCACTATTAGTGCCCGTGCTTGCGGCTCCACCACTTGCACACCCACTAATGTTTCCTCCAGACTGATGGTAAAAATCTTGAAGTTTGTTAAGTTGGTCCTTCAGAAACTTAGTAAGTGTACCTGTCCATTCTGTAGGAAAAAGTAAAGCATGTCATATGCATATCACACAAGTTGTGTGCATGTCATGTGACTACTAATTCTCATCAACATTTAGCAGATACAATTAAATTGTGTGTCTAAACAAGAGAATTAAAATGAATAAAAGTCTAAAACAAATGGCATCAAAGTTAACCGCATTACACAACTCTTAATGAAAACAAAATGCAATCAAACATAAACGGACATAAAGTTGTTAAATAATTACAGAGCCACTCTTGCAATCACACCATCATATTCACTTTGGGTGACACTCATATACAACTGACACCACAATGTTATAATTACTATGAACATAAGCAGCATACTCCTTAACAGGATTTAAGGTTTTAATGATGAAGATATATATTGTAATCTTCTGGGTTATGCTACTGTATACTCTGAGAATCAGTACAAGTGTTTCAGAGAAACATACCAGCCTGCAGACAGACACGTTATGTTCCACCAAAACACCACAACAAGTATTGCCTGTGTGATGGTTTAGTGACTTACAAAATGTTTAATTCGAGTGGTACTGAAGCACGCAGCAAATGGACATTACCAGCAACAAATGCTAAGATACTACACACTACTATTGAGTCCAAGAAAATCCAAGAAAATGAGAAGTCTTACCTTGAGAAGGATCAGACAGCTGACGTTTCTTGATCTTCACTTCTGACACAGCTACTGTATATGCGTAACTCAGTTTTATAAACCATGCTGCTCGTAGCATTGGGACTTGATACTCACAAAGCATACCAAAAATTTCTTCCTTCTTGTTAAAATTAGGTGCCTAGTGAAAAATTATGCTAAAATTACACCAGTGAAACCAAGTGTTATAAATTAAAACACAATCGTGTGAAATTCTGACTACTGTCATACTACAGAAAAGAATCCCACACATCAACCCCTTCCACATATCCCTCAAACTCTTAATCTTTGCTATCGAGCATACTTTCCTTTATTCTGCTCCAGCTGTCTAAAATAAATACAGAGCTTGAAATGATGACTGAATTAGAATTTGCAAGATCTAATGAATCAGAAGAGACAGCAATAAGCAAATACATAACAGCCCAAGACCAAACTAACTTCACAGAAACACCCATGATCATGTGTCAGTTTACACATGCTGTGTCAACAATGCAAAGTGATTCACATTAACACTTGCCTTTTTTGCTAAACTGCTCAATGGTTTGCTACCAGCAAGGTCTTTAAACCAAGCTTCAATAGCATTTTTGGTTCTCGCAGTAGCAGGCCAAAAGTTGTCTTTTGGGTTTATCTGCTGACGTTTACGTCCTGTATCTGGCAGAGTGTTCAATTCCTCCTTCTTTGTCAAAATGGCATTGAAATATGCCCCAACCTACATAAGAAAAATGTTTACATATTATCAGTGATGGAATGTTAGCTGCAATGTGCTAAAATAATAAATATACAGTAACCTAACCTAACTTTACATACTTTTGAAGCAGTAATATTGCAATTTCTTGCTGTTCCAAATTCATCCGAAAGCTGAGGCAAAGTAGTAAACCCATGCTTGACGTTTACTGTTGTCAATTCATCCTGAAATAATGAAAACTTATGAATAACCCAAACAGTTACAATCAGGTTAGGGGAAAAGAAAAACATGACCAGTGTGGGTTCAAGTTGGCCCAGTGCTCTCCCACACTACCTACATGCAGACCTCCCCTCTCTCAACATTAACACCAAACCAAGAATACAAACACAGAATGAGTAATAGCCAGTACATAATTGGCTACTGGTGTGAAAGGAGAGGTAATCACCACACAGGTGAGTGGCATAGAACAAGTGTTCGTTCTGTCCCTGACCCACGGATAAATACTGATACATTAATTGTATTAACACCATATTATGTACTAGGACACATTGCAGTCCTAGAATGTGACGCCAAGTAGTTTGATAGACAAGTGCTAAGATCTTGGAGGAAAGAGCCTGCTGTCTGAAGATGGAGGCAACAGGTTTCTCCAAAACACTGGTATCACTTACTTGTATACTACACTATGTAACATCTCAAAACACTGTAGGCTTAATATACACCAGCACAAGAACCAAACATGTACTTTACACTCCAGTTTAACCTTTTTACTTTAAGTCTTCCGACAGTGACAAACTTTTTTTTACACTCATCATACAATGCAGCTCAATACAACAATCAATAATTCCATTAATCATCTGCCTTTCTGTGATGCTCACATGCAGTTCAATCAAGTTACAGCATCACCAATGCCTCCTGAATCCCATGAATTTAAAAGCCAGCTGGTTCATAAGCAGATCACTGAGATGACTTAACTATTAAAATAGATTATATTGTCACTCATCATTTATACAGGTTTTGTAACAAGACTATATGTTATGTTAACTCACTACTGCTTATGTGGAATGCCTATCACAACAAGTATTCAATTGTTTGAGATATGTCTTGTTATACATTTAAACATAACATTTGTGAAAATGCATTCAAAAAAATTTACAAGACATTACATTAAAAAATAGTGCTAAAATGCAAAATTCCTGAAAATTATTTTAATAATGAGTTTCTTTTAGCTGTCACATGATAAAAATATGAACTGAAATTAACAATCCCAAGATACACTGTCAACATAAACGTCTATCATCAAAATTAAAGATATTAATCAGTATGCCCTGTACAGCTTAATCATGATGGATGCTAATAACCATGGCTCACAGCTACAGTAAATAATTCTGAACATAATTTTTAAAGTTTATTCAATAACACAGTCACAGACTCATACTATGTAGCATAGTATTTAAGTATGGTTAGTAAATAATGAACTGGAAGGAATGTGGAAATGTCATGGTGTGAGATAATATTCTGGCATTTGCCTACAGGCACTGAGGAAAAACATGAAAACCCCATCAAAAAAGCCAGTCTCAGAGATTAGATTTGAATTCAGGACCTTCCAAATACAGAGCTGCAATGCCACCTACTTAACATACTGATAACTGATAATTTACCAGTTTGTGTATTCACAACCACAATAATGCTCATCTAGAATACATGGCTTTTATCATGAATTGCATACCTCTTTCTGTTTTGGCTCCTGGGGATACACATCTGGGGGACCAAGCCGTGGTCTCTTAAGGGCTCGTTTTTCGTAAGAGAACCCCATCATTGTAGCCTAAACCAATTTCTAACCGCAACTTCTGCTTAAATGAAAAACATGCAACAAAAAAATTAGGCCCATGTGTTTATTTTGCATAACACAGATATAAGAATTAGCGGCTCAGACTGTGGTTACATTTTCTTCCTAAATTACGTAAAATATGTACCTCACATTCCATACCAATGTTTGTTGCTTTGGTTTAACTCCCCACTCTTTTCCAGTAACAGGCAGCAAACTGACGTTTTTCATGAGTGCGTATGAAAACAATCCTTAGCTATAAGGGAAGACGAGTATTTTCCTATTTCGGTGCCGCAGACTACAACTCCAGTCACTATTCATGACAACTTCTGTAACATACTGAACTGGTTCAGAATGTGGCTCCCTCAATGATTTGCCCGATATCCGCAGATAGCAAAATGTACAGGTTACGAACAATGTAAATTCCTTAATCAGTGGTATTTACTGGGTTTTAGCACTTGATACCCATCTCCCACCTACACAAGTCTACTACACGAATAACCTCGCAGAACATGATTTTTATACGTGTGAATATACAATATTACACTGGCAACGCAACCATCAGCAACAGCATTCCCGTGTACATGTTCAAGCTCTGTTATCCTTAACGACGATACGTACTTTAAAAATAATAAAGTCAATTTTTGACTATTCATATCAGTAACCAAATTCGGTAAAATATCACCTAATGACAAAGAACTGCGAGTTGCCTACACTCAACACCACATCTTCCCACGCAGACATATTGAAATACAGTGCCGTCTATCGTGCACACAGATCATCTAGTATAATCTAGATGATCTGTGAGTATAATCGTGCATATATATAATCTGTGTACATGTCATTACTCACAGACTGCTTTCTTCATAACCGCCTTGCTAGTACTTGCAACCATTTCCTATTCGTATTTATGAACTAGTAATGCTAATAATAATAATATAGGATTTCTGTTAGTATAAGCGTGATATACACAGCCGAACTATGGTCACAAATAATTACAAGCATTGGTTATTCTTTCTGTGATGACGAATTGGCGAAGGTGTGTTCTATCGTTATGTATGTGTTTTTCGTGTACAAAACGTAACGAAGAAAACAAACTCTCCTAAATAATGCAAAGTTTGCTGGTTACATCCGCACTACTTTCCACGTAATCCCACGCCTTAATATAATGGAAGTCTAAGTGACACCAACGAATACATAATTCTGCACTTTACAAAAGCCGTTGGACTGCGGGCCAGCGTACAAGTATTTTAATCACGACTTAAAGTTAGGAAGTTGTGGCTCTTAAGATGTATCACAACAGAGCACTCGTTCTTTCTTTCCTCCTATAACCCATTGACAAACTATGCAATGTACTCTGAAAACCACCTTGTCTCCTCACCAATATCACTAGTAAACTTCAAAAACATGACTAGCGCCTTTCAAGTTTCCAGCTAAAAAAACAAAGGAGCAAAATCTGTTGATGCAGTTACTTACCCACTCTTCAAAGTTACATGACCATGTGTCTTTTTCACATGGACCAAATCAGCTTCATACCTGCATTGCTAAGGTTAATTTACGGGATGAAAACTACAGTTAAGGAAAATGCAGAAGTTCCATTCGTCACCAGAATGATGGTGGTCTGCAAGTCAATGCAAGGAAAATTACAGGCCTACAGTGTACTCATGTTCTGCAAACGGACTGCAGAACAAAATCATTTTATTTAGCCTATTATTTACTGAAGTATTCAGAGCACAAGGACACAAAATAAGTGATAATATAAAATTTATTATTCAAGACTAAGTAAATTCCTCTACTGAAACAATTATATACTTTAAAAAATAAATACTGATAAATACATATGATATAGTCTTACAGCAACCACAATAATCCCCTCAATTACAAGTACAAAGTTCTACTGTAACAAGGATCACTTTTCAAGTCTTATTATTGCACATAGCCTGGTAATCACTCCAAATGACATCAATTAGTTCCTGCAGTTTTGTAACTCTAACTCTTATTGCACAGTCTTTCTAATTATCTTTGCTTTACTGCCAACCAACATGAAAAGCAAAGAATTCTGATATGTGACTGTAGTTTTGTAGACAAGTACCAAATTTTTGACAAACTGGCAGTTTCCATCTCCAGGGTAGGAAGTTTGGCAGCTCTCATATTGGATGTTACTTAAGATTCAATGTTGATCAGCTTTTCATAAGACTGCCATTTGTTTCACATGAGACCTCAATAGCTGAAGACAACATAATACTGATATATTCATGACAAGCCAATACGGTAAGATGATGGCTCAGCATACTCTGCTGTCTAGCACTTGGTCTCCACCAGTGAAGGCAGAAATCTCACAGGCTTTCAAAATGCTTTACTAATTTGTGCTTGTTGTTATGTTGAAGGTTGTGACCAGTTAGAGTTGGGTCAATGCCCTGGACGTAAGGAAGAATACAGTGGGCATCAAGTCAATTTATCAGTCCTCCAGGGTGCCACTAAATGGAAGAAAATTTACCAGTTGAAGGCTAGTCAGCTTTCTTACAGCAGGGTCATAAAAACATACTTATGGTTTTCTGGAGCTGGGAAGGCAAACCCAAACTGATGTTCATAAGGAACCTTTTGTTGTAGTGGACCAGAAGGGAATAAGATGTACTCGATCTTGTTACCCTGTGGAGAGTATGAACAGAATGGGGGGTCAGAAGGTTTTTTTTTTAGAGCTAGGGTGAGAAGGAGATTGTAGGAAGAAGGTTAAGTTAGTTAGCAAGTAGAGCTGGATGAGGCTATTCAGGTTGCCATCTACCAGAAGTTGCTGTAAACCACACTGAGTGAATAAAAGGGTGAAATAAACGACCAACTTATCAGTGCTAGTCCTGACCCTGTGATGTCCGAATGATAAAGGCTACACGCAATATTCCCTGAAGGTAGAACTTGCGAACCAGCTTAGCTAGTCAGGCCTAGTGTTCATGAGAAAGGATGGTAGCAGCAAAGTGGCGACCAACTGCAGGGCACGAAAAGGAGTAAAATCGTGCAGGGTAAAACAAGCAACTAGATAGGGTGCAATGCATGTATCATGGTCAAAAGTTCAATTGAGGTAAAGGCAGCTCAAACATTGGGGTTCAGCAAAGATGGTTGAAAAAGGCAGCCGGCGGAGAGAAGAGGAAAACTCCGGGAGGCGAAAACAGCGGACTACAAATTAAGTGTGCACCAGCATCAGCCCAGCACAGGGACATCAAGAAGCACACCAGCAGCGGCCAGGCATCAGGAGACGGCGACCGCGCATGACCACTAGACACCATTCTCCTCACAGCAGCGGTAGTTAATGGACAGCATCATCAGCAAAGTGAAAGGAGGAAATTGACCCGTTGAATGGTAGGTGGAAGTGCCTAGTTCACACAGAGTGTAAGCTAGTTAGCTGATTACTGTACAAATTAGGCCACTATGGCAGTAAGGCAACTGCAGAGTAGGAGCTATTCGGTAGCGAGGGATGTTGATGGGGTAGGCCTAGAGTCTGAAAGAGAAAGAGCGGGTATCGAGGTAGATGAGGAACTGAACAGTGTCACTGGTAGGCAATGGGAGGGCCATGATGAGTCAAGCAATAATGTTGTAATGTCACCGAGCCAGTTTCATGAGTTCATGAGTGCAGTGATGAAAGAATTTGAGGATTTGAAAGATAGGATAAGGTTGGAGATCACTAAATTATCAGAGAATATAAAGTCAGTAGCTAACAAGATGTCAAGCAAAATTTACATCACGAATAAGGACTTGTCGGATAGTCTAACAAAGCAGTTTAGGGAAGAAAGCGAGAGTCTTAAGAAAGAAGTTTCTAACAAACTTAAGTCACAGATTTTGAACCTAACAGAGGCCATGAACCAGCTTCATAAAGATACAGACCAAGAAGTTACTAGCCTTCGAGAAAATGTGAATATAGTCCGCGAAAAACTGGATGATAAAATGAATGAAAACATGAGCGTAGTTAAAAGACAGATAGAAAAGGTTTCTCAGAAGGTGAACCAGGAAAAAGGGATCTTAAAAGAGAGGTTAGCTATAAAACGAGTTAGTGAAGATCTGTAAGCTGCAGGGAGCTCTGAACAAAGCACAGTAATCAATGTAAATAGTAATGGCCATAACGCCATTATCCCTTCAGGGTGTGTGAGTGAAAAAAATGGTAGCCAAAGCGAATCTATTTGTATTGATGTTGCGAATGTTGAAATATCTCATGTAAACAACACTACTGTTGTAAATGCAACTTCTGAGATGCCTGCAAACTGCGACTCCCTAAGTGAACTAAGCCCCCCCTCTTTTGTGGACTGTAACAAACAATCGGTTGTCACATTTGTGCAGGATTTAGATATGTATTTTGAACTATAAAAAGTCCCAGAGAATTTAAAATTGCCGCTTGTTTTGTGCACGATTAAGGAACAATTCGCTCAAAATTGGGTTAGCTCGGAGTACCACAAGATAGATTCCTATCAGACTTTCAAGTCCCAGTTTTCCAAATTATTTTGGAATGAGCTAGAACAGTCCCGAGTTCGATGCAACATTTATCAGGGGAAGTACGAAAAGAATGGGGGTGAGTCTATGACGGAACATTATGTCAGATATGCGAGTCTTGCAGCAAATTGCAGCCTTTGACTGAGTAGGAACTGGTAACGCTTGCCAAGAGAAAGAAAAAGAAAAGAAGTGTTAGAAAGAAGAAAGAAAAAAAAGGAGAGCATCTGAGAACTGGTGTTATTTCACATTCTGAAAAAACTGTATGGTATTGTATTGTATTGTATAAGATGGGAGGAAATTTGAGTACATTGAAAATCAAATGCTTGATGTAGAGGTCATATTACATATACCACACTAGAGTGACTTTAGCTTTTTCAAAGACACCAATTTGATTAAGTGTATTTGATGGTAACAGATGAGGCAGGAAGACAGTAGCTGAATTTTAGCTTCTCAAGTCTAAATTTCCTGTAAGGAATTTATATATGTTTTATAAAATAACTTGTAAGTTATGCTAAAAGATTTAGTTGTGTAAGAAGGAGGCTATTGGTTGTGTAACCAAACAAATGAGTACTGCTATAAAGGACAAATAAACACATTCACAAGTGAGTAGCTGTGTTGAAGTCTGAGTGAATTACTGCAGGACTTAGCTCAACGATCTGTGAACAGGGGTGAGGTTTACTTTAGATTAGGTAGTGGAACCAGGAGAGTGTGGAGCAATAAAGGAGTGGAACCACGATGGTTAAGTGATGAGTGTTTCAGCGTAGTGTATGGAACTGATGAGATATTTTATGTAACAGTCCATTTCACATGCTGTATTATTCTTGTTACAGTATGATATGTGTTTGACTGAACGATATGTATTCTTTCAAGTTTAAAAGTTCAATAAACTAGTATTAAGTTTTGTTCAATTAGAATATAGTGTAATAGGGTTAGTAAATGTCTTGGCATTACATGTTTGATGCAAATGAGTGACAGGATGACGTGTTGTTGGAAGAATCTTCTCAGGGAAAGGAAAATGTTCAGAACTCCATTACTCTACTTATGTGGTATGTTGTATTAAAATGTAAGTGTGACAGATCAGTGTAAAGTTGGTGGCAATCTGAAAACTCACTGCAGTTACTGCGTTACTTAGTGATTATTCAAAAGGGGAGTTACGTAACCAGTTAGAGTTGGGTCAACGCTCTGGAAGTAAGGGAGTATACAGTGGGTGTCGAGTTAATTTATAAGTCCTCCAGGGTGCCACCAAATGGGAGAAAATTTACCAGTTGAAGGCTAGTCAGCTTTCTTACAGCAGGGTCATACAAACATACTTAGGGTTTTCTGGAGCTGAGAAGGCAAACCCAAACTGATATTCGTAAGGAACCTTCTGATGTAGTGGACCAGGAGGGAAGATGTACTCGATTTTGTTACCTTGTGGAGACTATGAACAGAATGGAGGGTCAGAAGGCTTTTTTCTTTAGAGCTAGGGGGAAAAGGAGACCGTAGGAAGAAGGTTAAGTTAGTTAGAAAGTAGGGCTGGATGCTGGTGGGTGCAGCCAAGTAATGTAGGTAGCAGGAGAGATTCTTAATGAAGCCAAGCGTGAAGTTATTCAGGTTGCCGTCTACCAGAAGTTGCTGTAAACCACACTGAGTGAATAAAAGGGTGAAATAAACGACCGACTTATCAGTGCTAGTGCTGACCCTGTCCTCCTCATGGTGTCTCCACCTTACCGTGGTGAGGAGGTTTGAGTATGCCAATGACCCTGAGAGCTATACCAGTGGTAGCGTAGCTACTGGTAGGGCCTCCCATGCTGGAAAGGTCAAAGGGTAGGCGTCAGACGAGGAGAGACCCACCACTGCCTTGTAGCGAAGAGGGATCCTCAAAGGTTAGGGGATACAACCCCGATAGAAAACAGCCGGCTTGAAGGCTTTAGGTGGCAGCCCCACCATCAAGCTCGGGTGCTATGGGCTAATAACCTGCACATCTTAAATTAAGCTATTAAAGAAACGTCAATGGGGAGAAACCAGACTGATTCTAGATCGATAACCTTTGGCATGAAAAGGATTACGAAAATTGGGATATGGAATGTAAGAACCTTACGAGAGAGTGGAAGATTAAGACAAGCTGTGGCTTGTATGAAGAGTTATAGATTGAATATCTTGGGAATGAGTGAAGTGAGATGGAGTGAGTTCGGCGAAATGACCACCCATGATGGGGCTACATTTATATATTCAGGAAGGCCTGAGGGCAATAATGTGAGCCGTGGGTATATTAATGGATAAGGAAGCAAAAATAAGTCTGATTGAGTGGCACCCAGTCTCAACAAGGATAATTGTGGCATGCTTCAAGACTACTATTAGGAACATTGTGATGATCCAGTGCTATGCACCCAATGCAGTTGCGGAAGATGCTGAAAGGCAGGAGTACTATGTACAGCTTAATGAGATACTTAAGAAGCAGAAGAAGAAGGATATTATTATATTAGGAGGAGACCTAAATGCAAAGGAAATGCAGAGGAAAAATGGAGGAAGATTTGAACTACTTTCTCAGAGACAAGTGAAAAGGTACTGGGTTTTAAGGAGAAAAACAAAAAAGACTGGTTGACTCAACAGACTTGGGAAAAGATC
>JGI20166J26741_11500140_pt1 | contig 12756 bp, 10 predicted proteins | sample TergutCu122P5_FD_26741 | JGI IMG/M metagenome (IMG submission 26741) | reverse complement strand
CGTAGGTCCATATATATACGACGTTAGCATTTCTGGCTTTACTAGGAGCTCCATATATATATATATATATATGACATTAGTAGCCTAAGGGTTAAAGTTGTAGCTGTACTGTATAAGTGAAGGTGAAACATTTAGCATCTGACCTGTTTGTTCACCAACCATGCATGCCATCTTTCCTGAAATTTCTTTATGAATTAGAACTTGAGAATTGATATATTTTCAATGTAGAACAGTTATTTGATCATGAGGGGTTTCTTTTCATGAATGAAGTTTATTATGTTTTAGGCCAGGATCGGGAAAGACAGCATGTACGAGGAGAGGCTCAACCCCTGTATGGAGTTTTTCAGGATTTAGAACTGTTGGAATCTGTACCTCAAGGAATTGACAGTGTACGAGTGTCTGATACGGGTAGCAGTTCTGGAGTGGTTAGTACTGTGATGCTGTTATTTGAATGCTTATGTTTCCATCATTTCTTCAAAACTCTTCAGTTTGAACAGGCACCATGTTCATTGTGTTGTTAATAGAATGGAATGAATGAGAGAATAATTTTGCAGAAAGGCCAGAGCCACTCAGAAAGAATGGCAACATGCAGATCGTAAGTTAGAAAAAGAAAGACCTGGGTCAGGATAGTTGATGTCCTGGTTGAGATTCAAACCAGATGTCTCCAGATAAGAACGTAGACCATTGAGAACTTGTGTTGCATGGCAGGCTAATAGAGATTGCCACCTGACAGATTTAAATAATTGAGGTTAAGAAAGTTGTGATAGTGAGTTTGGATGGTATTTTGATTAAGTAACCATTAAGTATTTGTGAAAACACAACATATATTCTATACAGGGAACCTGAAAACAGCTTCATGTCTTTACTTTTAATTAAGCTGTCCTCATGTAGCTTTTCTTATGTGCACTTTATCCAATATATGTTGTGTCCTAATGGATCCTTTTTGGTCTCTAGGTGAGTTATTTTAAGTTAGTATTTTGTTTTCTCGACATGTCACTTCAGTCTTTACGTTCTCCCTTCATTCTCGCTAACAATGCCTGTCAAGAATAAAGTTATATTGATATATGAGTGCCTGTTGTAAAGTCATCCTGTTTGTTATTATCTCTAGTTTCCGACTGCTGCAACGCAGATGGATTATGGGCTGCCTGTTGTGTGTGGAATCTGTCACCAAGTGTCGTCACACTTAGCAGGTCACATGCTGTCAGCACACCCAGGTTGTGGCTTGCTTTGGGGTGCAGGCTACTGTGGTAACATTCTTGGTTAGTTCCAAGTGATAATTCTGAATCCAAAAATGTGGTGATTTTCCACTGTTATAAGAAACAAGATACTGCTACCCAACGAAAGAAACTGTCATATTGGCCAAATGCTCACTGTTAGATTGTGCACCTCATTTTGCAAAATCTGTCTGTAAATTACTTTTCTCCTGTGACAGAGAAGACAGCATTGCATTATGTTTATTCTGGTGGTTACTTCATTGGCAGTTAAATGAAATCTGTAGTAAATCATGTGACCATCTCACTTGCACAGCAGTATAATTAAAGGTGGGACATGTGGAAACTTTGTGTATTATTTAGTTACTACAGTATTTAGAAAACAGTGTTTGAAGTAATAGGTGAAAGGTATATATTATGAAGTTTTCCCTATTGTGTTATAGGGACAAATTACCTGATGTGCAATGAATGCCAGGACAAATACAGCATGCAGTTCCAGTGCTTCCCAAAGTTTCCTGATTCAAGATCAATAGCTCAGCCCAGTGGTAGTAATAATGCTGCAGTGATGGGCAGCATGAGTGGCAATGTGTTGCCCAGCAATCTGGCCCAGTTGCTGGCACCTGACCTTATGGGCAGAAGCTCTGTTCGTGATGAAGGTTATAATTCTTACGATTGTCCTCTTCTAGTTGCACATTACTTATGTTGAGAAAGGGTGATCAGAATTTGGAAGTGAACAAAGACAACCACATATGTATCTGGAATCCAAGATAGACCTGATTTTTCTTTTCATGTTATGTTCATTGTAGCAATATTTTAACCCCATGTGTGGGCACTTGGAAGGTCTGCTGCACATGGATTGGCCTGTTATTGCCATTCTGTGGTCCTGCAACCTTCTGTTTTCTTAATCCAATTGAACATGCACTTGGAAATCAAACACAATAGAATAGCAGCAGGAAGAAACTTTATGTTGACAGTAAATATTTGTGACACCAATACTTAATGGGTACTTTCCTACAGTCTAGGAAAGGCACATGAAAATAGAATGCTAGGGTAACCAAAAGTGGTTATGGGAGAGACATGTTGTCATCATATATGGATGGTCATTCCGTGTCACAAATCTTACATGGCGTTCCAAAGCACAGTTAAGAAACACACTCCAGAGGATTTTTTTCCCACTTCATATTTACATTTCTTGCAGCGATTTTAAAGTAGAGGTAACAGTAGCCTGATGGACCAACTGATTATGGTCATATTTTGGTGTAGTAATTGATGATCAACCAAACTCAAGGCAGTTGAACTTAGGAATACTCTTGTATATAATGCAGTAGTCTGCTACAAAGAATTTAGTTTCTATTTCACAGGTGTATTTTCTTCAGAAGAAAATTAGGCACATTGAAATTTTGTTTAAAGAGTGTGATAAATAATATGCAGTTGTAATTAACAGGCTTTTAAGAACTGAATATTTGGTCACCCAAAGTGAACATGTCTATTTGACTGTTTTGTTACCAGAAGTCACTTTTGCTGCTCATGCAAGATGTAGTACTTTTCCTTTCCTTGTTTTGCACAGTCCTTTTCTTGAAATGCTGATATAACACCATAAAATTTTGTATTTATATTTTCAAAAAGTAATTTTCTTAAAAAGTGTATTACATGACATGTTAGCAATTCACCATCCATCATGCTATCACTATTACTGATTACTCTTTCCCATGCATTTAAATCCATTTACAGTTGCATATATCCTGATTTTCCATAGATATATTTTTAAGTGTAAAATGCAATTCAATTATGAGTGTGTGTGTGTGTTTTTTTCCCCCCCTGTTTCTCTCTCTCTACTTATAACTCATGCAGAGTTGTACCATTTATTTCGCCAGGGACAGGAGTCAGTAATTTTTATGTTTACATTTTTATACATTTTATAAGTTAAAGAGAATTGTTATTTTTGGAAAAGTAGTCATAGTTTTCTATCATGTGGTCATGATTTTTCTGTAATAAATGAAGTGTTCATTGCCCATATAGGATTTTCCCTCCCTTTGAGTTTTTAACATTCACAGCTTAATCTTGCAGCCAGTATAGATTTGTAGCTGAACTGCTGGATTCTGTCATATTGGATTTTAAAAACTGCTGGCAAATACACTGTGAGAACAATCTTTCGGCAACTGTAAGGACGGGGGGAAGGATGTGTTGCAATCCCCTACTTAGCAATATACTGAATTTACCTAACCAAATTGCATTCAGTGTGAGAAAATTGAGTAAAGTCTGAAGATCTTAAAGACTATTTTTGAAATCCATCCTATAGTAGCTTGAAGAACTTTACAGTAAAATGGTTACATGCCCTAGGAAAAAAGTTCATGGAGAAGTTTATGAGGAAGACTAAAGCAGACATATTCTTTATGCAAACAAAATGTGTTTCATTATTGTTATTTTAAGTGAAAATAACTGCTTTTCTCTAACAAATTTGTTTTAAGTAAGTCTTTATTAATTTAATATTTGTATGTTTCATATTTTTAAGTATTGTATTTATTTTTCATAAAATCCTTTGATGTGTAATAAAATTGGATGACGCTGGTGTCATTTTGAAAAGGCATGAGTCATGAGTGAAAAGTAACTTGTCAAAAGTAAGATTATGAAATACAATTAAACAACAAACTGTGTGCAGGGAGGTGAAGTAACATACCAATAAAGTGAAGGTAAATGTAATAAATGCCTGTATCTCTAAAGTTACTTTGTTTCACCTCTAAAGTTTGGTTCCAGTGACTTGTACCCTTGTCAAAAGAAACAGTATGTCTGACTTAAATTATCATATTGATATGGCTTCTTGTCTGTGTTCACAGAAATTGATATACTGTGTATGCAGACAGATGAGCGATTGACTCCATTGCCTGATAACTTCTCCAAACTAGCACCATATCTTGGATTAGGGGAAAGGAGAACTGCACCTGAGCCTCTTCTACTGAAAGAACCAGACCCACTTGGAGCAAGTACTGTGCCAGGTGTCACACTTGAATCTCTTTCTTCTGGTCAACCAGGTGAACAAAACAGCTTTGAGATTGAACGCATGTGTGTGGAATTAAGATTTGAAAAATCACAGCAAAAATATATTTAAGCTTTTATTCAGCATGGCTCTGGCACACTCAAGGACAGCAAAATTTCATTTGTAATGTTCACAAGTGAATTTTTTTAAATTTTTATTTATTTTTTTTCTCTCCCATATTTAATGTTTAGTGTTGGATATTTTTTGGTGTTACTTTCAGTATTATGGGTGCCTGACTTTTGTGTTGGAGGTTTTCTGAACCTCAGTTGGGGCATCAGCTATCTTATGTAGGTTTTAACAGTTCTGCCCTGTCCCTTCAGGTGAACCCCAGTAGAGCACCATGAAGTAAACTACACTCTTTGTAGTATACAATGTGTAGTGTTCCCGTTACATAATTTGGTACTAAATATCATTTGAATTTCATGCAGTGGCATGAATATTTTATGAAACAATGACTAGGTTGGTCCCCTCTGTCAAAGTCTTGTGTTTGAGACTGGCTGAAAGCAATATAGGTTTTCTCATCCCCCATTCCTAACAAGGAGGGTGAGATGGGTGCAGCATGTGGCAGTCATGTGAGAGGTGAGAAATGATTACCGTGTGTTGGTAGGGAAGCATGTAGGAAAAATACTGCTTGGAAGGCTGAGGTGTTGCTGAAAAGATAATATTGGAATGCAACTGAAACCAACAGAATTGGATGTTGCAGACTGAGTTGAACTGGGTTAGGGTAGGACAGTTGGTAGGCTCTTGTGAATACAGTAACGAATCTGTGGATCCGATACAATGTGGGGCATTTTTTGACTGAAGAACTGCTTTTCAAGAATCACTCTGCTCCATGAGCTGGTTAATTAGCTGTTTATAATAAATCTTTTGCATAACTTTATTTGTGTGTGCAGAATATTAGGCCCACTTTGATGTGGAACTTACATTAATTTTTATGTGTCAGTGTTGCACGTGACTGTATTATTAAGTGTGTAAATTCTGTCTTTACCTGTACAAATTTATGTGGCAGGGCAACTTAAGCCTGGATATGGTAAAGGAGAAAACAAACAGAAATCTCTTGGTGAGCAAGCATCACTCCTTACATCATCACGGGACCGCATCATGGCTCTGCAGAGAATCACAGGGGCTGCACAGATCCTAGTAGCTCGTTCTGTGGTGATGAGTGCCCTCTCATTGCTGTCTGTTAGGTAATCAGGCATTTAGACATACTTTGGAATGAAATAACACTAAATTTGTGACATTTTCATATATTATTGCATTTTATCTTCAAGTTTTGTCAATGTAAACTTCTAGTATTTGATCACTGACAGTATTCAGCTCTTCGGCAGTGCAGATTTATCTTATGTTGTTTTATCCATTTATAGTGCTTTGATTCTCCTTTGAAATGCTCCAATGGTACAGGCAGTCCTTATCTAACATTGCCCTGATCGGCACTGGTTTCCTTGAACCTTAAGCAGCTGGGTTGGAATTAAATTTTTGCACATGGTGTATGAAACAGGTATTATTTGAACAGAAAGATATAAAATTGTGAAATAAATGACATTTTGTGGAAAATGAAACAGAGATTATGCAGCATGTCTTTAAAATGCTTTAAATTTCTTTGTAGCCTAAATGTATACAGTGAATTTCCAGGGATATGCAAATGCAGGTCATTCAGAGGTTAATGCTGACCAATTAGTGACCTCGTATTTGACAGACATTTCCCAAGCTTGGATTAATATATTTTCCCCTGTCTCCCATGGCAGCTTGTAAGGTTTAGCTACTCAGTGGCTCAGTTGTTGTTTGTAGTTGCTCCATTTTACAATGTTTTCTCTAGCTCTGTGTACTGAGGAATGGAACTCCAGTGTTAAATGAGAACTGCCTGTATTTTAGGATATGTATAACTGAAAAGTATAAATCCTGAAGCAGTTGATCATCTGTTATGGCAGTGGAACATCGTGTAGTCTGCCAGCTGGACTGGCTGCCATTGGTTTATCTGATATCCGCAAGGTAGTTCGTCTCATGAGCCTAACTGCCGGGGGGCGTGTTGAATTGTCTTCTGATCTGCAGCAGCCAATCATTGAAGGGGGACCCAGGCCTGGTGGAGGAGCCTTCTGTTTACAGCTGAATCATCTTACAAGTCATCTGCCTCCAGCTACAGCTACCTGTCTCAACTATCTCAGTAGTGCCATTGCTGCTTTGGCACAGACCGATTCTGAGGCTTCAGAATTAGTATTGCACATGTGCACTAAGGTAAAGAATCAGAATTCACTACCAAGTGAAATAAAATGAAAATGTTCTGCGTTCTGTGTTTAAGAATATAATTTATTACTGATAGGCCTAGTCATTATTACTTGCCAGTCAGTAAATGTACATGTAACATACAAATATAAAATGCACATTCTGATTTTAATATAGTCAGCACAACTAATACATACATATATACATATATATATATAGTACATATATATATAGTAATATATATACATAGTACATTCCACAGATCCATAAATGTGTCATACAGACAGTAGAATGTGGAACAAGTCATAAATACACAATTGTACAAATTTGCAGTGTAAAACACTACAAACATTTTATGAAAATATTTTAAATCATCTTTACACATAAAAATTTCATCTACAGAGTAAAAGGAGTGCATATGTAGGTACTTCCTTAAGGCTGCTTTAAATTTTGCCTTGTCATTCTTGAGGATTGTCACACTAGAGGGTATACTTTTGAAAATTTTTATGCCACCATAGAATATACTTTTTTGAAAATAAGATAGGTTGGCATTTAGTCTATAAAAATGATGCTTACTCCTTGTAATATTGTGTATAGACGAATTTGAAAAAATGTTCTCATTATTGATAATGAAGTTCATTAATGAAAATATATACTGGCATGGAACGGGCAGAATCTGCAAGTGTTTAAATCGACTTCTAAAAGAGGTTCTGGGTTGTGCACCAGCCATAATTCTGATGATTTTCTTTTATAAAGTGAAAATCTTCCCACTGTTGACAGAGTTACTCCAAAAAATTATTCCATATTTTATAATAGAATGAAAGTATGTTTAGGAAATTGATTTGAGAGTGTTAATGTTACTGATGTGGACCATCGACCTAACAGCATAACATGCTGCACTCGGTTGCTGGAATTTTGGTACATGTTCCAGCTACGCATCATCAGACAGTCCGTTGCTTCCCCAAGTATGCTCTGCAAATCCATGGATACATTTCTGTTATTGCTACTTTGAAATTTACTTATTTTTTTAATTAAAGGAATAATGTTTTGTTAAAAATAATTGTGGGACTTCTTTAATTGGCAATATGCTTATTTCTTGTCTATCTAAGTAAGAAACCCCCTGTACCCTCAAAGCAAGTGACAGTCATTTTAATCAAGGTCAAATCATGCAATTTATTCCTACTTTTGCTACTGGTATATATTTGTAGCTATCTGAAATAATTTCTGAGATACAAATTTTTAATTTTGGTTATCTATCATCTGCACATTCCATATTTATGTCAGCAAGGATGTGACGATCCATGGTTATTTTTTGAAGCCAAAAGCAGTCCATGAGCAAAAATGTTTTGGAAGCACTGAGATAGTCCATTTGCGACATAAATTAGTAAACACTGTTTAACATGCCGACAAATTGATAATACTTTCATTAAAAGCATAGATACTTCAACACTCCAGTCTGAAATGGGAAATGAATGAGATGAAATTCTACACACAACAGGTGGTTTTGCTTAGGGAGGATTACAATATCCCCACAGCATTCTTTATTACTCTCTATGTAAAGAATGCCAAGAATACTGAGATCTACTATTTACTATCTGGAGTTTGTTTACTGTATATGGTACTTAATCTTATAGGAGCTTCTAGCTGCTGCTATGGGTGCTGTTAATCAGCCTCAAAGCAGCAGACTTGGATCACCTGATGTTAATCCTGGGTTTGCTGTTACTCAAGCTCTCGTTAGCTTGTTGGCTTCGCATGGTGGTACTTCACTGACCAGCATTGTTAAAGGTACTACCAACACACAGCTGTAGTGACATACGATTAAGAAGAACCCTCAGATATAGAACTTTGAGTTTGGCAGAATGTTGTTAATTTTATTTCCATTTCTCTGTAGGTAAAAACAGTACTTTCATTGTTTCTGAGGTAGATTCCTTGTTACAAAGTGCATAACGTTTTCCCACTTAAGAAGTTTTATTTTTGAAGTTCCACCAAACCTTCTGTAAGAAAATATTAAATTTTACTGTGTATGGAGTTTCCATGTAAGAAGTTTTCTGGCTTTAGAAGTTAATTTCCTTTGAATTTTTATACAAAGTGTCCTACTTAAGACATTTAACAGGCTTTGTAGCCAATATTCATTGCTTGATGGTCAAACTTATGTTGGTTTGGATAATCAATTTAAGATGACTTCATCACTTACGTGCAACATGTCATTTGTTTCAGGTTCCATGTTTTTTTCATCATCAGTGTTCTTAATTTTTTAAATTTCTTCTTGCTATGTTATATTTTCAAGAAAAGTTTGTATATATTTATATTTGTTTTGCCATTGGTTCTGACCTTGAAAAGTTTTTAATTTGTTCATACTTTCACCATTATCATATCAACATCTTTGCACCTTCATAGATATCAAGATACGAAACTGAATTATATTACTTATTAATTAATTTGTGATTGCTGCATAGAGAGATGATTTGCATTGTGGATAAGTCTTTGTACTGCATTTCTGTCCTCAGTTACAGTTACGCTGCTGATTTATTTTCCACAGTGGGAAATAAAAATTTTGTGTGGAGGTCTTTTTTTTGTTAAGTCACGTGATTAGAGTTCTAACTATACAAAAGGAAATGCATGTTTAAGGTTCCAGCAAGATAACGAAATTTCATGGTACATTGATGACAAACACAAATACATTTTGACTAAATACCAAATAAAAGCAAGGAAATTTGATTACTTATTCATTTAAATATATGTCATATAATCAAGTCCTTTATTTTAAGTCAAAGCAAGTCATACATAGTATACAGGAATAACAATGAATAATTTTTCCCTGACACAGAAGATGGTGATGAGAAACTGATAAGCAGTCCAGTGACAGATGGCCTTGTAATAAGCCCTTTACAGCTACCAGATGCCTTAGCAGCCTGTGTTCTGTCTACAAAGTTGGCCTCTAGTCATCGTCAGTGGGCATCTCAGCAGTTGGTATGAACAACTTTAATGATTTATGTATGGCTGTGGCTTTCCCATTATTCTTAGTACAGCAAAATATCGTTAATTGAAAATTCAAGGGACCATATTATAGTGTCTGTTTTGATTCAAGCAGATTTACATTGTCTGTGCAGCCTGTCCCCCTCTTCAAAGAATCTGAATAAAAAGCCTCCTTTATGCAGAACATGAGCATTTAAATTATTGTACACATGCAATTAATACTATAGCATACGTGTTTTTAATATCACAGTGTTTTGTAACTGTGTTTGATACTTTTTCACAATCATTATGTTCTATATTGAACCAGTGCTACCTGTTTAACGGTATGTGTATCACTTAGATGATACATAGTAGATCATCTGCGCTGTCTACAGCTTACTAATGGAACTGAGAGAAAACAATCTGTTATATGTGACTGCTGTGAGATGGTGTGGCTTCATCATTATACACTGTACGAAGATTATATCATGGGATGGCATAAAGAAACATGTCTTTAATCACTGCATGGAGCACAATGAAATATGCCAAATGTTGCTTCATCATGTCAGCACTGGAATGTGGCATGCCTTCTCAGCTGTGTCTCATACAGACTAGTTCAGTACATTCTGTAAATGTTTTCTGTAGAACAGACTGTTATTAAGATAGGACATCCCATTGTGATGTGTAAGTAAGCAGATGAATAAAAAGACTGACAATCACAACTATATTTAGCAATTTTTATATTGTTGAGGGTGCTACATGTTTTGGCCTGTTTGCAAGTCATCATCAGGCACAGGCTAAAATAAACATATCAAACATGTCACACACTTTTAATATATTATTCAACGTATAATTGAATATCAATGAACACAGTTGTAGCTGGTAACTATAAAACCTATTTAAACAATGCAAGATTGAGAGCTCATTTTAATTAATAATGCATTGTATATAAGTGCTTTTTCCAATATTTTTTTAGCCTGTGCCTGATGATGGCAGTGAATATGCTGAAATATGTAACACCCTCAACAATAAAATATTTCCAAGTATAGTTGTGATTGACCATCGTTTTATTCATCTGTTAACAGTGCAGTACTGCTGCAAAATATGCGTTTTGGAATAAGTGTTGACTGAAAATTTGAAGAGTCCAACATCAACAGTGATATGTACAGGAACAGCATGTACAATAGTGTACATATTGTGAATGACAGGTCCGTGCTGGACAGAAAGAAAATGCAAAAAGACATTATGTTTTAACTGAAGTGGTGCATCAAAATCCTCATCTCACAGAGCAAAAGAAGTTTTTTTGAGTCTGCCCTTATAAAATTAGAGCTGAAAAGCTCCTTCCTCCAAACTGGGAAGCAAGAAGCTGGTATTGTAGGTGATTTCAAGAATTTGTAGCCAATGGATTTCTTGGTATGGAAATTTTGTTTATGTCGGCTGAGATACGGTTTACATCAAATGGGAATGTAAGCTGCCGGAATAGCATATATGGGTGTTGTGAAAATCCCATTGCAGTTCATGATTTTTCTTGCATAACCTTAAATTTTGTCCTGGTGTACAGTGAGTGTAAGCAAAATCATAGGGCCCATGTTTTTTTTTAAGAAACAATGAATTTTTACTGTTGTTTTCTGCTAATTTTGACATCATTCTCCTGAGATGTCCTTATTTGAATCTGTGCCATTATTATTCTGAGGGACATTAAAAGATAAGAGTTTATGTGAACAACCTGTGTTATTGCAAGAACTGAAAGACAGTACTGGAAGAGATTGCCAGTATTTATAGACAAGAGCTTCATTGTGTGACAAGAAATATTTTCAGGAAGTGCGTGGCCTGCTTAGAAACCTGTAGTCAGCACTTTATGATTCTTCTTTTAAATCAGGTGAATTGACCTATGGGAAAATATATGCCATAAATTCCTAACAGAGGTGGGCTTTATGTGATAAAACTCCTGCAACAGCTACCGTGCTGAGACCTGAAATTAAAAATATGCTGTGTATATAGCTGCACAGGAAAGTACTGTGACTATGGAAATATGTATATGTACATCAGTATTAGTGTGTAGCTGTATGGGGAAAAGAAAATGAAACTCTAGATTTGTGTAGCTAAAAAGTTCAGCTTATGTTGTGTTTATTCCATAACATTTCTGTAACTACAGGACTGAGGTCAAATTTTTGCCTCTCATGTATAATATACAAACTACAGAACACTCTAGAATATGTACAAGAGGCATTTTTAAAGACAGATATTTGAAATTTTTGGTGGATTCTGTCAGAGTAAATTGGAAATTCCTGTTGATTGGTTAATGCTACTCTGCTGCTTTGATTTTATATGCCTCATATTCATAAGGCAAATTTTTTAAAACGTTGTTAATATGTACTATTTAGAAGTATTGCCACAAATTTACTTTTGATATGAATTAAAATGTTGTAAAAGCTGCAAAGTTATGTAATTCCAATTTATTGTGATAATGTAGAAGTTTGTTGATGTGCACAGGCCACAACTTTGTGTGTATTGAGGAATTTGAAATAAGAAGGCCGAGGTTGATACATGAAAAATGCATTGACAGCAGAAGTGAAGTCTGTATAACAACATTTAAACAATTCTGAAATGGTAAGGAATGCAGAGTCAGCAGAATAATGGATGCTGAGAATACTTACAGAATTATTAAACCTTGAGTAAATAACAAACAGGCTGTCAAATTGGCACAGTTTGAGGTATATAAACCCCTGGTTAGTTTAATTATGAGGATGGATGGAGAGTCCAGGAATGATTCGGAGAGGCACAATGACAACCATAGGAATGATCCAGACTCATATCTGCGTGGTAGAGACCGTCCACCAGTGAGAAGAAGGAGGGAAGAGACTGATAAAGTAGAGAAAACCATTTTTGTGGCAATATTTGTAATGTCTGCAAGTCACTGAGGTAGGAGGGTTTACTGGAAGTAATCCATAGTGAGTGGTCCTGGCCTGAGAGTATAATAGCATAATAGTGAGATTTTATGACCTTATTCTCTTCCAGCAATAAATGAGTCATTAGTGATAGTTTGTTACTAAAGAAGGAAGGGGTCAGGAAAATTAATTGAAGAATTGGCTGTAAATATAGTGACGTTAATTTTATATTTGAGTTTCCGTGCATCACAAGTCTATAATATATAATAAACCAACAAGATGCAACTCTGGCAGTATTGTGTTTATTAAAAACTACATACAACACTTGTTCATACGTAACTTTGTAAATTACAGCATGACAAACACCAGTGGCTGCTGTTACAGTTTATAGTGCTCCTGAAGATGGACGTAAAGGGCGTCCGAAACATGTAGAGCATACTTGTAGTTT
>JGI20166J26741_11500029_pt1 | contig 12757 bp, 12 predicted proteins | sample TergutCu122P5_FD_26741 | JGI IMG/M metagenome (IMG submission 26741) | reverse complement strand
GTATTCTGTCTGACGACAGGTCCAAAGCCTCCTCCAAAACGATTCCTCCACATAGTGCGATCCAGAGCTTCCTCCTTCAAATGAGAGTATCCTCTCCTGTTCTTAAGATCATCCAGTAGCTTCTTACGTCTTCTTCCTCGTCTTCTTGTCACTTCCATCTTTTCCTTTATCTTTCCTTCGATAACTTGTTTTAGAAGGCAGTTTCTACGTAAGATGTGACAAATCCAGTTAGCCTTCCGTTTTATTATTTCATGAACGATATGCTTAGGAAAGTATCCGCTACATAAAGAGCTTGAAGGTTCGACAGCTTGAACATACATCTCCGACACATCTACAGACTTCAACCACTAGCAATTTGTGAGATCAAGTTCCCTGACACTTTTGCAAACCTCCGGTTTCAGGAAATACGTTATACTAGAGATGTCGGCAGTGTAACATCTTGCAAAGTTTAACTTCCCTATTAGTTTTTTTGTTGTTCTTATTTTTCAGTATTTGATGAAACGTCTCACATGTTGTCTGTAGATTCAATTTGTCCCTCGTACTTAAATATTCTAAAATAACGACCAACACTTCTGGAAATTTTATGTTTACACGTGTTAGATTAACACACTCCCAGACGTGCTGTGATTGTTTCATGGTATTGCAAAGAGGGTTATGTGACTCGCTGCTGGCTGGCATGTTTTCGATAGACAGGAAATACACGCCTCAGAATCCTGCAGCTGGTCGCAAATCAACAACCCACACGTTGCTTAGTTCCGACATTTTACTTACCAGGGTGCGAAAACATCTAACCAACGCTAACTCAACCACCACTAATTCAACTAGTAATCCGTGGTGGAAAATATGTGTAACCGGTGGTTTTAGGATCACAAAAGTTTGCGAAAGTTGTAGTAATGTGGAAGCCATTATTGACTGAGTTAGAGGTTATATAAAAGTATTTTGCGACATACCTAATTTTGGTAGAGGGTCTGACGTTAGTTATTTCATTACGTGCAGCAGTAATTGAATATTATGAAGGAATTGTGCTTAAGAACTTGACGCAGTGTAGTTCTTCAATTCCCACCACAGGTGTCGCAACAAATCAAAAGTAGAAACCTCTAAGATGGCAGAGGGCTGGACCCAAAGTGTGCGATGCCGGTAAGAAAACTAGGTCCTACATGGTTATTGTTGCCTCTCTCGTAATGATGTACAGTATTTCATACAAATGAAAGTGTGGGGTTTGTCATCTGTTGGTTGTTTAATGACAAGGAAAGGACGTAATGTAATACAGCAAACAATAACATCTAGAAAAAATGGGTTTGTCATAACTAGTGTAACGAATAAGTAGTGAAGTGTAGAAATTGTTTTCGAAAAGTGACTTTATAGCTTTGTTGAGTGCACAGTTATTGATTGGTTATACAGGTGAAATAGTTGGCCTCCAGAGATTCGCAGTGTTGTAGAGAAACTGCTGGCTAAGTTGATATAAAATATTTGGCAACTAATGGGGTTATCTATGAATGCCAGTGAAGGTAAACATCATTGAAGTATAATGTAGAATGCATTGTAATGTGTATAACTTAACGTCACTTGCACAGCATTGTTTCAGAGAAATAGTACTTTACCAGAGGGGCGATTATTTAATTTTTATTAAATGGCAGTTACATAGGTATGAGAATTTGGTTATTTGTAGGTACTAAGTATCAAAATTTGGTTTTATTTCTATAATGGACATATGAAAAAGTAGTTAATGTACAATTTATATTCTGGAGTATGACCAAAACTAGCACCTGGTCAACAAAATGGAACGTATTAATTATAGTTTCTTTTAGTTTATGCTACACGTTAAGTAACATACCTTTTGTGTAACTTCAGACTTTAATGTGTGTAGCTGAACTATTATAATCACTGCCTGGCATGCACTATAATAGACTGTATGGACACATGTCTCTTATTTTACTGTATGGGGGAAATGTAATTGAAATGTGCAAAATCTGAGGATGACTTGAAGATCTAGATCATTTTTTGCAGTTAATAACAATAAGCCTTCTTTCTAATTATGTGCAGCATAGTCATTTTTGAGGAGTTAAGAGTTTCATGGCTAGTTGAGAATTCTCACATTTTGTCCCACCCAAAGGTTTATTATCATGCTCACAAGAGCCTGCCACTTTACCTTATGCTGAGCCCAATTATTCAAGTCCATGCCTTTCTGTTCTGTTTCTTTAACTTTTTGGCGATGAATTTAGACATTTAAATTTTAGTGCATCCATTATGTAAAATGTTTTTTATGAACTAACAAAGATGACATTAATAAGTACATACTATTTTGTGGAGAAAAGGAGAGATTGTGTAGACTGTCTCAAAGAATTTAGTAAGTATATTTATTGACTAAATATATAAAAAGCTGTTGTTAGGGGGTGCATTATGCCCTTCTGATATACAGGATGCAGGATGGCTAAAGGTTAAAAACAATTTGAATATTATCTTCCCATTTATACCTGGGTATTCCAAGTGTCCTCTCTGCTTTAGGTTTCCCCACAAAATCTCTCTATGTATTTCTCCCCCATGCATGCCACATGTCTGACTCATCTTCCTTGATTTGATCACCCAAATAATGTGTGGCAAGAATGCCTTAATTATAGGAATTTTTGTAGACCCATTTGGGGTGTATTCATGCTAGAAACTGGTATGATTTGCCATCCCAAGTGAAAAGGGAGCTTCTATTAGTCGCTATTTAAAAAAACCAGTATTAAAGGGACAGTCTTCTGAACAAAAAACAGTATGATAAATATGTTTTAAACTTTCATGTGAGTGGACTTCAAGGACACATCACTGGTATTATCCCACTTGACACATTGCCGAATCAGCATAACTGTTACAAAATCTATAAAGCATTCATTTGCATACAAATTTACATTCAGAGCCCAGTGCTTGGGGAAACAGTGTCATAAACTATGTGTGTTTGCTCAGTATGAAAACAAAATAAAGTGAGGGCATCCCAGAATTTTGGTGGCCTCTCTCTCATGACCAAAATCATACACAGTCACTCAGATCTATGGGTGGCAAGCCTCCAGTTTATGCCAATAATTTAGTGAGATAAAAATGTAAATGATGGTTCCTGAAGCAAAAAAGCAGACTATTGAAAGCTTGTATTGATGCTGGAGAAAACTAAGCATGTGTTAATTTCTTATTTATCAGAATGCAGGACAAGTTATTATACAAAGGTAGCTAATAAAATTTTGAAACAGTGTGGCAGTGTTTAAATTTTTATGGACTACGCTAACAAGTGATAACTGCACTCACAATGCAGAGGAGCAGGTTTTATTTGAGGAACGCTTGCAACCATTCATTGCATGTACTTTAGTGTCTGCATTGCTATCTGAAAACAAAGATAAAAAATATATAGAACTATAATTTTGGGTGTTCTGTGTGAAACAAAACTGTGTCTCATATTGTGGGAAGAACGTAGACTGAGGGTGTCTGACAACAGGGTGCTGAGGAAAATATTTGGACCATGGATGAAGTTCCTGGAGGCTGAAGAAAACTGTATAGTGGGGAGATTCATAATTTGTACTCATCACCAAATATTATTAGGATAATCAAATGGAGGAGGATGAGGTGGGTATGGAGTGTGAAGTATGGATGGTGGCATTTGAAATTGATCACAGCCATTCAGGGAGGAAACCAGTGCTGAATGATGCTTTGCCCAGTCAAGTTTTTTTTTTTAAATCAATAAACTATTACCTGTTCACTTTTAACATGTATTACTTTTGTAAATACTGTAGTTACAATTGTATTTTGCATAAACAGCATGTGTACGTGGTCGGACAATAAAGTTCATGAACTTGCCACTGTGTGCTTGCCGTGGCAGCACTGGACAAAAGCCTTGGTATGGTTTGATGACGTTAACATATCAGCATTTCACAGCTGTGTTGTTGGGCATCTATTACTGTCTGCGTGTGTTGTGGTGTGCCGCCATGAGAATTTCGGAGCTTGAATTAGAGCAATGGATGAACATTAAATTTCTTGTTGTTAGTTGATGTGATGTTAGTGCAAGTTTACAGGGATAATGTTATGAAGAAAACAGCAGTTTACAAGTGGGTGAAACATTTTTCTGAGGGAAGAGAAAGTGTCACTGATGAAGAGAGATCAGGATGGCCAGCAACAAGCAGAATTGAAGAAAACATTGCAAAAGTTTGTTATATTGTGCGTGAAAATCGTCAGCTGACTGTCAGGAGTATAGCAGAGCAAGTGAACATCGACAGAGAAAAAGTTGGGAAAATCTTAACTGAAGATCTTGACATGAGGAAGATGTGTGCAAAAATGGTCCCAAAGGAGCTCACCGAAGAACAAAAGCAAAGAAGAGTTTTTAGCTACTAAACAAATAACTGTGTTGGAACACTTTGCCTGTTCACTGGATCTAGCCCCCAATGACTTTTTAATGTTCCTGAAGATAAAGGAAATATTGAAAGGGAGGCATTTTGATAACATCAGGAGTAATACAATGGCAGCTCTGAAGGCCATTCCACAAAACCAGTTCCAAAATTGTTTTGAAGGGTGGGCTAGGTGCTGGCATTGGTGTATAGCTTCTCAAGGGGAGTACTTTGAAGGGGACCATGGTGGTATTCAGCAATGAGGTGTGTAGCACTTTTACGTCAATGAGTTCGCGAACTTTATTGTCAGTCCACATATTTTCTACTACATTGACTGATAATAGAATATGTATTGCCAGTTAGTATCAGGTGTTAGGTTCTCACAGAAGTGACTATGAAGAATACAGTTGTGTGGGATGTGACACCAGGTTGTGTGGTTTCTACCATACAACATGATGTCATATCCCAGATGAGAGTAATTATCAAGTTTTCAGTCTTTGATCTTCATCATGGTTCATGATTTTTAAATGTGTCACCTAAATTCAACTACAGCGGATTCTGACATTGGTATGTGATTGTAGTTGTGACTGAAATTTTGACCGTGTCCATCGTCTCAGGCTAAGACACAGACAGTGTTTCAGATGCTGAATCTGGGGCTGTCTTAAGAAGAAATGGGGTAAGGGAAGAGCCTACTCAGATAGGCTTGTCAGAAAGAGCTAATCTCACCTTTCTCCAGACTACCTGAATATGAAAGCAAATCCTCAAAGAAAATAATAATTTTTTTTTAGCTTGAGATGGACAGTGTCCAAAATATCAGTCATGACTATGTGTTACCTAAGTGTTTTGACAATTTCTGAAATACTTTGACAAGTAATTTTTTTTACTTCTAAACTTCTTGGTCATTAATTCTGGACTATGTTAGGAATAATTTGTTTGTTCCATCAGAGGTCAGGTGCCAAATATTCCTAGTTTGTGTGTGTTTATCACCAGTGTTATGCCTTTAGTGTGTGTCAGCTTAATGCTTTTTAATTTAAGTGTAGCTAGAAGAGTTGTATAACAGCAATGTGATGTGTATTGGCTGGAAGCAATGTACAGTGAAAGATGTACTGCAGGTGTGAGCAAAGCAAACTTTCCAGTACCTCACTAATGCAGGATATTGTATTTCTCACTTACATACTTACTTACTTACCCCATGGAGCAGAGTCCTTCTTGAGAAGCTAGCTGGTTCTCAGCTGGTCAAGAAATTCCCCGCATTTTGTGGAACCCAAAGGTTCATTACTGCATTTACAAGTGCCTGCCACCTGTCCCTGTCCTGAGCTAAATCGATCCAATCCATCAGTCCATACCCCCACATCCCACTTCTGAAGATCCATCTTAATATTATCCTTCCATCTATGCCTGGATCTTCCAAGTAGTCTCTTTCTCTCAGGTTTTCCCATCAATACCCTGTATACACCTCTCCTCTCCCCCATACGTGCTACAAGCCCCGCTCATCTCATTCTTCTCGATTTTATCACCCTAACAATGTTGAGTGAGGAATACAGATTATTAAGCTCCTCATTATGTAGTTTCCTCCACTCCTCTGTCACCTCGTCCCTCTTAGGCCCAAGTATTCTCCTCTGCACTCTATTCTCAAACATGCTGAGCCTGCATTCCTCCCTCAATGTGAGCAACCAAGTTTCACACCCATACAAAAGAACAGGTAAAATTATAGTTCTCTATATCTTAATCTTTGTATTTTTGGATAGCAAAGTGGAAGACAAAAGATTCTACACCGAATGATAGCAAGCATTCCCTGACATCAGTCTGCTCTTAATTTCTTCCTGAATAGAATTTTTTTTTTTGTTAAGGTTTTTCCCAGATATTTGAAGTCTTTGACCCTTTCAAAGGAGCTGTTATCAATCTGTATAAATTGTGACTTTGTCCTGCATCTGATCTCGGCACTTGACCACGTACTTAGTTTTATCAGCAGTCACTTCTACTTCCAGCAGGTGCTTGTGTCAGGAAGAGAGTAAAGTTGTTACAGAGGTGAATTTTAATTTGTTTTATAATTGGACTTGATGCATTTTCCCATTATGACTCATAATTTGAGATTTAATCAAGACCGTTCCTGCCTGATTGATGAATGCATACTTAAGAAGTTTTCTTTGTCTCAGAATTTGCATATGAATGCAGTGTACTAATATGAGTAAGGGGATTTTAATATCTTTGTCATTGTCTATTGTTGAGTGGTGTGAGACATTGATTCCTTAGCACTGGGAATGTTGGTTGGGTCTGATTTGTCATCCCTTACAAAGGGAAATTTGGGAGGATGTGAAAGAATGTGGTCATTTTGTATTGTGAAGTACAGTCTTGGTATGAAGATTACTATCTTCAGGGATGCGATACCCATGTATTGGTAGATGGGTACCAATGTTTCAGATGAACATGCTGCATCCTACTGCAGGGTTAGTACTTGTCTGCTAAGATAGTCACCAACATGAGGACTTTAGATTTTATTCTTTTCTACTCTGAAGATGGAAGCAGCTGGTTCCTCTGAAGTCTTGGTACTTAACTACCAAACTGTATGGCATCACATCCCAGAAGTCAGTAATTGTCATCATAACCACTGTGCATACCACTAAACATAAACAGTCTGGGTACTTGTCTGGGAGTGACAAAATTGAGGTGACACATGAGCAGGTATCAAAAAAGATGTGTCCTGAATGTAAACACATTATATCACTTAGCTGACATAAATCATCCAGGTTTATTTGTAGATGCTACTTGCTTTGTAATAATTTTCATATAGTAGTTGCATAATGGTTTATACCACCATGTCAGAATAAATGGAAGCAATTGTAAGATTAAGAAACTGAAGTCACTGCAAGTTATTTGCTGTCCTTATAGCTGTGTGGAAAATATGTAGAACATCAAACTTCAGAAACAAAGTTTGATACCAACATACAAGTCACAAATCAAGGAGCACTGACATAGGCCTCAACATATATTCTGTTTAGTCATTACTGAGTAAAATGTTGCATTTTCTGAAAGGAAAATTATTCCATATGCTGTGGGTTTTTTGACTGTGTATTATTATCTGTTGTATTTATAGTATAGCATGAAATTGTTAAGCATATGTTTTTGACTTGTTAATTGAAGAGACATTTGTTCACGTCATTATTGAAGTGTGTAGGTGGGTAACTGAATACCTAAAGTTAACAATTACATTCACCAGGTATTATGCAAATGGAATATGTCGTGAGGGGGACGCTTGTCGCTATCTACATCAAGGAGAGGCTGGATCAAGCTTGGGCATGCCCGTAAGGATTGATCCTTCAGAGACACTTTGCCGTTACTATCAGCGGGGTGCATGTGCGTATGGACCCCGTTGTCGCTTTGTGCATGCAGGTGAAGTCTCCACTTCAAGTACAAACAACAATAGTCACAGTACAAGCCCGGCATCATCGTCTGCCACACGGAAAAGTACATTCACTCACGTTAACAAAAATGGTCAAGGAACCAGGTACAGTGTATCATAACTTTCGGATTCAGATTTAGCCTTTGAAATATACAAGGAGAATGTTGTCTCCAGTTGTGTATGACCACCCTGGAACCTGGATACTGCAACATTCTTTTCATATCTTGTTGTAGTTTTTATCTTTGTCTGTGTATGCAAAAGGGGCAAATTGAAACAGTCAAGTTTCACACTTTGATTGGCCACAGTAGTGTATGTCAGTAATGTGCTATACTTATGAAAAAGCTGTAATGCAGAAGGGGTATTGTTCTTGCAGTATGACCAAGATTATATGGGTAATTTCAAAGGTAATGAGGCACTTCACTTTTATTCCAAAGAGAATACTTTCTTTAACAAAATAAATTTGCAGTCCAGTGTAATAATACTGCCTGATGATGATTTGCATCAGTTTATACACCTGTTGGCCTCCTGTAAAATAGGTACCGGGTCTTTCCTGGGGGTAAGGTGTGGCCAGGGCGTGACGCTGACCCCTCACCCCCTTCTAGTGCTGAGGTCAACAATAGAGTAGAGCTATACCTCTAATCTCCCTAAGGGCCTTCGTGGCCTATGAAAGGGTGAAACCTACCTACCTGTACACCTGTTGGCAGGCCTTTATTGTTGTGTCAGATGTCTCAGTTTACTACTTCAGTAAATCCTCTCTTAATGCTTTTGAAACATTCTTCACTGGAAATGGGACTTCTGTCAGGACTGATTTGGGGGAGGAATGAGCAGTTCCTGTCACAATACTTCCCATAAGATTACCTGTAACCAAGCATGTGGCCATGCATTGCCATGCATGATTAGACTCCTGTTCACAAGCACACTGGGTCCTGGTGCAGATTTTCATGCAACAGTAGAGGATGTTGACATATCTCTTGCTCTTTAATTTATTTATGACTGACACATTGTTACCATTCTTGAGATTCCTGGCTGCAGTCCACTATTTTTCCACAATCCTACCCTTTTTTTAATTATCTGAGGTGGGTTCTTGCCATATAAAAGTCTAACTTTCAATGTGTGGTCAGTGATCAATGCATGATATTCAACCTAAAACATTTTCATTTCCCATTTTGCCAAAAAATTATATGGCAACAGTGCAACAAAGAGAGATATATACATTAATGCTCCTACTTGGAAGTGTGGCTTTCACCTGGCACTAGAGTCATGAATGTTTAACAATTTTACTGCCCCTATGTGGGCATTTTGTGTTACTTGTGAAACCATCGTTACAGATATATTACTCAAAAATTGCAACTTGCATTCACATTTCCGTAAGTGTGTCAAGTGCAGTATTATAGTAGTCTGGTTGATTTTGATAATTTTGCAAAAATCTGCCTTCATATCAGTTTATCATCAGAGAGTATTCATGGTACTGAAGTGTTTATTTCTGTGCTTAGCTCTTTGTGCGTGGATTTTAACATACCAACTCATTTTTAGGAGCATTCACAAAACATTGTCAAAAGTGACTGTTGGCTTTGTATTGTCTGCCCGTATGTTAGTATGTGTATCTTTCCTGCAAAAGTGTTTCTCTGGTACACATTTGAACACACTCCTATTAGAATAATCCTGTGGAGTGCAGTAGCATGAATTTATAGAACCAAGGTAATAAATTCGTTCATTAATAGTTCTGTGAAAAGTCACTTTCATTTATTTGCCCTTCAGTATTATATTTTCATTTCTCTTGGTAGTCGGAAAACATCAGTCCTTAAGAAACAGGGAGACAGTTCTGACAGTGGAATTGGGGAAGATTCAGCAGAGAACTGGGTGAATGCACCAGAATTTGTCCCTTCAAGAAAAAGTAACATTCCAAAAACAGCAGAGAATGGTAAGTAAATTTCTTGTTTATTAATTCTTAATAATTTGTCTGTGATAATGAGGTAATTGTCACCCATCTGCAGAGGTTTTGTTGGAAAGTGTAAAATATGTTTACAGTGGGACCCCAAATTACTAGTCCTTAGTTTACAGTTTTTCCTCATTTAATGTTCTGTTTCTTTAATTCCAGTTTAATAATCTCAGTGTTTATATTCTTTCTGACAGTCAAGCAGCCATCAGGGCCGTTCACAATTTCCAGATAAATTCTGCATTAATCTAGGACTGCCATCAGTCCTTGTGAAAATGGCGGAACATAACAGAATTCAACTGATATGGGTGTTTGGATGCATGAGAATTGACACAATTGAAATGGCTGATCAGTTAGACAGACAAGGCTCCTCACATCTGCTTACAGGACCTGAGCGAACCCTAGGCATATCTGCAGCGGGTTTCCAGGGGATTGAGCAGGGACTGGACGAGTAGGGAAGATGGGGAGTACAGGCAGTCCATTCATGGACGAAGGCTGGTTAAGGGCTTTCTTAAAAGACTGTGTGCTAAAACAGTGGGAGAATTACACAACTTGAGCAGAAACCAGCTACACACAATGATGGGGTTAACGGGACACTGTCATTTAAACCAGTTTAAACTGGTGCTGGTGAACAATCCTGAGTGCGATAGATGCAAACAGGTATCTAAAACATCTACACATGTTCTTGATTGTGAGGCTTTGGCCACATTAAGATTCAGGCAACTGGGTCAACTTTTTATGAAACCAGGTGACTTAAAGGACATATGTGTCAGAAGGATACTGCTAAACACATGAATACAAGGGCTGCACAAAGGATCAGTTATTATCGAAGTGTACGGGTCACTGCAGTGCCCGCCCTTTTTGTATTCTTTTCCGTTCTACCTAAGGGTTAAATTACTGTTCCACTGTTTCAAGAAGAAAGTGCATGTGGTTGTTTTGCTGTAACAACAGTCAGTGTGACAAGCTTTTGCTAGATATTGATGTCTGAGTGTGAAATATCCACTCTGGTGTTAATGTGCAGCTGTGGCAACACTTGTGTTAGTACCTGCCATATGACTACATTCTTAAGAAGTTTTGTTACATTAAGTGTTCTGTTGGTGCTGTGTTTTGTTTGGCAAAAATTTAAGAGATAGAAATTTTCTTCTACCGTGAAAGGTTTGAATCATGGAGGTGGACACTTCTTTGTGTTATTGTAGGGGAATGCCATCTGGTTGAAATATCAATTAATGGGGGATTTGTTTAATTGCAAAACTCTCCATGCTTAAGTGCATAGTCTTTGTGGGTGTGATTATGCATTTAGTTGGGACCAATAAAACTGTCATGGACATCAGAGCCCATTTTCAACTTAAAACAGGTATTGTGTTCCAAAAATTCAACAAAGTGCCAGTGATAAAAATAATACAGCAACCTTGAAAGTGATTTGTTGGAACCAGACATGAAAGGTCAGATCAGGGGTATTAAAAATGGGTGATCACAAAAAGTTGAAATCCTGAACAATGAAGTTAATGAACATTGAGACACTGATGTACATATTTGTGGTTAGTGACCTTATGGAAGAAGGTGGGACCATGACAGTCTTTTATCAGAACAACACACAACAGGTGTGGTGTGTCCCCTTCCTGTTGTTTCATACAGACGCCCATGTGTAGTGGTTGTGTCTGTTGACCTTGCCACAATAGGAGTATGGATACCATGCCCACATTCTGAACTGTATTTTTTCTTTGCACTCAACTTATCAGTTTGCTCATTTCATGTAACTGAGCTCTCCTACACATACACATAGCTGTAGGCAGCCCTGCACATTGGGAATAAAATGAAAACTTGGAGAGGGTGTACATTACCAGTGCCCTGTTTTTGAGAATACATTTTTTTTTTGTATTGAAACTGAGATGCAGGTTTTGTAATTACAATATTGTTTATGGTGAAAATATCACTCTGTAATTTTTAGGTGAGACAGCCCAATTGTGTTTTATTCAATGATTAATAGAAAAGTGTAATTTAGTCTAACACAACTTAAAATTGTTTATATAGTAAAGTTGTGTTGGACTAAGTTATCTCTCTGTAGTTTCTGATATAAAGAATCTGTGCAAATACATAGTTTCCCAGATGAGTGTTTGGATTTTAAAATCCAATTGTGAGTCCTCTTTGTGCAGTATTACAGTTACACACTTTAATGAGTTCGTCACTATTATGTTTTATTTAATAAGTTGCAAGACTTATTTTCCCTTCAGGCTGATTAGGTTTTATATCGGCAATATACACTTTGGATGCTTTTATCGAACAAATGAGGAAGGAGCCAACATGTTCCTTCGAAATGATGGAAATGCAGCTATCATTAATGTACTGCCATCACCCAAAGACATCATCATTATTTACAGTCACTGTGAAAGCTTCAGAGTTTGTATTATAGTACAGTCAGTTCAGAATGCAGCCTTGTGGGTATTGCTAGTAGTCTGTGTTGGTTCATTATGGGCAGGGTGCAGTGAAACATGGATTTTGTGTTCCTTGAATCCACATTTCCCTTGTGATTCAGCATTTTTTTATCAGTCATGCCAAAACTTCCATAATAAGAACAGTGTTAAATCTTCCATTAACTTTGTATTTCCTACCCATATCCTCAGATATGTGTTAAAACAGCAGAAATTGGCATGTTGCTATTATTTTAAGTTCTTTGAATCAGAAATTGGGGGGAGGGAGACAATTTTCATTTACAATTTTCTGCTTTCACATTTGTCTTTGTGTTACCGGTTGGTACAGTGGAGTAACCTGGCTCATTTAACCACACTGATCTGTTTTTACAATATGGTGGTGAGGCCTAGACCATTGTCAATAGGTCAGCTGGGTTACTCCCCTGTACACAGCATGTTGGGAAAATGTCCACGACATGCATAGAGTGTACATGATGGCTGCCCACAGTACTCCTAAGAACAAGGTATGCAAGGTTCAGCAGAAAGCTAAGAGGCACTTTAATGGACATGTGGTAGATTAGATTAGATTACATTTTCATGTTGTACAGTATCATTTATTGTGTTTAATTTAATGGCTGTATTTTCATTTTTTTTTTTTTTTTTT
>JGI20166J26741_11499806_pt1 | contig 12763 bp, 12 predicted proteins | sample TergutCu122P5_FD_26741 | JGI IMG/M metagenome (IMG submission 26741) | reverse complement strand
AATGCCTGTTCGGGTAAAACGAAAGGAGCTTTGTCTTTTACTACGGCGTCAATCCAGAGTTTGGCTTCTCTGTCCTCGGCTTTTTCAGACGCGCCTTCATAGAACGCAACGCCGCCCGCGTGTAAATCAGGACGCATAACGTACTGTCTGCCCTGCTGTACTCCGTTTATTCTTACTCCGTCAATCATATCGCCGCCCGCTTTTGTTCCGCAGACAGTCGTGACTGCTTCGCGCACGTCAAGCGTGTTTAATGCCCAAGAAGCCTCAAGATATATAGTCGCGCCGTTTTCCATTACGATAAAACCGAACGCGGAATCCTCAACCGTAAATTTTTTCGGGTCCCAGTCGCCCCAGGCGTTGCCTGTATTTTTCTGATTGTTTAGTTTATGATAAGCTGTACCTACGCAGTATTTCGGGCTGTAGTTGTTCATTGTCCAAAGGGTTAGGTCGAGAGCGTGAGTTCCTATATCTATAAGCGGACCGCCGCCTTGTTTTGCTTCGTCCAAAAATACTCCCCATGTGGGAACGGCTCTTCTTCTGATAGCCGTTGCTTTAGCGTAATAAATATCGCCGAAAGTTCCCGCGTCGGCTTCGCCTTTAAGAAAGAGCGAGTCGTTTCTCTGTCTGTTTTGATAGCCGATAGTGAGTTTTTTGCCGGTTTTCTTAGCTGTATCGCACATTTTTTTAGCTTCAACAGAAGAAACCGCCATAGGTTTTTCGCACATAACGTGTTTGCCTGCTTCGAGAGCGTCGCAGGTTATGGGGCAGTGCATAGTATTGTGGGTCAGAACGTGAACAACGTCGATTGTTTTGTCTTCGAGAAGTTTTTTGTAGCTGTCTTCGCCGACGTAAACTTTCGCGTCTTTGACTCCGTATTTTGCTTTTGCTTCTTCGGCTCTTTCTTTAACGAGGTCGCAGAAAGCAACCATTTCTATGTTCGGGAGTTTTGCGAGAGCGGGCATATGTTTTCCGTTTGCGATACCGCCGCAGCCTATGATACCGATTCTAACTTTTTGTGCCATAAAAATTTTTCCTCCAAAAATAAATAATAAAATTTTTTATTTAAAATAATTCTGTTTAGACTAATAATATAATAATAGATTTTTGTGTATTTTTCAAGTCAAATTTATAACTTTTTACAAATTATCTATAATATTTATAATACGCGATTATCTGCCGTTCCCTGTTTGAGCATAAATCAAAGGCTTCAAGAACCGCGCCCTCAAGAGACAAAAATTCATATGCTTTCAGGTTTGGAGTAAAAGCCCTGAACAGTTCTTCCCCTCCGCAGTAAACCGAAAGCTCGTTGTTTTTGTTGATGTTAAAGAACCCGTCCTTGCCTATAATCGTATCCGTAACCTCGCCGGTATTACTGTCAACTATTCTTTCGCTGACGTATCTTATCTTTTTGTTCGATATTCTCCGCGCGAATTTAATCCTGTACTCCGGGTTGTTTTCGTCGTTCTTTTTTATGCTGTCCGTAATTTTATTTTTAATGTTTTTGAAGAACCCAAACATTGGCAGTTTATCCTTTTTATCTCAATATTATTTGATTTTTGAGCCCGTTTATAACAATTATACAAAAAACTGATGTAAATGTATTAAAAATTGTATGAAGAAATAAATAACAATTTTATAAAATAGTTGCTTTTTTTTTATATATTTTGTATAATAATAATTGCGTCTGATATAAAAATTTATTTTATAGTATAAGCGGGTGATTGTTGTTATGCTGCCACTTGATACTCTTTCCGAAGAGGCGGAATCATTTCTGAAAAATTCCGGCGTTAATACGGAAGATATTATTATAGCGGTTTCGCTTGATTTGGATACTGCAGGGGATTTCGGCGAATCATGGCTTTGCCTTACAAAAGATTATCTTTACTGCCTGTCGGCAAGCTCAAAAGACTTTGTTTATGATATAAATGCAAAAAGTAAAATCAAAAATAAAAAAGAAAAAAACAAAACCGACAATAAAAATAATAAATCGGAAGAAAAAGAGACCGGTATAATATCTAAATTCTCAAAAGCGTCTCTTGACAAATATCCGGTTATTAATATCACCGATATATACATAGACAGTTTTACATCGACAAACAGGTTCTTTATAATGACCGACGGAGTTACAAAGGGCGTGGCTTTCTCGACAAACGCGAAAAAACAGAAACTGTTTGCATTTCTCGAAATCATGAAACGGTTTAAAGAAGGCAAGGAAGTCTCAGCCGACGACACAATATTCGAGCAGTTTAATATCTTCTGCCCGACGTGCGGGAGAAGATACCAAAATCAGAACAGAAAAATATGTATGAACTGCGTTGACAAAAATATGCTGTTCACAAGACTTTTAAAATATTTCAAAAGTCATGTTCACCAGTTAATTGTAATATTTATAACCCTGCTTATTACTTCGGGGATTGCGCTTGTTATGCCTATAATAAACGGGCGCGTATTCGTGAATATTGTTATAGGCAGCGGACAAAACGACGACAACTTGAACAATATCGGCATGCTTAATTTTCTGCGCGGGAATATCCTGAATTTCGTGTTTATGATACTGGCGTTAAATATGTTTAATCTGACGGTTCAGATTATACGCTCAAGAAGCGTAAACAAGATGTCTATAAATGTAACGCAGAGAATGAAAAGCGATATGTTTTCGGCAATGCAAAAATTATCGCTCGCTTACTTCAACAACAACCAGACCGGACGTTTAATGAACAGAATAAACTCCGACCCCGAAGTTATACGCAATTTCTATACGGATATTATACCGAGTTTCGTCGTCAGCGTCATAACTTTTATCGGGGTTACCGTCCAGATGTTCTTAACGAACTGGAGGCTCACGCTTATAGTTTTTATTCCCGTGCCTATTATAGTGTGGATTTTCAAGACGCAGCTCCCGAAACTGTGGAGAATGTTCTCAAGACGCTGGCGCAGGTCGTCGGCTCTCAACAGCGTTCTGGGCGATTCTCTCAATAATATAAGGGTAGTAAAAGCGTTCGCAAAAGAAGTGGAGGAAAGCAACAGGTTCAGGTCGTACAGCGATAAATTATACAGCGCGGATTTAAAAGTCAATATCACGTCTTTGTCTATATTCCCGGTCGTATCGCTTCTTATGGGGCTTACCGGAACTCTGATATGGGGGTTCGGCGGCTCGCTGGTTATTAACACAAACAAAGCCCTTCACGGTCTGCTTGAGTATAACGGCACAATGATGTCCTACGGCGAACTGCTGACGTTTTTGAACTACATAGGCATGATTTTCGGTCCTCTGCAATTTTTTACAACTCTTACAAATCAAATAACGGAAATAACAAACTCCGCTCAAAGGGTATTCGAGGTTCTGGACACCCCGAGAGATATAGTCGATACGGCTAATCCCGTTAAACTTGAAAAATTAAAAGGCAATATAGAATTTGACAACGTAGGATTTCACTATCTTCCGAACCGTCCGATATTAAGAAATATGAGCTTTAAAATAAAGCAGGGGGATTACATAGGGCTTGTCGGGCATACCGGAGCGGGCAAATCGACTATCGCGAATTTAATCACCCGAATGTACGACGTTATAAGCGGCTCAATTAAAATCGACGGGTATAATATAAGAAATATAGAAATAAAAACATTGAGAAAAAATATAGCGATAGTTTCCCAGGAAATCTTTATATTCAGGGGGACCGTCGCGGAAAATATAAGATACGCCAAGCCCGAGGCGACTATGGAAGAAATTATAGCCGCGTCAAAAGCTGCGAACGCGCACGATTTTATCGTTAATATGCCTGAGGGTTACGAGACGATTGTCGGGACCGGAAGCCGCTCGATGTCTGGAGGGGAACAGCAGAGAATATCGATTGCGCGCGCGTTGCTGCTTGACCCGACTATACTGATACTTGACGAGGCGACCGCAGCAATGGACACCGAGACCGAGAGACAAATTCAGGAAGCCATAAATATTCTTGTAAAGGACAGAACGACGATAGTAATCGCTCACAGACTGTCAACTTTAAAAGAATGCAATTATCTTTTCGCAATCGACGAAGGCGAAGTCGCGGAGAGCGGGACGCACGTTGAGCTAATCAAACAGAAAGGCATATATTATAAATTATATAAATTGCAAAGCGACGCAATGAAGCGCGTGATTGCGGGGGAATAAGAACTGATGCGTAATTTATGGCATGACGATATTACATCTGAAAAACTGCTTGAACTGCGAAATCAATATATAAAACTATCCGACGGTCATTCAAACGATTCAAGAATAAAACGTTTTTACGACGATTTTACTTGTTCGTTTGTGTATGAGTCAAACGCAATCGAGGGCAGTCCGGTAACCGAAGCCGACACATATATAATTCTTTCGTCCGATTCGTTTATGGATAAGTATTCACAGAAAGATAATCAGGAGGTTGCGTCGTTATATAAAGGGTTTAAGTATATATTGACAAAACCGCCGCTGACAGTCGAGACTTTATTGAATATTCATAAATACGTTTTATATTTTGACCCTGACAATGCGGGAATATACAGGTCGTCTAATGTTCATATCGCGGATAAAAATATGCCGCCGTTTGAATATATACCCGGCAAAATAAACGAATTATTCGCAAACGCAATATACACAGACATTTTTGAGGCGGTTTCTGAATTTCATTTGAGATTTGAAAATATACATCCGTTTATTGACGGCAACGGCAGAACGGGCAGACTGCTTATAAATCTAATGCTGATTAGTTCGGGATTTTTGCCGGTAAACGTAAAAGTTACTGACAAAGGCAAATATTACAGGGCGTTCAGACAATACGATATTAACGCTTCAAAAGGAATACGGGAATTATATTCGCTTATAACAAAATGCGAGTACGACGAATTAAATAAATTTATATCTATGTTTTAAATTTTAAAGTCTTAAAATTAACAAACAAAAGGTGGAATTAAATATGGCAGAAGAACAACAGGACAATATATTTGAAGAAGAGCGGAAATCTATTCCGCTGACTCCTAAAAACGCAAAATTCAAACGCTCAAACGGAGGGCTTATAAGCCTCGATTTGAAAAATACGGACGAAAAAGGCGAACCGAAAGACGAGTTTTTTGAGAGAATCGTAATATTCAGGTGTTTCCCAATCACAAATCCCGACGAATTTTTATCCGTCAGGGAGCCGGATTCAAAAAAGATGGGCAGGGGAAAAGAAATCGGCATGATAAGATACATGAATGATTTCCCCGAGGACCAGCAAAAACTCTTTCTTGAGGAACTTGACAGGAGATATTTCACGCCCGAAATTATAAAAATCAATTCGGTTAAGGACAAGTTCGGTTATCTGTACTGGGAAGCCGAGACAAATTCGGGCAGACTTACTTTTATTTTAAACAACCCGTTTACAAATATACGCGCTCTTGAGGACGGCAGGATATTCATACACGATATGGACGGAAACAGTTTCCAGATAAAAGACCCGTCAAAACTCGACGCCAACAGTTTCAAAAAGATAGAGATATATGTGTGATAAAATATTAATTTCTTTAAAATATAAAAAAGAAGGTTTAATATTATGAAACTTTTATACGAATTGCCTCCGGCAGACGAAGCTGTATTCAAAGACGCAAGTCATGACGAAAAACTTATGTACTGCCTGCCTTTTAATATGCTCGACGGAAAATTTGTGAAAGGCTTTGTCGCCTTTACCAATAAAAAAATGTATAAAATATTGGACGGCAGACTGCTTGCGGTTTACAATATAATCGGCTCGTCGGATTTCAAAACCGAAGTAATGTACGGAAGCGGAGGGTTTTACGCTAAAATAGACGGCAATACGACGTTAATCTGCCAGTTTATCGTAGGAAGAAATCTGCCGCGTTACGCCGTTATGGTAAAAGCCTGCGAAATTTTGAACGAGACGGGGAACGAAGAACCTCTTGTAAACAACAGCCCCGAAAGATTCTGCCCCGAGTGCGGCAGACCGTATCTGTACGGGTCGGCAATATGCCCGTTCTGCATGAAAAAATTAGACGTTTACATAAAGCTGTGGGCAATGACAAAGGGCTTGAGGCTTGCAATGTCTTTCCCTTTTATTGTCGCGGGAATAGGCATACTGATAGGATTTTTCATGCCCGTTCTCCAAAGATATATCACCGATACATATTTGTTCCCGAAAGCCGAAACAAACGAATTATTGACGCAGTTAATAGATAAACAGTCTTTCTGGGGGTTTAATCCCGTTCTCGGGTTTTTCTGGCTTGTGGCAATTCTTGTTTTGATAGATTTGTTCCAAAGGGCTCTCGGAGTTTCGGAGGCGCGGCTTCTCGCGATTGCCTCGGGTAAATTTTTGATAATGCTCAGAATGGTTGTGTACGAAAAAATCCAGACCCTGTCTCTGTCGTCTATCCAAAGACGCTCAACCGGAGACCTGATGAACAGAGTCTCGAATAATACGGCGGTAATGCAAAACTTTATAATCCGCGAGTTTCCGAATATATTCAGGCAGCTTATATCTCTGCCCGTCGCCGTAATAATTTTATTTATAATGAACTGGGTTATAGCCCTGTTCGTCATAGTCCCTATACCGTTCGCTATATTTATAATTACAAGATTCTGGGGATATATCCACAGCCGAAACATGAAATTATGGATGACCGGAACGCGTATGCAGTATCTGCTTCAGGACGTGCTTAACGGAATAAGAGTTGTAAAAAGTTTCGGACAGGAAGACAAAGAAATCGATAAATTTAACGGCATATCAGGCGAAGTCGCAAAACAGTCCGAACGAATCAGCCGTATATGGTCAACAGTCTGGCCCCTTGTCACGACTTTTATAAACGCAAGCGTTTACTTTATAATCTGGTTCGCAGGTTCAAGAGTTATAGCGAACAAAATAACGCTCGGAGAATATAATCAGATTTTCGCATATACCAATATAGTTTACGGACCTCTTGTCGCTCTCGCGAATATACCGAACAGCATATCAAACTTTTTGACTTCCGCAAGCAAGGTTTTTGAAATACTTGAAGAAACCCCTGAAATATTGGATATTGACCTGCCTCTTGATATAAAAATAGAGGGCGATATATCGGTAAATAAAGCGACGTTCGGCTACCAGAGTTATAATCCCGTTCTTGAAAACGTAAATCTTGAAATCAAAGCCGGAGAAATGATAGGCGTAGTCGGACACTCGGGGTCGGGAAAAACGACGCTTATAAATTTACTGATGAGGCTGTACGACGTAAACGAGGGCGAGATTTTAATCGACGGGGTGAATATAAAAGATATTTCTCAGGAGGCTTTGAGAAGCCAAATCGGCGTAGTCCTGCAGGAAACGCATTTGTTTTCGGGAACGGTAAGGGAAAATATAAGATACTCCAAGCCGTATGCGTCGGACGAAGAAGTCATAGAAGCGGCACGAATAGCGAACGCCCACGATTTTATAGTAAATCTGCCCGAAGGATATAATACATTAGTAGGAGAAAAAGGATATTCTATGTCGGGCGGCGAACGTCAAAGGGTCGCGATAGCGAGAGCCGTCATACATAATCCGAGGATATTAATATTAGACGAAGCTACCGCGTCGCTTGATACAGAGACCGAGAAGCTCATTCAGGACGCTTTAAACAGACTTTCAGAGAACAGAACGACAATAGCGATTGCTCACAGACTCTCGACTTTAAGAAACGCCAATAAATTATTGGTTTTGGATAAGGGTAAAGTAGCGGAGTTCGGCACGCATAACGAATTATTGGAATTAAAGGGCATATACTATAAATTAGTAATGGCGCAAAGAGAAATGGCTCACCAGATTGTGGGCGAGGACGGGGAAGAACCTGCGTAAAAATTATTTTTCGGAGGTGTGAAATGAAATTTATCGAACTTGAATCCGAGCGGTTGATATATCGTAAATTTAACGAAGACGATTTTCCTGTTGTTTTTGACTGGGTTGGTAGTTACGAAAACATGAAGTATCGGGAAGGTCCGCATAACGAATCGTCAGCTCGCGGTTATTTAAACTTTCTTATTTCCTGTACAAACACCGAAGATATAACCCATTGTGAATACGCCGTTGCGCGTAAGTCGGATAACAAGCTGATTGGCTCGTGTGTGTTAATGCACCTGCCGGATAAGCCCGAAATCGGTTGGACGCTCCACCGCAATTATTGGCGGCAGGGTTACGGTACGGAAATGGGTAGGACAATGTTAAGACTTGGTTTTGATACTTTTAATTTTCGCCGTATTATTGCGGTTTGCCATACGGAAAATTTAGGTTCGTGGGGCATAATGGAGAAAATCGGTATGCGCCGCGAAGGTCATTTTATCAAGTCTAACCGAGATAATAGTTCGCCTGATAATGAATGGTGCGACGAATTTCAATACGCTATTTTGCAAGAAGAATATATTGCGGCGAAAGAAGTTTTATTATAATAAGGGAAGGAACAGAGCTATAATGAACGAAATACACCGAGAAGAAATAAATGAAATAGTAAACAGTATATTGACAAGCGTTCCCGCGTCAGAAATATACCTTTTCGGCTCTTTTGCAAAAGGAAACGAAAGGGAGGACAGTGATTATGATTTTTATGTTGTTATTCCTGACGACAGCGGTATGCAAGAAAGAGAAGCTAATTTTACTATAAGGCGCAATTTAATTGGAAAACAAAAAAGAAGTATTGATATGTTAGTTGGAATGCAGAGCAAATTCAACCGACGTAAAGATTATTTTTACTCGATTGAAAATGAAGTTAAAGAAACAGGAGTAAAATTACATGGATAGTTTAGTTGCTGAATGGATTAAGTTTTCGGATACGGATTTAAAGACAGCAAAACATATATACGATACGATGAATCCAATACCATTAGAAATAGTTTGTTATCATTGTCAACAATCTGCGGAAAAAATGTTAAAAGGATTTTTGATTTATTCAGGAGTTAAACCTGCAAAAACTCATGATTTAGAATCTTTAAGAAATGAATGCGAAAAAATTGAAAGCTCATTTATTGAAATAGGCGAAAAATGTGCGCGATTGAATGATTACAGTTCACAACCGCGTTATCCGTTTGAAATATCAATCACAGAAAGCATTGCTTTTTCAGCTTTAAAGGATTGCGAAACAATAAGCGAATTTGTTAAAGAAAAAATAAATCAGGTGATAAATTTTGCATGAGATAAAAAAAACAAAAAAAGCCGCGCTGTTTCACGACATGTCATGTTTCGGACGCTGCGCGCTGTCTGTGATTATCCCGGTAATATCTGCGCTTAAAGTTCAGCCCGTGATAATCCCTACGGCTCTGCTTTCAACGCATACAGGGGGATTTTCGGATTTTACGTTTCTTGATTTAACTGAAGAAATAAAAAAAATAATCGCGCATTTTGACAAATTAAATTTAATCCCCGACTGCGTTTACACCGGATTTCTCGGGAGCGTCGAGCAAATCAAAATAATTTCGGACTATATAAAAAAACAAAAATCAAAAGGCGCGTATATTGTTGTTGACCCTGTTATGGCGGACGACGGCAAATTATATTCGTCATATACCGACGAAATGAAAAAAGGCATGCTCAATCTTGTAAAGTCGGCGGATATTATAACGCCGAATATAACCGAGGCGTTTTTTCTTCTGGATTTGGCTTATAAAGAGCCGCCGTACAGTAAAGATTTTATTGACGGGATAATACTTAATCTTTTTGAATTGTGCGAATATAATATAGAGAAAATAGTTATAACGAGCGTAACTATTGATAAAGGCAAATACGGAGTTGCATATGGTGAGAATATAAATAAAAAAATCAAGACAGGCTATGTTTTTACGCGCAGGCATGAAAAAAATTATCCCGGCAGCGGAGATATATTCAGTTCGGTATTATGCGCCAAACTGCTAAACAATGCGGGACTTGAGGAATCTGTAAGAACAGCGGTTGATTTTATTGGTCAAATAATGGAATACACAATAAAAGCCGGAACTCCCGAAAGGGAAGGGCTTATTTTTGAAGAATTTTTAACGGAGTTGAAATATGCGGACAGTGATAAAAGATAAATTAAAAAATATAATATATACGGCGACATTTGCCGCTGTTATCTGCGTGACGACAATGCTTGTCAAAATTCCGGCTGCCGGAGGATATTATCATATAGGCGACGCGTTTATATATATTGCCGGAAGCTGTCTGAATTTCCCGTATGCGTTGATTGCCGGCGCTCTCGGCGGAGCATTCGCCGATATGTTTTCGGGATACGCCGTTTATATGATTCCGACGTTTATAATAAAAGCGTGCGTTGCGGCGTGTTTCACAAACAAAAAAACGCGAATATTATGCAGACAAAATTTTATAGCGATTGCGGCGGCGTCTCTTATAACAATCGGGGGATATTATATAGCGGAAGCTGTTATTGTTAATAGTTTTACAGGGGCTTTAGCTACAATATACGGCAACATGGGACAGGCTTTGGCAAGCGCGGTTATTTTTATTGCGGCGGGGGCGGCGATTGACGGCGCAGGGTTAAGAGATAAAATATTTAAGTAAAAAATTTTTATAACATGAAAGGGTGTATTTATGAGTTCTCAAAATTACAAGATTATAAATCCAAAAGAATTGAAAGAAAATGTTTTTAAATTGCTCGAGGATAAATGGATGCTTATCACAGCCGCAAAAAAAAGCGGCGCATATAACACTATGACGGCAAGCTGGGGCGGAATGGGCATTATGTGGAATAAACCCGTATCATGGTGCGTTATAAGACCGCAGAGATACACGTATGGATTTATGGAGGAGGCGGATTATTACACATTATCGTTTTTCCCGGAAGAATACAGAAAAGCGCTTAATATTCTCGGGACAAAAAGCGGCAGGAACGGCGATAAAATAAAAGAAAGCGGACTTACGCCTTACGAGTATTACGAAATCGACAAAGGGCTTGACGATATTATTAACAAAAGAATCTTTTTTGAGGAAGCGGACATTACTCTTATATGCAAAAAATTATATTATCAGGATGTAAATCCCACGAACTTTACAGATATAAATTTGGATAAAAACTATCCGAAAAAAGACTATCACAGAATGTATTTCGGGGAAATTGTGAGCTGTAATGTAAAAGAATAAATAAAACTTCAAAATCTCAAAATAGCAAAAATTATTATCCTTCATATAATGTATTAATTTTAATATCATACATTATACGGAGGATAATTTTATTATGCCGGATTATTATAATTCTTACTGCATCTGTAATTATACGGAGGGCAGGGTAATCGCCGCTCTAAACGGAAATTTTATTTGCTCACAATCAAAATCAAAATATCAGGAGTATTCGCGGTCTTTTTATGACAGAATTTTATGCGGAATTGATTATACAAAAGCCGAGATTATTTTTCATTCTAAAAAAAATGACAGCCATATAGGCGATATTATACTGATTTATTTGAGACGCAGAGGCAAACAGCCGGTAATTGACGCAATCAAAAAACTTTTGGCAAATCCGAATATAGCTTATGCCGAACCTGATTACTTATTCGATAGTCACAATAAATATACTGTGCCTAACGACCCGTATTTCAACAGGCTCTGGGGACTGGAAAAAATAAACGCGCCTTTGGTATGGAAATATACTACCGGAAATTCCGGCGTTGTCGTGGGAGTAACGGACAGCGGAATAGATTATAATCACCCTGATATAAGAGACAATATGTGGGTTTCCAAAAATGGACTGCACGGACGGGATTTTTTCCGCAATAACGGCGACCCTATAGACAGGTCAGGTCACGGCACGCACACAGCCGGAACTATTGGCGCGGCTGGCAACAATTATATCGGGATTGCGGGGGTTTGCTGGAAGATAAAACTTGCCGCCCTCAAAATCGGTCATATTTTTATGAGCCTTGCCGCCGCTATTGCCGCTATTGATTATGCTAATATAAATAACATTACGATACTTAATAACAGCTGGGGCGGAAGATATTATTCGCCGGATTTAAAATTCGCAATCGAACAATATAACGGGCTGTTTATAGTTTCGGCTGGAAATTACGGCACAGATAACGATTCGATTCCCGATTATCCGGCTTCTTTTGACAGCGATAATATTATATCGGTCGCCGCGAGCCGACCAGACGGCGCTTTGGCGCGGTTTTCAAATTACGGGGAAAAAAGCGTCGATATTGCCGCTCCGGGAACGGATATTTTGAGCCTTTCTCTGCGGGGTAAATACAGCTACATGAGCGGTACTTCTATGGCAGCCCCGCATGTATCCGGCGCGGCGGCTCTTTTGAAATCATATATGCCGGATTTAACCGTTTCGGACATTAAGACCATAATTTTATCAAGCGCGGATAAAAATCCGAATCTTAACGGCAAAGTGGCGACAGGCATATTAAACCTAAAGAAAATTTTTGATACGGTATAAAAGAATAATTAAACAAAATACTACGAGAGGCGTTTTATTTTAAACGTCTCTCAAATTTTTTATGATTTATAAAAGATGAAACTAAATGTAATTGTATGTAATATTCGGATTGTGATACAATTTTTGTGAAATAAAGAAATGTTTGTTTTTTATAAAGGGATGTGATATAATTAAAAAAGTTTACAGCAACCGTATATAATAATGCCGACGGGAAATTGCCCAATGCTCCGGGAAGAATATGGTATGAAGCCGACACGGCTAATATCGATGGAAATAAGGGACCTGAAAGGATAATATATTCAAACAACGGTTTGGTTTTTGTTACGCGCGACCACTATAAGACGTTTATTGAGGTGGCGAAAAGCGACAATTTAAT
>JGI20166J26741_11499695_pt1 | contig 12766 bp, 6 predicted proteins | sample TergutCu122P5_FD_26741 | JGI IMG/M metagenome (IMG submission 26741) | reverse complement strand
AATCGCAAAAATTATTTTCACTGCAGTCTACTGACTTAGGGGCAACAACCTCTATAGCAATGCATTATATTTCGTTTCAGGCGTGTACGAAGGTAGTGCGACGGTACAGAAGTGAGAAGCTACCTGCTTTATCGGCTCCAAAACATTACCACCTTGTCGTTAAAATGAGTCTCTCTATGCGTCGTCTTCCTGTTTGTGTAAGGAAGTGTACCAATACGAGCTGCAACCCGTCCGATGCTTGTGGGAAGTATCAAGTTCAGTTTGTTATTAGCTCCTTTGTATCTAACGCTACTCTCCAAAATGCGTCACACTGAGTAACAACTTATTATGTGCGTGATTGGAGGCTTCCGCCACGAAGTAGTTGAGAACTGCATTCTACTGGGTTATTACGCAGCGAGTAGTCGTAATTTCTTACCGATGTTTCGGAACAGCCTATCGGTCCCATACTCAGGGTTCATGAATCCAAAAGGACTGGGATTCTTGAACCCTGAGGATGGAACCGATGGGTTGTCCCGAAACGTCGGTAAGAAATTACCATTACCCGCTGCATAATAACCCACAAGAATTTTGTCCCATCTTCAGGGTTCAAGAATCCAAAAGGATTTGGATTCTTGAACCTGAAGATGGGACCGATACGTTGTCCCGAAACGTCGTTAATAAATTACTACTACTCGCTGCATAATAACCCAGAAGAGCGCAGTTCTCAATTTCTTAAACCTATGATTGAATGGTGTAAGATGGCAATGTATCAGAGCATTTGCCGAACCCACCCTTTCAGGAAGTGAAAAGGTGAGATTAGCTAAGTAAATCCTACACACACACACACACACACACACACACACACATATGCTTGCACAGTATTGCAGTACATCTCACGGTCGTGGGAAATAGCCGATAGACAGGCGCACTTAACGGGCTCCTGGAGTAAGCAACTAGATTGTCGCGGATTGCTCTTTGACTCACTCTTAACCGTGAGAATGGAGAGAAAAAAGGAACTCAGACCTGTTTACTGAATGGTTGACCGGTTCCACGTTAATGAGCCGGACGTGACGTGACGTGACATGACATGAAGTCTGATTATAAAAACCAATCGGAGAGAAAGAGCAGGGGCAAGTAATACTGCTTTACATCCAATCATGGGCGAAATATAATGAGCACGTTCGGAAGGGAGTAAAGATGAAAAAAACTTGTAGGTCCTTCGGTCCTGTATAATGATTAAACAGAAGGCGAAACATTAACTGTCAGTGGCCTAATTAACATAACTTAAATTTATGTATATTTCCATGCTTCTTCGACTATAATTACAACAAATGTTGGGATATCAATTAAAAGGAACAAGATTTGGGAAGAGCATCTAAACTGCCAGATATCTCCCAACAACACAGGTGGTTACGGAATGTAAACAGTTAACGATGAAGAGGGACTAGAGTAAAACTGGTTCAACGCAATTTACTCTCTACAAATACAGTGTATTAATGTTCCAATTCAAGTCTTTACTTGCGCAGCAACGACATTAATATGCGGGTTCTGTACTAACCCCCACAGTTCTGTTTAACACTATAAACTACAACGGCAACCATACTTACCACCTGATTTGACACTAAAAATCTCTGCATTTCTCCCACACAGTGTGTATGTTTTAAATAAATCTCACACGAAACGGCTATTATTTCCGTAACTCGGTATTTGTATACTGCAGGAAATGGGGACTCATGCGTGAAGAGACATACCAAGGTATAGGAATGAATGGAAAAATGGTGACCTGTTTAAAACCGTCAAATACCTACTTTGTGCAAACAGATGAAGCGCGACAAATTCGGGGATATTACGTCGCCTAGTTTGGTAGATAGCCACAAACGTTTATGACGAGTCTTTGGCAGGCACTTGCTAAGATGAAGGTAGCAGGTTCCTCCAAAACGTAGGTACACATATACCAAACTACACGGCATCATACCCAAAAAGACCGAAATTTTGACATTCAGAGCTATGAGAACTTCAAATCTTACAGTGCAGGTCATACGGACAGGTACTCGTACCATTCAATACGGACCCCACGCTATTGGCTAGCTCATTTACGTAGTGTGGTTGGTGCGTGTTGTGATAGAGTACGACAGGACTTCAAAAGAGTCCAGGTTCATAATATGCGCGTGACGGAGGGAAATTGCTGTTCGTGAATATGAAGTGCATTTAACAAGAGGTTCTTAATGTCGACACATATATAAGGAAGAAATAGTTCAGGAAGCGTCACAAGAAACAAGTAGGTTGGTCGGTGTTTCAGTTCCTTCGAAATCAACTAATCGAATAATGGTAACGTTCACACTAGAAGAGAACACGAAGGCCCAGAGGGGAAGTAGATGTGTAGTCTACTCTTTCTTTAACCTCGACGCTACATGGGCGTCGGTCAACTAATCGAAAGATGAACAAATTTCGACCAACAGATTCGGTATTAGGGAAGAAGCCAGAGATTTCGGGATAAACACAATTTATATTAAAGAACGCTTAGAAAAATTCCCACGAAAAATTTTAAGACGGTTATCCCAGGCAACCGATGTATGAAAGTCTTTTGTAAACAGAGCCAAAAATTGCTTCATTTGACTGCTTAAAAATTTACAGTTCTGCATAAACACAGGAGGCCCACTGTAATGCCTGTTCTGTAACGTTCTGTCAAGCTGTGTGTAGTGATGAATTAGAGCCATTGCCAACTTATTTTACGAATAAGGCATAGTTTTACTTAACGACCATGCAAATGTTCAAAATAACAGCTACTGATCAGCACATAGTCCCGGACAAATACACGAGATGCCTTTATATGACATTAAAATTTCAGCATTGTGTGCTCTCGGTGTGACAAGAATAATCGGTCCCATCTTCTCGGACATACTAAACCCAGAAATTCGCTTTTTTTTTTAAATTTAAATGAGGAGAAAAAGTAGTACGAGTTCTTCCAGCAAGACGGTGCTGCAACCACTCTTACAGCCAAAAATTCAGTGACTACCTTACGTAAACTTTTGGGTACCGACTAGTAAATCGTCCTCTGTGGCTTGCTGGTTCACCCGATCTGGCACCATATGACTATTACATGTGGGGAAGACAGCGATTATAAAACAATCCCCCCACACAGGAAGACCTTACACAAATCACCAACTGCGCAACATCAACCATTTTGCAAAAGAACTGCAGTTATCAATAATATCCCAGACCACGAGTCACGACACTTCTAACAACTGCTTTGTAACGCTGATTGTTATTGTAAATTCTACGAGTGGGATAGACGTTAAGTGGTACAGACTATATCGTTTCTCGTTTGTTCTCGCCTTTTGCATATTTTAACGGCGAACTTGGCTGTGCAAATAAGAATATAGGGTCAAACGTAATTGCCTGTAGTGAGATATACGAACCGAGACTGCCATGTCCATAGCTTCTGTGATTCCTCCTATCAATTAGTTTATCACCATACCACCAGGCGGAGACAGCAGCACCTGATATCCACAGCAACGCCAATAAAATGTGACCAACAGCGTAGCACTGTGGGATATTTTTATTATGGTCTATGTAGGAATTTACGACCGTCGTCGGCAAGTAATACAGTTTTTACAACATACTTGTACAGACTACTTTTCTTCTAAACTATACTTAATAGCTTTCTACAGTAGAGCGGTGGGAACGAGGCGTCCTACAGTCGGTGACCACGCCTAGCCAAACTGCCTGCAGAGGATAATAAAGTCATATTTAAATTCCTTTACGATCCGTCACCCTTGCATTTATCGGGTTAGTTTTAATGAAAGATAATTAATTTACCTCTCGACTACTTCAGGGGTAGCTAACTTGATGAAACATGCCAAACACGTCGAATTCATGACACTTATTGGAGCTTTCGAAATGTTGGACTTCATGAGCGTATTCGCCAGTGATACAAAATCAGTGGGATAGCAAAACCAACAAGATACACTTTTCATAACATATTTATTTACGAGGGGCGTGTTTCTGCTTAACATCCATCCTCAGGGACCACAGTAATACTGAAGGCACATTTAAAGACATTTACATATTGAAAAATATGTAAAAGGCAAAATATCAATGTCAATACAAACAATAAAGCCGAAAAAGAGTAGTTTCTTTACATTGTTCGCTGAATTCCGTTCCTGTTCTTTGACTTGAGTTATAATCATTTATCGGTGAGGTTTGGGGCTCAGCTGGAAAGAATCATACGTCGTGACTGCTATCATGAACAAGCAGCAAATACAGCATGAGCCAAGAAAATGTTAACACACTTACTGAAATTTTGTGATTCGGAAAATACGAGTACACGAACGCTTGTCAGAAAGTTTCTGTTATGAAGTATAATGAGGTGTGTCCGCACCAGTACACACTGCAATAAGGTATACCAAATTACCACATTACAGACTGCAGGAAGGTGCATCAGTCTGACCCAGTACAGAAGACACAGACCATACCGGTCTGCCACAACACAGACCGTGGGCAGGTGTATCCTACTTCGACAAAACAGACTGTATGCAGCACTGTTTGCATAACTGAAGGTAAGTTTAAAGCCTATAAATCATTCACCATTCCAGTCACCAAGGACTTTCGAATCCGAACCGAATGAAAGCCAATCAGATGTGCTGGCGCAGATAAAATCACGTAGTAGGCCTACATACAGGCCCATTACCTAAATATAAAGGCCTGGTTAATTTCTACTTGTAGCTTCGTTGTGTACGAAATGTAAAATGCATGCTAGATTTTGGTCAGCAAACACGCAGGGAAGATCACTTAAAAATTCAGGTATATTCTGTATAAGGTCATAACAATAAATTTATCGTAGCAGTGTATGGAATGGGTTCATAAGGTTCATAACAGGATGCAGAGATGTACTACTACTTTTTTACTTACTAAATGACTTTTCTGTAACACAGTGTTCTCGTGTACCTTGCCGGTTTATTTTCTTGACTGCTGAATGACTTTTAACTGCTCATCGAAAATCCCGCTCCAGAACTACTTGGCTTTCCCTATGTATAAATCAGGCTCGTTGTTTTCATTGCGAGGTAAAGACTGTGACGTCACATGAAAGAAGCAATGACATGCCGGTACAGCAATGAATAAACAGTGAAAATTTACGACAGTGGTCTAGACCAGGGCTGGGCAGCTTCAACCCACAGGAGGCCACATAATTCGTAAAGGACTCGCCTGAGGGCGGCAAGTGTTTATACATACATCGAAAAGCTGGTGGGTCGACTGAATTACCTAGAATGCCGATATTTACAAACAATAAGTTACACTAAAAGTAAGAATGAATGACAAGGCAGTATGGTGTACTGAACCTGATAAAACTGTATGCCGCCTTCAAAGTGGTGGGTTTTAGTTTCTAAACCTTTTATCTGCTAATAAAGTTGTCACATTATGTTCTGTAGACTTATGGTATGAATGTTAAACTGTATTATTACTGACAGAGGACCGCTATACTTTCTTCGAGGGCCACATAATGGCCAGCCCTGGACTAGATCATCTATGTGCGTCTGGCGAATCAATTTACAATAACCGTGATATGTATACTGAGTTATGTTGTGTTGTCAATTACTTGGAGGAGGTAAGCCATTTAAAATAATTTTAACTATACGTACCACTTGCTTTAACATTTAAAATATCTTCATTTTGCTCATAATTCTTACACTAACAGAGACTGTGTCACTATAAAACATATACTGACTGGACTTTGTAATGAAGACGCAGTGTTTACTGTGAGGTAGGAACGTAATGTAACTAAACATCCGACTTCATGCATAGGCAATTCACCTAATATTTTAAATTCTGGACTATGTTCAGTTGCTATATATTACAATTCTGGCCCATTTCTCCTTTGGCTTCACACAGCATTAGACCTTTAATTGAAATACAAACCGTCGGAATCCTAAAATTAGATTCACATTACGGAAGCTTCACAACCTGCTGGTTAGGTTAATTACTTTAACCGATATATTACATTTGTGGATCCAGTTTGGTCAACTCAGGTAGAAATCCGGTATGTTACAATTAGTCGACGGTATTGGTAACATTTTCCTGAAATACGAGTAGTTCTATCCGCGTCCTTTCGGCAAACCCGTGCCGATATACAATAATTTACCTTATGTAATACTAAAAGTGAAACAGCTCAAGGGCTATGATCCAGTGAATTACCTCGCCTCAACAAATTTCCCCCGAACATGGCTGTATTTAGAATTCAGCAGGCCTACTGTCTAAAGCCACTAACAGCCGATAAAATGGCTAAAACGCTAATCTTGTTCAAAGTAACGAAGTTTCGTATTTTCTAAAGGTCATCCACTAATATTTCCTAGTTCGATGAATTCACCTTGTAAACTTTACATGACCTTTCAATATTGCGTTTGTACGGTTCTAAATAGCGGCAGTGTAACGCAGGTTCTTCAGAATACAGTTTTATTTTTTACTTCAACATGATCATACTGCACTCGTGGGTTTATTTATGTATGTAAAATGAAAGAACAAATCGATTGAATCACAGGACGGCTTTACCTCAATAAGTTCACGTTAGCGTTAACACTGGCAAATACACGCGAACTTTTGAAGTGATTGGTTTAATTCTGAGCGGATTCAAACCAATGAGCGTTTCACCAATATCCACGGTTCAGAGGTCCCTTATAAATCTGCGAGCATGAATTTTACTGATGAAAGAAACCATGTACGAACTGAAAACAAAAGATCTAAAACCGGATGCGTGCCAGAGATGCGAAATCGATAGACCAGACACTGCAAGCACGGGACTACCTTCATGCAGTCACGTGTCCATCAAGGCTTCTCAACACCGCAAAATACTTTGACACTACGCGGCAAAGTCCTTCAGAAAATATCAATCGTTGATTCTGTCGAAAATTCCTCTCATTTCATTGGTTCCTGGGACAAATGAAGAGTCCGCACAACGATATCCTACTATTTTTAAGATCCATTCCAGGATTACTCTTCCATCTAGAACTAGATCTAGGAAATGCACTATTCCCTTCAGGTTTCATGAGTAAAATTTCTTCTACGTTCATATCACCATGCATGCTACACGTACCATCCAGCTCATCGTCCTTAAATTGTACATCTCACTGGCAAGCTATCTGGCTGAAAGTACGAATAATAAAGCTCCTTGATTTGAAACTTCCTTTGTCTTTCTCTCACTTCCCTGCCTCCTTCTCTCTAACTAACTAATTAATTAATGCAATAAATACCCACCTAAAGGGAGTACTGTTTCTGTTCCGAAGTTAATGGTCGTACAAGCAGACAAACATTCTCGGCAGTTCATGTCACCCAAGGCTCATTACCGTATTCACGACAGCCCTCCGTGAATATTATCGTCAGCCAAAATAATTCAGTCCACACGCTCTCACCACAGTTATTTGTCTAGACACGAATAATGCTGTAGACATTCCTAATGGACTGGCATTCCCCGCTCTTAGGTCCAAATATTCTAGTCATAACCTCTTGTCGAAATGCCTCAGCCTATGTTCTTCCTTTCATGTGAAAATTTCCACTAGAATATACACGTAGATCTACACCTAAGTTCTCCCCGTGCTTAATTAAGAACCATACCACGAGGACTTACTTAGTTTTAGGCATTCCTAATCTCAGCACTAGATGTAGGTGTATGGTAAACATCACGCTACGGCCGCTTTTCCTCAGAAGAAGCAGTCCCCAGCACCCACTGGATAGGAGGATGGGTGGGCTGCATAACCGGCCTATTGACGCCTCGGAAACAAGCAGCATCACTGCCTCTGCTGGAAACTGAACTTACCTTCGCCGATTATCACGTCACTGTACTGACTGAGCTATCTCGGCACCAAGAAAGTATAAAAAGAGGCGTACAATTACAGTAGAACTCCACCTATCCGGACGCTAGTTATCCGCCTCTCCAATTATCCGGATCGGCTTGGCCCTTCGGGTAAATTTTTCGATAATTCTACAAAACTAATTTGCCTTGCAATTACCGGTTATCGGACCAAGTACAGTACAGTGTTATGGCTTCTAGAACTTCAAATCAGGCGTGGTCGAAAGGTTTAGACGCAGGTGCATACTGTAAATACTAACAACCGAACTTGAAACTGCCAATGTAGCCTATTTTCAAAGAAAAATCCATTTATCCGGATTTTCTACATATCCGGATGGCTCGCCGTCCCAGTTAATCCGGATAAGTGGAGTTCTATTGTATATCCCGGTACATTTTAATCTTTGTGGTTAGAGATAACAGATGGAAGGCAAAGAATTCCGAAGTGAGTGACAGCAAGCATTCAAGAACTAAATAACTGACTTGTTTTTCCCGGTCTTCAATCTGAACTTCGCTTTGCACTGCGAACGGATGTAACGTGTAAAATTCAGCCTCGTTGACAATTTCCATGTCCCCTCCAGTGCAACTGAAGCTCCCTCCACACAGGCACTTAACCAGGCACATCAAATTGTAATGCAGCACGAGACATAGGACGTTCCAAAACATACACGCAGTAGCGATATTCACGTTACATTTCACGTATCTTCATAATTCAAAGCGCAGTGGTAACTATATGTTCCATTTCCTTCAAATTTAGACGTCCTGAATTTTGCCTAAACAGTGTATTTATGAGTTTCTTGTGATTGTCACACAAAACAACGATGATGTCCCTAACAAGTAATAATCTGTTGGAATTTCCATTGGAGACGTAGGTTGCTGACCACAAGGAGGCGGGAGCTGAAATTTTGTGCATCAACTACTTCGATGGACTTCAAATTCCACGAACGACAGTAAAGTTCGTAATGCTAGCGTGCTGCTGACAGATGTAGAGCCAAATTTTTAACCCAAACTGTGCACAGCAAACATCAAAATAAGCGAACTGATTGCTTGAACATTTGAAAATAGAATATAAATTTCCGTCAGACACAATAATTTAATTACATTTAATTTAATAATAATATAATAAAACTGTTTGACGGAAATTTATAATTTGCCAGTGAACTGTAACACAACGGGATGAACGCTATTAAAAATGCTTGAACATTTGTTCCATATACATGCACCTTGTTCTGCTGGTTTATATATATATATTTTAAATTTATATTGAATTGCACATATTGCCCATCAACTGTCTTGAGGAAAACATGAAAATCAAGAGAAACTTCAAGCCTGATAGTCGACCAGCAGAACTGAGAATGTAACCCGGCACCTTCGGAAAAAAAAGGGACACAATCTCGCACTGTCAACAGTTTTGTAGCATGTTGCGTTTTTAACAAAGTTTCTTAGTTTTAACTTCAGAGTCACTTACGTAATCTCTCAACGGAAACCCCTATTTCTGGCATGTCTTTGTCTAGGCGCATACTAGACCTCATCGGACCGATTATTTCATTTAGTACGAACGTGCATCGGAATTACCGTGCATGGACTGGCTGATTTCAGCTGACTGCAGGTTGTCGGTTGTTGAACAATACGGACATTTCGGAGAAAGAACGAATGAATATTTGTTTGTTAACTGAGGAAGAAAAGGAAATTACGATTCTCGGTGCATAACATCTGCAATAAAAGCATGATCGTGACTTATCAGAAAACAAGACAATTTTAGAAAATACTTTCGAATTACTCACGGAAACTAATTACAGTGGATACGTTGACATATAATATGCCAGGGGAAAATGCATCATTCAGAGAGGCAATTTACCAGTGAACCATCAGTACATATCGGTCAGACCAAAAAATTCCCGCCGAGAACCAGACGAATTTGCCCAACACCATTCTGTCCGATGCGGATCAGTGCGAGATGCCACGTAAGTAACAAGGCGAAGAACAATTTGTGTACGCGTCATGCGTCCGCCCGTTCAGTCCCACGCGGTGCTGTGCGCGTGTATCCCTTCTCTTACATTCAAACTGTCACAAAACCTTCATCTTCCCTAACTGAACCAATGTTAACGGACTTTCCTTTATACAAAGTTACCTGATTAACTTACCCACGAAGTTCTGCACGTTTTTTCTAAATCGCTCAGCGTCTAGCAATCGATATTTGTGTCGGGGATAGCAGAACATTTGTCCCGCTTCTGGTACAACAAATTATACACTGTTCTTTCACGCAAATGAAAACTTTCGGTACGTCCTGTAATTCTGATTAGTGAAGTTACAGCGTCCAACGGACATAACTCTGACTGAGACCTAAAGCATGAGCGTTAATACGGCTATGTGTGTGTGTGTGTGTGTGTGTGTACTTCAGTCCGTACTAGACATTTGAAACAGAACACGCAAACCAGCGAATTATTTCACCAGACGGCAATGAGTTTTATAGCGCTGTGAATGGCATAGTTGAAACATAGCTCTAACGTCCAGCAAACCTTATGCTTCATACCACCCCTCCAGACACTCCGCATTTGCTCTTCACCCCTACAAAAAATGCGCGGCTTTAAAATTCGCGAAAATTGGGCCCTATTCCACAGAATTTTTTTTCTTTTTTTGAGTATAAAAATTCCACGTTCGAAATTAACGTTTATTATTTCGTGTTTCCTACCCTGAACCTGCCACAAAACATCTAGAGATTCTGTGAAATTTTCATCGTGTTCTTGCCATAAGTACGTTGGCCAGGGCTCAACACCCGTGGTAGTGTTACGGTAGTTTTTGGATGTGCTTTGAATCCTCATTACGAGTCTTTCTTGTTTAGACTAAGGAGCTTTAATTCCTTAATTTCAGTGTCATTCCCTCTTTAAATTTTAGCTACCACAGGTTCTAAAATTGGGGGATACGCGCAGTTGGTTGAGGAACTGCGCTACAAGCCGAAAGGTCGCGGGTTGAACTCCCAATGGGGTCACTGGAATTTTTCATTGACTTAATCCTTCCGGCTGCATTATGGCTCTGGGGTCGCCTCAGCCTCTAACAGAAATGAGCACGTGTGATATCAAATAGGGGGTCAAGGCGGCCGGTGCTTAGGGCTGACGACCTTATAACCTTCTAGTGCCGATTGCTGAAAAATTCTCCAGGAGACGTACGGGCCTGTCCAGGCCTGTAACGGGATAGCTTTACTACGTATTCTAAAGCCGACAGATTCCAGGGTGACGAACAGGTTCTCCTGCTTTTGTAACAGGCAAAGGTAAAGCAAACCCTGTGCAGGCCTGGACAGGCCCTTCTTGGAGGTCGAGGATGCTTTTGTACAGTACTGGGCCTATATACTCGTACAGGTGAACTGCAGGTCATCAGCATTGAATTTAGAGACCAGACCTGTGTAATTCACTGCATTTTGTGAAATTTACTTTCTTCGACGGAAAAAGATTTATGTCTTGGTTTTATAGAAGTTTATACCTTGCTATTGCCACACATCAATTTGGGTTTTTAAACTAAATGTTGCCTGTGTCACTCCTAGGTTGTGTGTTTGTTGCTACTATCAATTGTATGAAATTCAAATGTACAAAGCTGGGATGCCCTAGAATATAATAACTTCCATTTACGTTTCGCATAATAGAATTCAAAGTTTTAAAACTTTAGGGAGGTGGGACACATAGCATGGGTCTGTCATACAAGTCATTTATTTTTTCAAGAAAAATCAGCTAAGTTTACACACAGAAACCCTGTTTACAGAATAATGCCTTCTTCCCTTGACGTTACCGTTTGATATCTTTGTTCTCTAAAGGCAGTACAATAAAGTAGAGTGAACTGCGCTGGGCAGTGGACGCTCCCTCCGGACATGGCGCTTTATCGGAGCACCACAGTGACGAGGTATGTTTGCACGTCGATCCGCTGAATCGGGAATAGGGCACGTCCGGTACAGGGTGGGGAACATCCAACAACATAATTAAATCGTGACCACAGCTCGTCTGCCCAGCAGGATACAGCTTATGTGCGATCTGTCGATACACAATTACTTCTCATGAGAATAATGATCATCGGAACGGAGAAAGACACTCTGAGAGGCCTTATACGACTTTCGACCAGTGTACGAAAAAGCCGAAGGTGTAATTTAGAGTATGCTGTGTCTGCCGCCTTTCCGATTCATAATAATCCGCCACTACATAACATTCATCTGATAAGGAACTCATGATTCACGGACAGTACCCGCTCGTCCTTCTGGTAAATGCAGGTTGGAGGCGAAGCAGAGGACTGGGAAGTGAGAAGGTTAAGATGATGGAAAGCGGACCGTTTGCGTATACAGCAGAGGAAAGGGGTTGATCAGTTGCTACATTTGGGCTGAAGACTCTTATCAGTATCGGGACTGCCGGATTGTGGCGGAATTTAGATAATACTGGGAGGTCCGCATGAGAAGCATTGAGCGCATATGGAAAACCACGAGAAAAACGTCGATCTAGCTGGCCGGTCGGAGTATCTTCGAAGGATGACAAAGTACTTTTCCGTCCAATGCCCCCCGATATGCGAAACAGCATTGTTTTGTTTGAAGGTTCCCAGGCTTCGCCCAATCTTTTTTTTTAATACGAGTAGCAATACAACAGAAATGAGTAGGGCGCTCTGATGGAATAATAGGGACACAGAAAACTGGGAGTACTCGGAGAAAAACCTGTTCTAGTGTCACTTTGTGCACCACAAACCTCGCATAGGCTTGCCTGGCATTCAACCCAGACCTCCGCAATGAGAGGTCGCCAGCTAATCACATGGTCTTAATAGGTATAACTTGTCCATCTAAAAGATGTATGTGTGTATGTGTGTGTGTGTGTGTGTGTGTGTATGTATATACAGGATGTCCCAGGAGGAAAGGACCTAACTTCGGGAGAGTGTTCCTTAGGTCAAACTATACCGATATAACCCAAAACACCTATATCCAAA
>JGI20166J26741_11499584_pt1 | contig 12766 bp, 8 predicted proteins | sample TergutCu122P5_FD_26741 | JGI IMG/M metagenome (IMG submission 26741) | reverse complement strand
GGTTCCAAAAATGCGGGGAATTTCTTGACTAGCTGCAGAACCAGTTAGCTTCTCAAGAAGGACTCTGCTCCATGAAGTAAGTAAGTAAGTAAGTAAGTAAACTCACTGCATCTCCAGGATTCTTGAAGTAGAGAAACATCTTGCCAATTAGCACACACCAGCACTTCTTTGCATGACCATTCTTCACTTTTGTCAGCCAGCCCTGCAAAGTTGGTTTGTTGTCTTCCTTGCTTAGCAGCAGCTTCGTTGCATTCCTCCGCTGGACATTCTGTAAAACACCAAACTGCCCTTAATTCAAGTATCACAAATTTCCCTATTCATGGTGCCAACAGTATACTCTACCACCAATGCAGCAGCATTCTGCCTCTATCATGTCCAGATAACACACCTAGTTCTTAATTTACTATTACTGTAGCCATTGTGTGCATGCCTTGATACCTTCAGGCAATGTTTCCCAACCAGGACTCTGTGAGAATTGAGGAATAAACAGAATAAACGTATAAAAATTTGGAACTTTGAACTACTACTAAAAATTCTAAACATCCCTCAGAAGACAAGTAAAATGCTTCAGTTTTTTCTTACATTACAAGCTGACCTCTGTATATACAGCAGCTCCTTACAAACAATTTTATAGACAATAGTCTAGTGGTAACTGAATTGCACTCCCATTTATACACTTCTCTCATTTTTTAAATATTTCCACAGGTAGGGGTTCCTTGAGGAGAGAAAGGTTAAAGTTTACATATCATATAATTTTGTACTTACTGAACCTACAATAACTATAAGTATCTCAGAGGAATTCATTCCCAGGTGATTATTGTCTACTTCCAGTGATCAACCAAAATCTTGGCTGCCACAGGTTGAAAGATGATCGTGAGATGAAAACAGTTATGACAGTGGTTGATGATAGATTACTAGGACTTCTATCAAACTGGAGTAGAAAGGCTTGTCCCTCAATAAGACAAATGTCTGAACTTTTCCTATCACAAACACACAAACACACAAACACACACACACACACACACACACACACACACACAAATAAATAAAACCCTTTGACGCCAGAATTAAATCCTTCCAAGCAACGCTGCCTGCCGGAATTTTTTACTGGGGATTTTAAATTTTAATGCTTACTCTTAGAAAAAAAGCATATATCATAGACTTTTCCTTCAAATTTAATGAAATAAAATTTTGCACTGTGCTTATGAATTGGTTAATCCGGGAAAAAATGTTCAACTATTTTTATAATAAATTTAGGCCTATGAATCACGTGTATTATATAAAATGTGGTGTAAACAGTTCATTACTCACATAATTCTGGCTGCTGCGTAAGGTCTATGGCACCTTGGATCACTGTTTTATCATGATACACAGTATTCACAAACAGGGTGATATATTACATATTTACTTTTGTGTGATATTCCACGAAACAAGGTGCCACGCACAGGTCCACGTCACATCTGGTGCACTTGTACACTGTGCCCTTTCTTTGGCCGTGAAAAGAACACAGATGGCAGAGCAGTGGGTTGATTTCGCTGTCCATTGTTTGTTATGGTTACTTCTGCTGAGGCTTCCTGCTGTTGTTCCTCTTCTTCTTCTTCCTCAAAATAATCTAACATCGCTAGCTTTCGCACCTGATTCTGAGTTGGTGTCAGCAAACAGAATTTCACATATGGCTTTCTCAAGTTTTATTTATTTTTTCCCGGCCATTGCTCGAGACCCACAATCATCTGCCTTGCTTAGACTACTATGTATGACTCAGAACAGTTTCAGAAATGTAATACCTGTGAGTATGAACATCTTCTACAGTGACAACAAAACAGATCTAAAGCTACAATGTGACTGCTGTATAAAGATTCCAGCTATTTGAGGGTGCCCAAGACGTTGTTACTATATTGATGGCTGTATGTTGCATGTTGCTACCCCACAACCCCTACAGATTACCCCAGCACTACAAGAGGCACGTCTGTGGGCCCTTCTGTAGCTGTAAACATCGAGTTTTGTGGAGATCTCCGATTTTTTATCATTACTTTAGTCTGAATTATATGGGTACAGTATGCCACTGACAACCTTTCTGGTCAAGAAAGAGTTTTTGCTTCATAGGCCAGTGTTGATATTTCAACCCACAGTGACCTCCAGAGCAAGCGATAATTCTAGCAAGCAGTGTCAGAACTGTATTAGCCAGCTGGGAAAAATGTGCAGTTACAAAATGCCTACATATATATATCAATGTTTGTGGAGGGGTTTAGGAGGTTGAGGGGGTACATTCTGGCTCCTGAATGAAAGCCTGACCTTCAAGGGTCCTGCAGCATAGCAAGCCACAGCAGTTAACCGAATAGGAGTGAACAAAATTCCTCCAAACTTCAACACATTGCTTGTGACGTATATATAAGCCATTTGGCTATTTAAAGGACTCACTGCATGACATACTTATAAGGCATTCAGCGTTAAAGGGTTCACTTATTTCTTGAACAACCCTCACTGTTACTAATACATGTAAGTGCAATTAATGGCATTTTTAAATAACAATGCTTGAATTTCAGAACCCTTCCACAGAGACTACCAAGCCAATGACAATTGTAAAGCCAACGGCAACTGTAAAATGTCCCACCTGTCCTCAGTAACAATATATGTCCACCACTGACCTACAATTAAATCCTTTAAAATCTCTATGACTCTTAATAAATTACTTTCATGCTGTGTAAAGAATTCTATAGCATTTAGGTACAAAAAATAAAGTAATTCTATTATACCTATAGATATCCAACCCCAACCTTTCTCAGCACTTCAAAATGGAGGAGGTGAAGTGAGGTCTTCTGTCGGGGAGTACCCTGTTGAACTCAATCCGATATGTGGAGACTCATGTAAATGTGATATATCACCAAAGTGCCAACAAAATAAACTATTCTGGTATGTTGCAATAAATGGGTCTCAAAGGGTCAACATCATAAAAGTAATTAAAAAATACATAAATAATACAAACAAATCCCCTCACATTTACTGGAGTTACATTACTTCCTCTGTATATGAGTCAACTGCCTGAAAGACTAACCTGAAGGACACGAATCCAGTCCTCCATAGTTGCAATTGAATCAGCAGTGAGGTAGTATGTCTTTTTACCAGTGGAAATCTCAAATGTAGCAGCGCCATCAGCACGTGTAATGCGACAGATCTCATCCAGGACTATCTGTCCTTGTGGCTTTCGGTTTATATCATTCTGTAACAGAAAATAAACTCTCTTTGTTCCATTTGAGCCTATTTACACACATGTAAGATGAAAATTGGCAAGTGGCTTTTTGGATTAATGGTATTTTATTTACCAATTACAGACACAAACCTGTGACTTCCAGTATGTGAGCACACCATTCCTGAGGACAAACCAACGCTTCCTCCATGTCTTTAACTTCCCTCCAAGCTTAGCCAAATGGCCAGCTTTTTCCAGAGACTCCCCAGCAACTCTTTTGTTGGGGCTGTCTAGGTATGATGACACACGCATCAAAAGTGATGGCATTGATGACTCAATACTTGTAGTGTCTGCCCCACAGCAAGACAGAGCATCAGGAGGCACAGCATAGTCATCAGACATTCCTGACTCAAAGGACGTATCTGTCATATAACACAAAAAGACAAAACAGCAAGTAAATCTGAAATTCATAAAGTGGTTCTTCTTTAAAATGATTTATATGAATAACTTCATTATAAAGTGGAAGCGCCACACAGTGAGTAAGATTTAGTAAGGAATTCATTACGGTGACAAAATTAATCCTCAACACTAGCTTTTTAATGTTATAAATATGGAAAACTCTTAGATGAATGATGGCTCTCTTTGCACTCCCGCTTCAAAAGCTCTTTACAGCTAGTGATTCAAAAAGGTACTGTTAATCCACCCTTCAGTATCTCCCCCTATTCACGTAATACCAAAATCTGTGAGTAGCTAATCCCCTACAAGTTTTAGACTATGAACTTCCTCTTTAGTCCACTAACTTGTTTTATAGTGTGCTCTGTCCCTTGGCTTGGCAATGGTGGTGAATATTCCTGTGTTTGTGTTTCTTGTTTACATTAAAAAGTGTTAAACACTACTTATGGCAACAGAATGGAAACAGATTTCACATGCAGTATGAGACAATACACCTGTGTAAAGTCAATGGCTCACCCAAGAAAAACAGTAAGACAGAATGGACGAACTTCTTTGAAACTGTTTATCACAATGAAAAGTAAAGAAAAAATACAAATTATTCTTTGTGACAGCAGACAAGCAACACAGAAAATAATGTACAATGGAGGGGTATAAGGACTTGGATTTTAAGTTCTTAGAGTGGGTTTAGCGGAAAGGATGAGTTAGCATACCAATTGACAGACTAATTATAAAGCCAAAGCTAATCAATTTGCAAAGACTAGGCACTTTCAGTGGTCTAAAAGGTCACATGATCCTAATTACCAGAATATCACAGGCATGAGAATTACAGATGCTAAGCATCCTATCCAGGCATGTTAGGAACAGGCCATTGTCATTATGAGAGTAATAATTCAAATGGGTTAATCTGATTACATCAAATATCTGAAGACTTCAGGTTCGTGTGACCGTGCACCATTAAAATAGGAGAAGAAAGGACCAACAGATGAAACAAGTACAGCTGAGCGCACTGTGTGAATGCTGGTATTCACCAGCATTCACACAGTGCGCTCAGCTCGTGTCCCGACTCCACACAACCGCAGCCAGCACATCCAGGCTAACACCACATGCAGTTTTGTACAGTCTGTTCTCCTGATGATGGGCATAATGATGCCCAAAACATGTTGAGTTAACCTGTTGTGAATAAACATCTATACTTGTGTCATCTGTTGGTCCTTTCTTCTCCTAATATCTGAAGAGTTTAGACAGCATGTGTGCCACTACCACAATGCACATTTTATATCAGGGCTGATTTAAGACCATCTTTCAGGTACGTACTGTTAAATTCTGATCACAGCATTCAGAACCAATAAGAACTGGTGCAACTTTAACTTCTTCACATGTCTGACAAAAGTCTGATAAAAGTCAACATATTTATTTTCACACACAGATATACACACACGCAGCAAATTGTGGGCCAAATGTGGATGGGGCCTGTGGGCACACAGTAAATTGTGAGAAACATGTGCCTGGGATTTGTAGGCAAACAATAAATTGTGAGCAAAATGCGGTTGCAACTTGGAGGTATGCTGCAAACAGGGATTGGTAATGCTGCTTGTAAGGGCGGCTGTTTATCTGTGATCATTTTGAATACAAGTATAGAATAATCTTTAATTTCTTGGTTAACATGATGCTAAGAACACTAAGAATGTTGAATTATTTTTCAATAGTTGCATAAATCAGTGATGGTCACAGCACAGATGAAGAAATATTGCTGCAACCACTATACTGTTTTAAAGTTTAGTATCATACTGTGTCATGTGCAATGAGAAGTTAGGGAAAGGATGTGACATTTCATACCATAATCACCATCAGATATATGCATCTCTGTTAGCTGCAGAACTTTTACGAATTTTATAAATTATTGTTATATTGAGGTTCCCTTATACCAACATATACTGCAAACTTTGCAAGGTTAAGGGATGATATATGAACACAGATATTTTTTATTCCACCATGTGCCCGCGTTCACAACACATTCCTTTATTTATAAAACAATTTATATTTCAAACTTAACCAAAACTGATGAAAATTAACAAGGAAATACCTCTCTTCATTGACTTAGAAGGTGAACCTGAAGAACTACGTTTTGCTGGTGACAGACTGGACGTTGTCTTCATACTTTTACTAGGACTAGATCCTGAACCACCAGTTGACAGGGAGGTATCAGTGTTATCACTACTACTGTTTGTAGTACGGGTGTTGGTAACATTTGTTGAGGCAGGTGTGTTAGCAACTGTGCTTCCAGGATGGTGGTGATGGTGATGGTGGTGATGATGGTGCACAGCTGACATACTGTTCTCAGCACCATGATTGTTATGCTCACCACCTGCAGTTATTGCACCTTCTCCATCACTTGAGTCATCACTTGAGTCACCAGTAAATGGCATAGACCGGATCTGACTTGCTCGCTGCAACAGGCAAACAAGTATTATATGCATGTTTACTCCTCTCATTCATACCACATTATGAAGCATCCTTTTCACAGCTCTACAGCAAGTGAAACTAAGTATGGGAAAATACTTTTTCCTACATATGACATGAACTCACAATCACAGTAATCAAGATAGTGTTTGGAATATAAGAAAGAAACAGTGATGTTCAGTAAAGGCTAATGGCCTGTGTGAAGTGTTTTTAGGCAAAGAATCCTTCACTAAATCAAGCTGCCATGGATTACAGTGCCAGAAAAACTACACTTTACATAAATTATTATTTTTTTTTAAGAGTTTAGTTCAATACTGTGTTAGTACATACTGTCACTACATGCAGGGATTTTGTAATTATTTATGTTAATTCTATAATTCACTATTTCATCTCATTTGTGTGTTATTACATTTTAATGCAGTCAGTCCACTATATTGATAGTCTTGCTTATGTTTCAAACTTTTAATTTTATTCCCACTTAAGCATCTTACAGTCTCAATGGATAAAACATTCAATTAAAATGTGAGCAATGTTCTTTTGATTATTATTCTGTTTTTATTAGATGAGAGGACAAAATTGAAAAGGATAAAGTGGCAATATTATTGCAAGGATTTACATAGGCCAAATGGGCTCACAATACTTTCCAATGGCATATTTTGCAATTATACATATTACACTGGTCTTACTACTCTCTTCTCAATCATCAATTTCACAGTTTGGATCCTACTGGTCTGTTCTGGATCCAAATCTGAAGCAAGCATTTCTACAATCTTATCAATCATTTTGCTCATTTACTGCAGATTCAAATCTACTGTGGACATAGCTAATGATGAGTAGTTCATAGCATATAACTATACGGTCTCTCGGGGACAATGGTACTTCATCTTGAAGAGGCACCATTTACTTTTCTTGCATTTCATTATGCTCCCTATTTTTTAAACTGTTATAATAAAAGTTACATACTGCTCATCATATACCCATTTTTGATAAAGTGGGTCACTTTTCTGAAAATTTGATATTACCCATGTTGATCTTTATGCAAGACGTTACAGCAGAGAAATATAATTGAAATGAAGTTTGAATAAATAAATATGAATCCTGTAGACAGAAATTCAAGGAAAATAGAATTCTTACAGTGATTTCAATGTATGTTTTAGAAGTTTTATGCTATATAAAACAGTATAAGGGTGACCTAAAACATATTGCGAGAACTATGAATATAACACAAGAAGTAAATATGACTTTCACACACAGTCTCACAATACATCTTTACTCCAAAATAATGTGCTACATATGGGTGTGAGATTGTACAAAAGCCTGTACTTGAGGATCAAATAACTTGATAATTTCAACCAATTTAGAAAAGAAGTGAAATTGACGTTGTTGAATTACTCGTTTAATACAGTTGAAGAGTTCTTACAGGCTAAACTAGTGTAGATACACCATTGGTAGTTATCTATATCTATATATAAATTATTTTGCATTGTACATGACATCTCTATTATTGTTTTGAGAAGCACTGTATGGTGTAGATATTTTTAAATGACTGAGCACTATATGTTGGACTATGTTATATTTTTGACGTATCTGAAGTCACATGTATGGCTGGTTGGATTGAAATAAATAAAGAAAAAGTTCTCAAGATCAGTTTCAACACCGTCTGTTAAGTGCTTGGTGCAATAAACTATGTGAATAAACATGCAAGCACACAAGACCTCTCCGCTCAAGTAGACAATGCACAAAACACAGAACTGTGAATTACATATACACATATTTTCATTGTAACACAACACATTCCTTCTTGTATCAAAATGCAGGTTCTTACCCCCTTGACAGTAGCATAGACAGGGACACTGATGTCACAATAGCCCTGTGCTGAACAAGCACCTGAGGGCTGCTTCAAACTGTTATTGTTTGCTGTGTCAGCAGTACCAGTCTCAGCACCCGCTGGAACCACCTGTAGCCCATCTGCTGCCACCTGATAGATTCGTGACTCCCAAGATGGAAAACGGTGAAGTGGTGGAGTAGGAGGCTTTCCAGCACATTCCATTGAGAGTGACCCTCCACTGTTGGTACTACTTGTACTGCCACCTATTGATTAAAACACCTTATAATACTGTAAACAGAATGTCTACAGCTGTAATTACTACAGGGACATACCCTACTATGACAAAAGGCTCTTTTACTTTCACTTTCTTGAAAAACAGGAATATTCATATGATACTTGTGACTTTAAAAAAAACATAAAATGGAAACATGATTCAATAATTAATGGGAAAACAGACACTGGTAACTGAGTCATATTTTGAAATACGCATATCCTTAGAAAAATTATAAGATATAAAAACATTTCAAGAGACGTAACTATTCGATTTTCGTAACTATTAGTGCCATACTGATTGCACAAAGTTTATACAGCCCAATGTCTTGAAGTCAAGATTCTGCTTGTGCTTGTGAGGTACATGAGCTGTGAATCCACATGGCTAATGTCAAAAACAATTATGCTTAAAATAATATTATTGTTTTAAGATATTTTCATATTGATACTTGCAGATGCACAAGTTTTCAAATATACCACAACCATCAAATATCACAAAACCTGTGGCAATTTTCAGGAACCAATTGGGTACAGAATATGGTACTAATGCTAATGTTGAGCACTTATACATAAGTCATTTATTTGTTTGAAGAGTTCACCTCTTTAGTGTTGACAATAAATGCATCCAGATAGCTGCAGTCATAGCTTTTAAGTAAATAACTCACACCATTATAAGTTACTGTACACAAGGAAATGTGAAATAAATAGCTACTGAGACTGCACACTCAAGACTGAGGAAGTTGTGGATACAGAAGTTCAACCAGACTGGTCTAAAAACATTACATCTAACAGAAGCAAAGTATTAATTGATTTTTGTACCTAATATGTTTCTTTACACACACATCCCACATCTTATAATTTTCTTTCCTTCATTTCAGGCACTGACATAGTAAAATACAAAACTGAAATATTTTCTCTTATATCGAAAATAACAGGAATCAGTAACTTTGGCTTCTGTTGTTCTGTTGTTAGGGAAACCAGACACCCTTGTACTATTATGATTCAGTTTACAGTAGTTCTGGGTATTATGACCATATCAGAAGCTGCACTACAACAAATCTGTGTTTAATGTCATAACAAAAAACAGAAGCTTCCCCTATGTATGAGACAAGTACATGTAGGAAGATCACAGAGTTAGATAATTTTACAGCATATATGCCCTATCTTTTATTACCATGAAGTAATAACTTTTAATGCTTCACCCTAAATGTATAGGTCTACAAAACTGAGCAGCTTGTAGCAACACCCTCTACAGTAGTTTAACAACAGATAATTTAACAACGCCTGCCCAAAAATCTTGCTTTTAACTAAAAGAAAATAAAATTACATGAATAAATAAGCACTGTAATAAATTATTCAGTCATGTGGTGGGCCACATTCTGTAATTAAAGAAAGATCAGTGTGTAGGCTGCACAAAATGAACTGGCGGGCCACAAGTTTTGAGACATCTGATCTAGACTATATAGTGTCAATGGTAGATATGAATGTCAGGGCACAGATGGAATGACCCCCAGGAAGTCGGAAAGTAAGGCTCCCAGTTTCGTTTATTTGGAGTACATACAAGGTACAGCAAGTAACACATGAGGCAGCAACAGGTAAACAGGCAGTCTATTTTTCAATACAGATGTGACATCTGTGGAGTCATTCATTAGAGTGGCAGATCAAAGAGTCAGAGCCATGACAGTAAAATAAAGCATCCTGCCCAAGTTGCTGTCGCTTGACCTCCTCTTTGACATTTTTGTCAGTTTTGGAGCATAACCTCCAAGATGCTTCATTTTGGAGAACAGGTGGAAGTCAAACTGTGCCAAATCAGGACTATAGCGAGGATGAGGAAGAATCTCCCAGTGCCAGGTGCTCAAGAGGGTTCCCTGTGGTGAAAGCAATGTGTAGCCAGCATTATCATGCAAAAGCAGTGCTCTTGACAGCAATCCAGGTCTGTTGTAGTGAAGAGCCTCCCCAAGTCTGGTTGGTGTGCTGTGATAGGATGGGCAATGACTGCTACACCACTAAGAGTTAAATTCACAGAAATAACTATGTGCATGTCCCAAAAATAGTCTCTTATCACCCTTTCTGGGTAGTTGGTTTGAACTTATTTTTTGGGAAACCAGGATGCTTCCATGTCATAGATTATGTTTGACCATAGACTCTTACAGTTCACAATGAATTTCTATTGGATGACCTGCATCCAGGAAAAATAAATTATAGATAAGATTTCTTCCCTTATCCATTTGTTCAGTATGTTCAGTGTGTTCCATTGATGTTTAGAAGGATGTTCTATCTGCATTAGTGTAGAAGCTGGCCACCTGGTAGCAGGAATAATGTACTAACTTACAAGAGTCACACACTGCTGTGAGCATCACCTTCATGGAAATAAAACAGGGAACCTTTTTTCTGACTTGTTCTTGTAATTGACAGGACAAAACCAAAGTACACAGAGAAAAAATTATTTCAGTGCCACTTTTTTAAACCAACAAACCCATATGGACTGCCTTTGAATCAAATCCAGGCCTCCACAGTGAAAAGATGGGGACTGCCTCATTTATGGCATTAAACATGACACATTATCATAAAATAACAGAAAAAACAATAACTATCACAAGAAATCATGTCATTATTTGCAGTGAACTTCCTTAGCATGCACTGGAAGTAACGGTTCTGTCTTATGCACCGCTTCACTTCTTAAAATTGTTAAGAGTAAACCTTGACAGGGATATGACTCTTCCTGTTATAAGAACTACGGTCAATCCACAACTAAGGGAATACAGCAACAGTCACTGCATGTACAATGTTTTAGAAATTCTACACTGAGAATGAATGCATTACCTTGTGATGCATCTCGGTGATTTGACAATGAGGTACTCCCTGCACCCAGCCAGGGGGGCACCCTTTCGTGGCTGGGTGTGTAAATCTCTGCATAATCATGTGTTGTCTCATCTCCTCCACCAGAAACTGCAGTGCAAGGAAGGGATGAAGATGGAAACAGTGCAAGACTCTCCACTGCAGCCTGTAAGTCCTGGGTTAGCAATGAACTGGAAGTATCCACCACCCCTGGACAAAGAATCCAAAAATACAATTTGTCTTACTAAAGTATACATATCAAGAATTAAATTATACCTAACTGAACTAAAGTTCCTCACACTGACTTCATCCAAGTCACATATGATGCCAGAATTAACAATGAACGCTGTGACACTCAACAAATTTTGAGCTCTTTAACACATGAAACTATACAGCATAAGTGAAAATGACAACAGAGGAAAACTGCACCACTTGAAAAAAATCTGCACAACTGTACCTTTTTTCCATAACGAAACCAACCTTAATTCAAGTACACTACATTAAAAAGTATGGGGTAAACCTACAACTTGAGGATATTAAATGTGCATTGTCCAAAATGGATTCACAGCCAGTGAAAGTTCCATCATAAGGAAATATATCTCAAAAGGAGGATCATGGATCCAAAAATATAGAGCTATATAAATTTAATGCTATGGCGCTAACAGTTACTTCTCTTGAAATATTTTTGTATCCATGCATTACAATGAATCTTATGCCAATGTTACTGCAAATATTTCACTTTGAATCCATAAGCACCTCTTCAAATATGGCCTCATCCATTACTGGCAAAATCTTTAAGAATTCAATATCACTAATACAGCTTAATTCACATAAAAATGTAAGTAAGTATGTAATTATTCAAAACAACTTTTATCACCATGTTCTCCTGCAGTAGTTACATCAGTAAATAAAGAAATATCCTATACAGATTTAAGTGAAAATGTAGGAACAACACCACAGGATCACAGAATACTGATCTGTTATGGTCACCATGGATAATACCTTAAAGTTCATCTCATGGTAATTCACCTGGAATATGAGGAAGAGTTACACTTTCACTGCCACTGTGTGAGTGAAGGCCATGGTGCCCAACCTCAGCAGTTGGTTGCTGCTGCTGCTGCTGCTGCTGCTGCTGCTGCTGCTGCTGCTGTTGCTGTTGCTGTTGCTGTCTCCGCTCCATCTCTGAATATGATGGCTCCATTCCAGGTATTCCTGATCCTCCACTATTTCAGAAAAATTATTGCTGGTAACTCAAACATATATTTAATTCATTCTTGAGTGAGATTATAGCACTTATTATTAATGTGCAGTAACAATAACCCTGAAATTTGGGTATGATAAAAGAGCACAAAGAGCTGACCCTTGTTTCAGACTCATTGGCCTGTTCTAGGTGTACTGGTTTGACATTTTTGCCATTTAAACAGGTGTCAAAAGATATGCAGTATGCCACTTAGACAAGATATGAAGGGTTACGTCATGCTCATAATTAAACTTGATATGAACATCAGATAAAATTTTCAACAAGTGAGCAAGCAGACAGAATTTTAAATTTACAAGAATACAACTAAAATCTACAAATTATAATACTTAAATTATGTCACTGTGCAACTGCTACATTTTTCACACATCACAAAGATGCAAACATGTACATTGTTTAGGAGGCGTGTCTGGAAAGTAAAGATACAAAGGTCTTAAACAAGTTCAACATTTTTAATTTACAAAAGCGACACTGT
>JGI20166J26741_11499473_pt1 | contig 12767 bp, 11 predicted proteins | sample TergutCu122P5_FD_26741 | JGI IMG/M metagenome (IMG submission 26741) | reverse complement strand
GTGCTCCAGTTTCACAAAGTGTCTGCAAGGTGGGTGCCACGGCAGCTGACTCCTGAATTGAGAGAGCGACGTGTTGATGCTTGTGAAGAACTTCTTCGGCACTTTGAACGAGAAGGTGATGGCTTCCTTGCAAGAATCGTTACTGGGGATGAAACCTGGGTTCACTTCCACCATCCGGAAACGAAGAGAGCGAGCAAGGAATGGCGCCATTCCTCATCACCAAAACCAAAGAAGTTTCGAACAGAACCATCAGCAGGGAAGGTTATGCTCACTCTCTTTTGGGATGAAAAAGGCATCATTTTGGAGCATTACACGCCTAGAGGGACCGCTGTCACCAGTGCATCATACTCAGATCTCCTAAAAATTCATTTTCGGCCTGCAATCAAATCAAAGCGACATGGATTGCTGTCATCAGGTGTCCTTTTGCAACATGACAATGCAAGGCCCCACACTGCTTGTACAACAGTTGCAACAATCACAGACCTGCATTTTGAGTGTCTACCTCATCCACCATTCTCACCAGACCTTGCCCCAAGTGATTTCCATATGTTTGGACCACTCAGAGAAGCAATGGGAGGAAGAAGTTCCGTTCTGATGAAGAGGTACGCCACGCGGTGCATGAGTGGTTGCGTGGAGTACCAAAATAATTTTTTTCTAAAGGAATTTATGCACTTTGTAAGTGCTGGAGGATTTGCATTGAGCGTGGGGGAGATATGTTGAAAAGTGATACAGCTTTGTACCACTTCTGCACAATAAATAGTATTTAAAAAAATATTTAAGGTTTTCATTTGACTCACCCTCGTAATAATAATCCGTTGCTATGCAATACTCATGCGTGCCACTTACGATCATGTGCTGCCCCTGCCATAGGTTAAAGGAAGCCAACATATTTCATGTACTTCCCATGACTTCCAATAGAGGCAGCACTATCAATTTTCAACATTAGCTTTTTTGTTAAAAACCATTTTTTGAGAAGGAATTAATGAAAACCAAGGGGATTGCCATCAGTGCCAAATCATCACCTTTCTAAAAGTGTTTCTTGAAAAGATCTTTTCAGTAGATCACAATGTTGTATAGAAACTACTGTCTCATTTCAACACTATAGGGCTTGGATGATTGTGTATAGGTCACCTACACAATCCCCCCCCCCCCTTTTTTATTCTGTCCATCGTCCAGTGTTGCGTGTTTAGTGCTTCTGTAGTGCCCAGTGACTGAAAATAGCTTGATCTAAGGGATCCACCAGGTTGGATGCTTCTTTACCTGAAGGTGGAAGTAATAGCCAGCTTTTGAAACATGTTTTTAAAAAATTAGATGATGGACAAAGTCCAAAAAAGGGACAGTGTGTCAGTGACTTACTGTCTTAACACACGTGTATATATGTATATGATGTATCGACTTTTGTTTCAGGTAATGCAATTTTGACGTTAAAGTCAAAAGATCCTGTGAAAGTAATTACTGTGCGTGGAACAAACTTTGAACCAGCCCCATTGGAAGGTGGCAGCACTGTCACTGAGACTGCACCGGCAGGAGATTATAAGACTGAGTTATCTCAATTTTTAAGTCAGGAGCTAAGCAAGAGTGACCGACCAGAACTTACCAGTGCCAAAGTTGTTATCAGTGGGGGTGAGTAGCCTATATCATGGAGCAAAGTGCTCTATTGTGAATTGTTTTTATTATAATGGATGTTAAAATTCCATATTTTATAGACCTAGAGTTTAGGTGGAGTTATATGGTCATTTTCATGCTGTGGCCACTTTACCTCTGGGGAATACTATTTTATGGTTCATAACAAACAGAATATACAGTGAAAGTTTTCAGAATGACCCTAATATTTTGGGCTGTGAGTGCTGTTGGATTTCACCATGATATATTTATGCTTAGTTGCTGAAATTATGTGCCCATAGTGATTTACAAGAGACTGGAATTTAAATGGGGGCTGTGTAAGATGGCTGCATAAGAGCACATACATTTATTTTATGTTTGGTTTTTTGAATATCGCGTAGCATGTTTTACGTGTGCCAGAGGGTTAAGGAACTTGCCATCATGCAGTGCACTCACAGCTGTTTGGATAATGGAAGGCAGAGAAACCTGAAATAATAAAAACCTTGATTAATTTTAAACATTGTATCTTCAACTAACAGACATAGTGCATCGTAAACTGTTATCATGAAGTCATGACAAGAAGTTCATTGATTCCCCAATAATATTGATTGTGCAGAAGTGTTAAACAACATGAAATATAAATTTTACTGTTATAATTTACAACTATTCAGTTTTTTCATGTGATGAATATTTAACACAATACACATGTGATTAGTTTTGGACTGATAACTTTGTATGTGTAGTAATGAAGATAAAGTACGTGGTATTCATAATAGCAAATATGTCTGCGGGAAAGTATGTACCACATCATTCAATATACCTTGCTGCTTCTGTTTATGCTGTATTTCAGGACGTGGTATGAAGTCTGGTGAAAATTTCAAGTTGCTGTATGACCTGGCAGACAAACTGAATGCAGCAGTGGGTGCATCTCGAGCAGCTGTAGATGCAGGATTTGTCTCGAATGATTTACAAGTTGGACAAACAGGAAAGATTGTAGCTCCGGTAAGAATATGGTTTACTTCTCACATTAGTAAAAAGTGCTTGTTGAACTGGCAGGGAACCTGGCTGGAGTTCTATGTACATAGTCCTGCCATAAGTTCTGTTACAACTTCCATGTTGTCCAAAGCTGGAGACGGTGGGGCAGGAGGGATGTAAGGATGGCTGTTTTTGGACTACTTCTGCCAAAGCAGTTTGCTGTTGTCTGTCACGGCGTCAACATGGAGTGGGGTGTCAGGTAAAACCATGTGTCTGTGATTGCCCTTCACAATTGTGGAAAATCCCATTCTCAAATTTTCAAACTCTTAAAACCATTGAAAATTTCACGAATGTTTATCTATGTGTCAATTAAACATTATAAGGAACTCTGGAGGGTTGAAGACAGGGCTCATTCAGGACACCTGAAAAGTGTGGGGCTAAAGCTGCTATCAAAACAGTATGGGAGCGGATTCACTGAAATCCGCTCTGGAAACAAGATCATGTCCCGAAAGCTGAACATATCGACAAGAGTAAAGCGTCTCCTCCAGTAGCATGCCGAGAATGGGCATGAAAACATCCTCTTCATGGACGATAAAATTTTCACCATCAAGGAGCAGTATAATAACCAGTACAAGATTTATGCTTAAATGTCCCTTGAGGTGTGTTCTGAGGGTGCAGAAGGCCATCAACTTCCTACGCCACGGTTCGGTGGTGGGTGTCCCATCAGGGGGTGACACCTCTTCATTTTTGTGAGAAAGGTGAGAAAACTGGTGCCCGAGTGTTTCAAGAGGATGTGCTACAAGGAGTTGTGAAACCTCTTAACATGACTGTCTTCAGTGGTCAGAAATGGGTCTTCCAGAAGGACTCGGCTCCTGCCCACAAGGACAAGACAGCTCAGGAGTGGCTGCAGAGGAACATTCTGGCCTTTATCAGCGCCGAGGATTGGCCCTCGGGGAGTCCAGACCTCAACCCCCTGGACTATAAACTGTGGGCTGTTTTGGAGGATATGGCTTGCTGAAAGTGTCACAACAACCTGGACAGCCTGAAGAGATCCCTTGTGAAAACAGTGGCAGAGATACCCCTGGAGACAGCACGTGCTGTGATAGCAGAGTGACCGGAGCGTCTCAAGGCTTGTGTTGGGTGCAGAGGGCGGCCATTTTGAGGGACATTATTATAATCAAAAACTTAAAACTATTGCTAATAAATTATTTGGCTCAAAGAGTGGAAGTTCTGTTTCATTTTCCTTCTAGGCTAAAAAATCCTTGTAACAGAATTTATGGCAAGACTCTGTAGTTCTACTGCCATGCTACTGCTGCTGCTGCTGCTGCTGCTGCTATTACTACTACTACTACTACTACTACTGCCACCGCCACCGCCGTACATTCTTCATTGTCCATTCTTTCTGTTATTCCTTCTGAGTGTTTAACTGACCCTGCAGTATAAGAACCCAAAGGTCCAATCATGTTGATTGCATAGCATGCCATTCACTCCCACTTGTAACAGAATGCAAACATTGTAGAATGGCATATATTGGACCATGCACCAGCAACATCAGATGTTGCAATTGAGGGGCTTATGCTCCTCCTGCATGTAAGGTAATTTTGGTTTCACAGCTCTGCCTGGAAATGGCTGTCCTCTTTGAAGTCCCCCCCCCTCATTCCTTCTAGGCTCATGCTGGTATAGTAGACCACATCTACCATCAGCATCTTCCCCCATCCATTATCCATTATTTGACACTATATAATTTTGACAAAGGAAAGGTTTGTTAAGTAAACTAAGAATAATAATGGAACTCGCAGCAGTTTATGGACCACTACTTGAGAAACACTGATGTATAGGGTAGGTTGGTAAAGGAATAGGTTGTGAAGTGATGAAACTGTTGTGGTTTGTACATTGGCTTCGGTGATAACGGTGCTGAATCTGGACTCCATAGGAGTGTTTAGTTGTGATGCTGTAGTAATTTTCATATTTTTGTTTTGTAGGAATTGTATATAGCAGTAGGCATTTCTGGAGCCATCCAGCACCTTGCAGGGATGAAGGATTCCAAGACCATTGTTGCTATCAACAAGGACCCTGAGGCACCCATCTTTCAAGTTGCAGACTATGGGTTAGTACAGGACTTGTTCAAGGCAGTACCAGAGCTCACAGGCAAGCTTTAGAAATTGTTACATTTTCACAGCATTTTTGTGTTTGTGGGGTAAGCTGATGATATCTTGTTACATTATTATACCTATGTTATAAATAAAAGAGGAAAAGTAAATATATAATACTGCATTTCTGTAATATGCCTTAATATAAAATTGATATGTAAAGTTTCAATACCAGTATGATATGTACAAGTCAATAAATTTTTACAATCTTGTATTTGCAGTGTTACTTCCTGTTCACAGGAACTCCAATTGATACTTTATTGATTGTTAACCAGGATAGTGTAGTTAGTATGGTGCCTCATGAACTACAGGAAAATGTGGAAAGCTGCTGTCAGGATAATCAGTCTCAAGGCTGATATGATGCTGGGACTTCAAGAATAATGTAGCAGCAGAGCTAAGATATGGCAGTGATGATTTGTTTGTGCATTCTGTAACAGGCAATTCATACCATTACACACCATGAAATTAATGGTTAATATTTAGCTTCCCATGACTTCAATTCAGATTTGACTGTATGGGTAGGAGGTCAATACTAGCTAGCAATGACTTGGATTTTCATATGGTAGACAGGTTGGGGTATAATTAACCAGACTGAAGATAGGGAGAATGAACAGCGTGTTACAGGAAAATGTATGTGCATGCATCCTTTTGATAACTGATATGTTTATTTGCAATGAAAATCATGATCTTAACCCGTGTTATATATTCTGCATGTGAGACTCTCTTCGTACGCCATTTCCCACACAGTCAATAATGCCTTCCTGCCTCTCTGTTGTATAGGATACAGGTATATGCCATTCATTTATGTTGGTTTGTTTTTAGTTCCTCTTCCTGACCCTAAACTGCAGGAATGGCCCTTGTACTGTACTGGACTGATATTAGTGAAATTTGAAATTCTGGTTTAAAAAGTTAACAGAATTTAGGAATTGTAGTAAATTTTTACAACTTGGGAAGGGTTAGAATAGTAAAACATAGAGCTTAGAGAAATGATAGACTCCTCTTGAACCACACTGTACATAAGGGTTATATGTTGTAGTATAATGGCTGCCTTTCTAGTTGTCTTAATGTGAAATACTGCAAAACAGCAGTCTTTCATGGAACGTTACTGTAAAATCTGGGGTTGCAGTTAGTCTGAATAGGGTTGGGCAAGAGCTGAGGAATTGGCATTTTGATGGGACACAGATAACAGGTAAGCAAAATTATGAATTGTTTGTGCATTGTGTTAATGGTGATAAATGAGCAGTTTCTTTACAGTTTTTGAATCAATGAGAATACTATTACCCCTATCTCGATCTGGAGCCTCGTGAATTTATCCCACGTCAGCCTATTCTCTTTCTTCAAGATTCATTGTGATATCTTCTCCTGTCTGTGCCTAAGTCTCTCAAATGGTTTTGTTAACTATACAGCTGCAAGCACTGCATCAACAATAGATAAAATTAGTCTTGATGAGATACCTAAAATCACAAGGAATGTTGTTTGGAAAATCTGTTTACTCCAGAGTTCTGTTTTTGTGCTGAGGGAGTGAAGAATATTATGTAAGGAGAAGTCTGTAGCTTGTCGTGTACTGCAGAATTTGTCATTCAAACAGTGGTGCTCCATGAAGAGCTCAATCCTCTTGAAATACAATACCATGTTAGATTGGTATATTATTATGGTAGAACTCCACTTATCTGGATGCTGATTATCCAAATCACCAATTGTCTGTATTGGCTTGGCCCTTCGGGTCAGTTTGTCGAGAATTCTACACACCTAACTTGTCTTGAAATTACTGGTTATTGGATCAAGTCCAATACAGTGTTATGGCTTCTAGAACTTCAAATGAGGCGTGGTCAAAAGGTTTAGACACAGGTACATACTGTAAGTAGTAACAGCTGAAAGGGTTCCCAAATTAGACAAGGTATTCCTCAAGTCTTCATCAGCAGTGCAAGTTGATGGTCATCACCCATATTCCAGCCCCCTCCTCCCAAATGCTTTTGTTTTGTGCATGACTCACATGGTCTATGACATCTGCCATTCAGTCAGAACAGTGGTTCTGTAGAAGTTAAGTGGTGAGCTGTACATGTTTAAAATTGTGCTGTACAATCGTACAAGTTTTATATAAAACCCGTAACACTGAAGGACAATTAAAGGGGTTTCAGAAAGAGAACCCAGTACAGAATCAGGGGAACCAAATGAAGGAGAACTGGCAAACAGTATCTCTAAAATACCTGGTTCATTGCATTGTGGAGTTGAAGACGTGAATGACTGGTTAAACTGTGATTGTGACGACCCTGGCTACCACATGATGACTGATGTCAAGATTGTGGGTAATTTAAGAAGTGGGGAAGTGACTGCAGGCAACAATGAAGATGACATTGATGAAGAAGAGGAGAAGGTTCTTTCACACAGCGATGCTTATCAAGCTTTGGACTTAGCTATAACCTGGATGGAGCAGCAGGAGGAATGCAACTGCTTCAGGTGAAACAAATTCATGACCTAGCTGTTAGGAAACATATTTTTCCAACAAAGTAGAAAACTACCATATATTCTGGAATCTAATCTGCACCCTTTTTACAGTTTCAGAGGGCTAAAAAATTGGATATGGATTAGAATCGTGTGCGGATTAGATTTGCAGTCGAGAGCTGGATTTTAAAAAAATGATAGAGCCGCTGTACGTGCTGTAAGAACAATACAATAATTTATTATTTTATTTATTATTTATAATATTATATATTGTGTAATATTTATAATTTATTATTCATCAGACTTGCCGTCATCACTCATAACTGAATCGTTATCCGTCACCCAGTCACTACTTCACACATGGCACGTTAGTCGGACAATGGTTAAAGCATTGGTAACATCCAATATTATTCAATCAGTCTGCCTTGTAGGCAAGGGGCGGTTGAAGGAAAGGTGTGGATTAGAACCACGAACTAACATTTTTTTCATTTAAGAAATCAGCAAAGGGTAGTGCGGATTAGAATCGAGAATATACGGTATGTAAGTCAAACATTTTCTTGCTGTAATTGTACTACATCTTTTTACTGCTTAAATTTTTCCCCCAATTGTAAAATACATATAAGGAACTATTTATTAATGTTTTATTTGTATGTAAATAAATGTGTAGCCTAAAATAGCTAGTTTTAGAATTTTTTTTTCTGCTTGCAACTGCCATTGTAGCCTGTTTTCAAAGAAAAATCCTATTATCCAGATTTTCTGCATATCTGGTTGGCTCGTCATCCAAATGAATCCAGATAAGTGGAGGTCTTCTGTTTTAGAGGAGCTTGCTACTTCCATTTTCGGGGTTGTTCAGACAGGACTAGACTGGACTCTTCATTTGATATTGACTGGTTACTTAAATTAACAAGGGATGGGTCAACCTTTTAATTCACAAGTTCAAGCAAGATACAATATACACTCAGAATTTTATATTATGTTAAGTAAGTTGATATTACAGACCAAATGGATGCATTTTATTATGAAGCAATCACGCTGGATCAGAAAGCATGGATTACGAAACTGGAAAACTGAGATTTTGAAAACTCAAACATACAAAAGACTTGAAATATTTTAACATGCATATATGATTTTCATACAGTTTGCATGTAACAGTTCATTAAGTTTTACCTACTATATATTAACACTGATAGTGAATAATATAAGATGTTACTTCTGTAATACTGAACTATGAGCCGAATAGTTTAATACTATTTTAAAATAATTTTTTTCTTTTTCTTTCAGAAATGTAAAGCTTATACAATAGGTGCCTGAGATTGCTAATGGTCTTAGGACCAAAACATGTCAGGTTACCTGGAGAAGTGTGTGTGGATGATTATAAAAGCTATTGTGTGCAATCAGAATTTTGATTGGGAAAAACTCTGAAAGCAGAAGCTTAGAAGATTGAGAAGGGGTGGGGGGATAACGTGTATTCAGTTGGATCATAGACGAACCGTTATGAGAATGTGAACTGATTATAGGGATTTGAATGGGTTTGTGTGCTTTGCTGATTTTAATTCATGTTGAAATTTTTTCTATTACTGTAGAGTTAAATAGCTTATGTTCTATCCACAAATGTGTCCCATACTTTTAAATAAAATATTTGGAAGCCCTGTGTGTTAGTGAAACAATTCTTGAAGGATTCTGTTGCACCATTAGGTAGAAACATGAAATAATCCCTGTGGTTAGTTGAGCACCATGCCTTGCTCTGTGGGACAGAATTAACGTGGATAGTGTGGATAAAAGTTGACTGCCTTTTCCCCCCACCCTACCTATGTTGCACCCCTCTCCTTGCCCAGCACCAATAAGAAACTGAGAATGCAAAGACAGAGATGGAATGGTAGCCAGAATATATCAACTGATGGGAGTGGAGGCAGGCATTTGTAAGGGAACTAGCTGCTAAGTATATGAGGGTGTTACCGGTGTTCATGCTTTCACTGACCTGACTCCAGATGAAGGTGAGTTCTTAACTTTCTGTCCTGCAGAAAGACCACAGGTACCCTATTGATAGAAGGGTGGGTGGCCTTCCTAGTTGCTCTGGCTGTTACAATCAACAAAAAAATTACAGCTGTTGCTGGGAATTGAACATTGGTTGTCTATTACTGTACAGACTATGCCAGATTGTAATGGAATTTTTTTCAGAAAGGGGAATATCCAGGTGTTCAAAATAGTCATGATCTTTTTACCAACTACTAGGTGCAGTTAGTTTTACACTTGTGAGGCGTGTGTTCAGTCAAATTCTTCTAATGTCTTTGAACATTTTAGAGGTTTTCTCAAAGTTGTGTATGCCCAAGAGTTTCTTCATCTCCTGCTACTGTTATCTGTATTCCAGAGTTATGTTGTTGTTCCAAGGATATCACATGCATGTAATTTTACTTGTTACACTGGTTTTCTGATACATACTGTGGTAAAAAAAAAAAAGGATTATGTTGTGCATAGAAATTGTTACTGGTGTCTCCCAACTAATGTAGTTAGTTTCTGCTGGCATCTCCCAACCACTGGTGGCAGTTTCTGCTGGTGTCTCACAACCAATGGTGGTAATTCTGCTGATGTCTCCCAACCAACCATGGTAGATTCTGCTGATGTCTCCCAACCAACAGTGGCAATTTCTTCTGGTGTCACCTAACCAGTGGTGGCAGTTTCTGTTGGTGTCTCCCAACCAATGGTGGCAGTTTCTGTTGGTGTCTCCCAACCAATGTTGTTAGTTTCTGCTGGTGTCTCGCAACCATTGGTAACAGTTTCTGCTGATGTCTCCCAACCAATGTTGTTAGGTTCTGCTGGTGTCTCCTGACCATTGGTGGCAGTTTCTGCTGATGTCTCCCAACTAATGATGGCAGTTTCTGCTGATGTCTCCCAACTAATGGTGGCAGTTTCTGCCGGTGTCTTCCAACTAATAATGGCAGTTTCTTCTGGTGTCTCCCAATTAATTGTGTTAGTTTCTGCTGGTGTCTCCTAACTAATGGTTTCAGTTTTTGTTGGTGTCTCCAAACTAACAGTGGCAGTTTCTGCTGGTGTCTTCCAACTAATAACGGCAGTTTCTGCTGTTGTCTGCCAGCTAATAGTGTTAGTTCCTGTTGATGTGTTCCAACTAATGTGTCAGTTTGTGTTTGTGTCTCCCAGTTATTATCAGTTTCTGCTGGTGTCTCCCAACTAATGTCAGTTTCTGCTGGTGTCTTCCAACTAATGGTGTCAAATGGACGTGGAGTTAGGCAGATGGGCAGACACCACTGCTGTAGTTCCAGAGAGCTAAATTTTTGTGAGCTGCTTCAAGTGCCTCAATTGTGAACTGCATAGAAACGAATTCCCGAACTTGCGGGTTTGCAAAATTGCGAAATGCAACTAGTAGCCTCGCCACGCCTGTCTGTATGGACAACTCGACTCCATGTGGACGGGTTTTCATGAAATTTGGTGTTTGAATATTTTTCGAAAATATGTCGAGACGTTACAGGTATCATAAAAATTTGACAAGAATGACTGTTATTTTACACGAAGATGCCTGTACATTTATGACTATCTCGCTCAGTTCTTGGAATGAAAAAAGTTTCAGACAGAAGTTGTAAGAGGAAATCAGAACACGTATGATCAGTAACTCCTTTTTCCGAAAATCGTGCCCTTTATGAGATAATGTGGAGAAATACTGTAGAGTGGGGAAGGCCATAGATGACAATATGGCGCATGCACATTGTGTGCTGGGTAACTAAGGCTACGGGTACACGCTCACAATATATAATACTGCTTTTCAACTGCAACAATGTTCGCACGAACGTGCCTCAATATTACGTTATACGCACATTACCCTGTCTTGTTATATTATTGTCCCATGTATGCATGGATCTTCTAATAAGCAGTATGTTTCATCAGGTTTTCCTATTAAAATACTGTTTATAATACGTGCTACATGCCCTACCCATTCAACCTCCTAGATTTTATTAGCTTACTAATATTTGGTGTAGAATACGAGTTATGAAGGTCATAGTTGTGTAATTTTCTCCCGTGCCTCATTACTTCGCCTCTCCTAGATCCACGTTCTCCCATCAGTAGCTAAACTTCGAGCTCTTGGCGTGGAATCAAAGTTGAAGTGTCACACATTGTAACCTACAAAGTCTGAACCACGAAGTTCAGCATATTAGCTGCAAATGATTTTCAAAACGTGTTAGTAAAACCATGATGATGCTTTTATGGATCTGCAGTAGGGTCTATATTGAGCTTGTTTGAACATGGAGTATGGTGGCGTGGCGGAACTCTCATATGGCCATGTGAAGGTATGTGCACATAACCAGAAGGCTCATAACAAGGTCACCAGACGTAATGCAGGAAGCCGATTATAGTCTGCTGAAACCTTGGACACACCCTTCCCATCGGCGTGGTACTTTTTTTTTTATTTATTTTGACGATGTCCGAACAGGTTATGTATAATCCAGATGTCCTGGGCTCATATAGTTTTTGTATTTGATTTTATTCGAAACCAGTTACTTGCGCATTCAAAATATCGTTACCACAGCGGCTGCTCGGCTCCAGGCACGTACCTGTACAGCGGATTTTAATTCCTGTCGAGGCATTCCCTTTGCAATTGGATATCTTGCGATGATCGCTGTCGTGTTAAGTATGTACAAGAGTAATTATTACGGAACTGATTGTGAATCAGAACAGATCTGCGGCACTAATCCACAATAGTCAATGTAGACGAATTTTACGGTTTTAATTTTGTTGACATTTAAGACAGTGGTTTATTGGTGGGATAAAATGAGGCGATACTTGGGAAGTAAACTGGATTAAGTAAGCCCATTTTTAACCCAATTTCCGCCCTGAAAATAGTGCTGTATTGCCTACTGCCAGAAGAAAGTCAAAGTACGTTCTCATGGTTGGATGGTGATCAGTTATCACTTAATTGTTTCCTGGTTTGTATAAGACATACTTCGGAGACGGCAAAATTTTCGGCATGAGGTTCTTACGTGGGTGATTAACGCTTCCAAGCTGGGAAGAAAGGACTCTTCCCCCATTCCTGCCCCAAAAAGCACAGCTTTGTTTAAAGGTTCCCACTTGTCACCTGCTTGTCCTTTCGACAAGAGCAGCATGAAGATTAGGCTAAGTATGGAGCATTGGTGGAAGCAGGAATTGCGTCTAAGTAGTATATCAAGGTTTAGCACCTACTTCGCAGCAAACGCACTGCGCCTACGGTTAATGATATTTGGGGAAATAATCATGGTTGGGTTTGAGGATCATACGAAACACGCAAACACTCCATGGACAAAATTCAGAGTTCTTTTTTACGATCAAGTAGTTGATACATATACTAAATTCTGCACTTCAAAACAGTTGGTATGTATAGTAACCACTGCGCTTCAAAGCAGTTGGTACATATAGTAACCACTGCGCTTCAAAACAATTGGTACATATAGTAACCATTTCGCTTCAAAACGGTTGGTACAAAGGATGTAGCCGATCATTTTAGTATATTTGTATATTAGGTTCGCTGGCGCCAGTTACGGACGGTCTATCAACGTATATTCAGGAACCGTTGGCGAAAGGTAGGAGGGGTTGTACGGGGAGAGATTTAAATGA
>JGI20166J26741_11499362_pt1 | contig 12768 bp, 9 predicted proteins | sample TergutCu122P5_FD_26741 | JGI IMG/M metagenome (IMG submission 26741) | reverse complement strand
CTGTAACCGTTCAACTTTGGATATAGGTGTTTTGGGTTATATCGGTATAGTTTAACATAAGGAACACTCTCCCGAAGTTTGGTCTGTTCCTCCTGTGACATTCTGTATATATATATGGTATAGTGTATTCACTTCACAGTATACCTCTTAATCTACACCGATAGGGGCTGCATTTGTACAGCTGGATTGCAGAAATACAGTAGATCTTTGCAAATTTAATATTGTTTGTAACTTTTTATATACATGCAAATTGCAACAGTTGAACACACGCTTGCTAATAACGGTTTTAATTTTCCTTGCTTTAATGAATATTCATATTGTGTATATTTACATTGCTGCTGTGTTTTATGCATATGTGAGCTGTATTTTCTAATGATGTTACACACTAGTGTTCTCTACATTTTTCCTTTTGTATTTGGTTTGTGATGGCATCTTAGAAAAGTCCAAAATGTGTAGATTGTATATCATCATCATCATCATCATAGCAAACTGACTACAAGTGCATTATGTTGGGCCTTTGGTAGTAATCATCTAATCCACATAAAAATACAGGGAGCATTGAGATCATAACTAGTTATTTAATGCCTTCATGTTATCGGCTATGGTATGACCAGTGTGTCTTGTTCGTAGCAAGTTTTGCTGTTGTCATTACAGAGTGCATGCTACAGAAAATTTATGGCCTCACCTGTTGGAAATGAAGCATTATGTCGGTTGGCCCACAGGAAGTGATGTTGAGACTAGGAATTTAGACGGTACTAAATGATACTTTTGTGCATTTATGCTGTGCTTTCAGAGCAACATTGTGACATCTGGGATTTATTGTTCTGCGGTATGCAGAATACAGACAATTTGCAGTGTTTTAGTGTTTTTATATTAAGAAATTCATGCCAATTGTGCAAAGTGCACTGCCTGTAAACACATTGCTGTGAATGGGCATTCATTAGATATAGCTGACGAAGCTAAAGGTGTGACTTATATTTATTTGGTATTTATTATTGTTGATGGCGGTTGATTCTTCAAAGTGTTGGGTAGCATCTGGTATGCAGCTTATCACATAAGATGCAGGATTCTCCTGCCATGTGAACATACTTTTTGCAAATGTTATGGTAGAAACTGTGCACTGTCAGTCACATAAGTATATGCATGATTTAAAACTTTGGTAGTCTGTTTACAGTTGACTGTCCAGAAGTAAACGTCCTTCTCTCTAGTGGTCTCCTACATGTGGTTTGCACCATCATTTTCATTTCAGCAGCAGTAGTAGATGTTGGCAGAATCTCATGTTATTAACCTTTGTTGAGCAGAGGTTCTTCTGTGGGGACATGTACGAGTTATAAGGCCTTGTATTGGGACATATGAAAAACCTTCTTCAAAAACAGTTTTTTATGCCTTCCAGCATACCTAGGTTGCTGTCTGTGAGATAGTTCCAGATTGGGCATAGATTAACACAGAGTTTATCTTACCCTTGCACAGACTGGTAGCCCTTTAAGATGAGATAGACTTGAAATGGTTGATATCATTCATGGCACTGATAGTAGCCACTGTTGTCTCCTGTGTAGATCCTAAAAACTGTTCATGATGCCTGTAGATGGATGTCCAGAGGTTTAAAGAAATGCATTTTGTGAAGTTTCGCATTCTCACATGTCATGTTGTTTTTTGGGTTTCTGTCCCTTATGATGAGCATTTGAAGTGTTCACCTCCCACCCTCCTCCCCTGCCAAGTCATTTTGGATTAGTAATCATTTAATGCTTTGGTGACCACTTCAAAAGCCACTTGCACTTCCCTGTTCTCTGCAGTAGTCACCATATCATTGGCATACACCTAGAAGACAGTTAAGGTGCTGAGTTTGTTAACTGTTTGCACCATGTCTGGCATTGGGAGGCAGGCGAGTATCTAGGGGAAGGGTTGATGTGGAGGGGCTGCTGTGTGTGCTTTCTGGCAGCTAAGTTTGCAGAATGAAAATAAAGTAACAACTGTTTGGACAGTGATTCCATTATTGTTTGTTTTCAGTTAAAATTAAGAATTCTGAAAATTGAGATGCATTATGTAGATTTGGATGTTTTTATTCCTACCTAGTGTGGCACTATGTAAAAAATAAATAGGGTATTTTTACAGTAAAATTCCATTAATCTGGCATCCATGGGACTGGACAGGTGCCAGATTATCTGATATTCTAGATTATCATAGGGTACCTGTACCGACATAAGTTCTTACAGGTAACTTTTGTTGTTATTCCTGTATTTGGACTGAACAACTAGTCAGAGGAGTATTCCATTTGGATATCTCCTTCATCTGCCAGTCCTGGGTCACCAGAGTCTTCTTCTGTCTTGTGCAGTCTTCATAGTTGAAGAATTTGATGGAGTAGGAGACAAGGAGTGAGGTGATGTCTCAACAGTTGATGTACACTCCTGGAGGCCTTTCTGAACATGTTAATGAGATCTTCCTGCTTTGTTGAAGCTTAATTCTGGTAAAAAGCAAAACTTGGCCTTGGGACTACTCTCCTCAAGTGCCAGGTTTTAGATGATGGATTAAAGGAATTTTGCTTTGTTTGTTTTCATTATAATATGCATATTTGGCATACTGGTTTACTGTCTAATTCAGAATGACTGATCTATAACATTTGCTTCATTTTATCTAGTATGCAGTAAAAAAAATGAAACCCTATATTACAAAAATTTTGTTCTCAGTCATCACAGTGTATTAGTTATTTATATCATCATCAAAATATTTTTGTTGGAGGGAGAAAAGCCATCCAAGACAGAAATTTTTAAATTGTGTTGTTTCCATCGTTATGGGTAAGATTGGATGTATCAAAGCGGTTAATTGTGAACGGCTAAATTGACAGTTTGCAGTAAATGGTAATCTTTCATGTTAGAGTGAATTTGTCAGTTGAGTTAGTCAATTTATTACATAACAGGACACGTAGGCTTGTTGACTGTATCCTGCATTGAAAGTGAAAAGATCTGTTACCACGATGGATACCAGTAGTGATTGTGGGATTTTTTTAAACACATTAAAAACTAAAACATAAGCTAACTACTACTACAGCTGTAGTCAAGAAGGAGAGGAGGGGCCTTGGAGATACGTATGTTAATGATGTAGATGTAAATAGCATCAGGTTGTTGCAGTTGCTACAAGCTAGAAAATTCTGTCACTGAATACATATACACAAAGACATATGTGGTTAACGAATGTTCTGTGGATTTGTCTTACAAGATTAATAATTAACATAGGGTGATATATGGAAAAAAATAAGTGGAAAACTGTAAGTCATGAAAAAGTATGATTGTTCAGTGACCTGTGGATGGCTTCTAAAAAATAGGGGTTTCCAGCTAATATGATAATTATGAATAAATATCCGAAATTAAGTAGTTTGGCATATATGATTGGCTATAATGTTTAGAAATTTAACAGGATGATGGAGAAAAATTGTGGGAGAGATGTAAAACAATAATTAATTCTGTGGCTGAAGAGGTGCTGGGTATTATGGAACCAGCAAATAAAGGAATGTGGTTTGATGCTGAATTCCAGGCAGCCTCAGAAGACAAAATCCAAGCATATGGGAAGATGCAATGATGATTTGGTGACAGGAGCTTAATGGGAGAGTACAAGGAAAAGAGAAGAAAAAGAATTCATAAAAGAATAATAATAATAAAAAAGAATGTATGGGCGTGGAATTTGAAAATATGGAATTGCTAAGGAAGCAACATGAATGCAGAAAATTTTACAAGAAAATTAACATAGCTGGAAAGAAGTTCAAGCCAAGAGTTAATATATGTAGGAATGAGGGTGGATCATTAACAAGTAACAAAGAAGAGATATTTGACATATGGGTAAGACACTTCAACAACGTTTTAAATGGAAGTAAGTGTAATGAATGTGTTACTTTTACTACCATAAGTAGTAATCATATATTGATGGGAAAGACACAGGACGCAACAGATGCCCCCACTACTGAGGAAATTGAAACAGCACTGAAGAAATTAAAAAATAATTCATAATAAAGCCCCTGCTAGACATTATTCCAGCTGAATTACTAAAGTTTGGCGGTGATGCACTAAAGCAGTGGCTGAAGCATATATTTTCATCAATATGGATTACTGAAGAAATCCCAGAAGAGTGGCTTAAAGGAATTATACTTGTATGTCCACTGCGTAAGAAAGGTGACCATTTGGAATGTGTTAACTATAGAGGCATCACTCTATTAAATATAATGTAGAAGGTATTTTCTAATATCTTGTACACAAGACTCCTTCCTCATGTAGAAAGCAAACTTGGACCTTACTGTGGGGGGGGGGGTTCTCCCAAGAAAGTCAATGATAAATCAAATTTTTGTGTTGTGACAAATTATGGAAAAGATGAAAGAATGTAGGAGCTCCACCCTCCTACTTATTATTGATTTCAAAAGAGCATGTAACGGCATTGACAGGGAGTGAATTTAGGAAGCCATGAATGAACTATGTTTTCCAGAGAAATTAATCAGGTTGGTCAACATGATAATGTCTAACATGCAGAGCCAGATCAAAATTCAGTAGGAACTCATAGCACCTTTCATAATACGTAAAGGTGTTCAAAGTGAGACACACTGGCATGTCTTCTTTGGAATATGCAATTAGAAAATCAGGCATTCAAACAAGAGGTCCAACTTATGGCTTATGCTTATGACATAGTTATCATTGGCAGGTCTTTAGCATCGAAGAAAGAAGCTTTTCGTTCACTCTAAGAGGCAAGTAAGGAAGTGGGATTAGTTGTCGGTGGAGGCAAAACTAAATATATGGTAGCAGCTAACACCCAGAATTTCAGCAAGCCCCATGCCATTGAAATAGGAAGATACAACTTTGAAAGAGTTGATAGTTTTTCCTATCTTGGTTCATTGGTGACTGACGAGAGTAATGTGTCAGATGAAATTACAAACTGCCTTATAAACACTAATAGATATATTTTGGACTAAAATGCAAGCTTAAGTCACAGCTACTTTCCAGGGAGACAAAAATTCTTATATATAAAACACTTGTGAGGCCATTACTTACATGCACTGCAGAAACCTGGGCTATGACAATAAATGAAGAAGGGAGACTTGAGTATCCTCGAAAGGAAAATCCTTCACAGAATATATGGTCCAATATGCGAGAGAGAGCGGTGACAGAAGAGATACAATAGAGAAATAAAAGAACTTTACAGTGAACCAAATATAGTTAACATAAAATGATCCAGTAGACTGAGGTGTGCAGGCTGTATGCAGATGGGTGCAAATAAATTACCTAAAAAGATATTATGGACGAACCTTGGAGGGTGGCCGGCCAAAATCAAGATGGATTGATGAGGCAGAGGAAGACGCAAGGAAACTGGGTTGTAGAAATTGGCTGGCAGCTGCTCAGGATAGAGGTCACTGGTGACATTTGCTAGAGGAGGCCAAGGCCCGCCCAGGCCTGTAGAGCCAATGATGGTGATGATAGTTTAACAAATAAGGTGCATTTGCGAATATTGTATAGTCTTTTGAAATTGAGTAGGAGAAGTACCCTCAAACTTAGGACTTTGGTCGTAAAACAATATGAAATTGTTAGAAAGCCATGAGAAATGTCTAAGAAGTATGGACAGACTTACTACCATACGACATTGTTGCTCTGTGCTCATACAGTCACAAGTACTTAAAACACATGAAACAGTAAGAAAATGACATGATTTAAAAAGGAAAGCAGATGCAGCCAGAAGTAGATCCAGATTTGTTACGTATGGTGCATATTATTTATCACTGTGAGAAACGGATCTTACAACTGAGAGGCCATGAAGATGCAGAGTGTATGTCAGAGGAACTGGGTGATGGAAGTTTTTATGCTGGGTTTGAATTGGGGTACTCCTGAGGGCAAAGTAATGATGAACTATACATATACATAGTCTGTTTCATGGAGTAAGAAAATTGTGAGAAATACCTTTGAGCTGTGTGTTCTCTTTGGTTGTCATAAATTTTTAATTCATGCTTATCAGGCTCTGCCTCAGTTTTGGTCACTGGAAGTCAGTTTGGTGTAATATCTGAAATCAGCACATTCATTCACCTGTTGACAAGGATAACTGTTATGCTTGAAAAAACTGTCAAGGATATAAAGCCTGATTCCACTGTTATATGATTGAAGTCGCTGCGTCATACTTGATAGGTTCATGACATACCTTTTTGCTGTTTAAATAATTCATTCATCTAATAACTCTATCTCTTGAAACTTCAGGTGGAATACAATGATTCACCCAAGAAGACATGTTTACATTTACGATGCATATGTGTGTGGGAGTATTAGAAAGTTCCTGGACCTCAATCATAATTTGTAGTTAAAAGGGTATGTCACCATCAGTGACTGCCAGTCTGCACATGCAGACTTGCTCCAGCATTCCTGCCATTGCTGGGAACACCTTAGGACATCCTTTTTGGTATGGATATGAGAACTGCTGTTATATTCTGCTAAATTTCTTCTTTGGATGCAAAATTATGACTTTTGATTTCAGTCGTGAATCTTGGAAAGAGCCAGAAGTTGCATAGAGGGTGATCTGGATAATACAGTAACTGGGCAATGGTTATAATTCGTTTCTTCACCAGAAACTATTCTGTGATGGTGGTGTGACAAGGAGAATTGTCATACACTTGCTGCATTGACAGTTCTCCCTTCAGAATGCTCTGAACCAATCTCTATGATATGCCAGTTTTGTTTGCTGTCCGTATATCACACATTGATCTGGTGTCACAATTGTACAAATTAGGGCCACATTTTCATTGTTTCTTGATGTTTCTGGCCTTTTGGCAGCACCTCATCTTATGATTTATGACTTAAATTGTTTGTACCAATTGTAAACAGCAGAGTTTTTTAAGAGCTTGATGTCCACATACAGCATTGAGGCCTACAAGAGTTTTTGCTGCTGATTTCCATAGTTTGCATTGATCTTCCAAACACTAAAACATCTGTGTAGCTGGTCCCATTGGCCATGCAATCTGAGGTGTAGGTGTGCGGCCACTTGCCTGCTGAGATTGTGGGTTTGAATCCTGCTGGGTGCATGGATGTCTGCCTCTTGTGAGTATTGTGTGTTGTCAGGTAGAGGTCTCTGCAAGAAGCTGATCACTCATCCAGAGGAATTGTGCCGACTGTGGTGCAATGTTGTGTGTGATGTAGAAACCTCATGAATAACGAGGCCATAGCCCTTGTTGGGCTGCAATGCCAAAAGAAGGAAAAAAAAAATTATGTTCAACAGCATACAAGAAAAAAATTTATACCTTCTGCAGTGGAATATCTCTGCTGTTGGTAATTCACTCAGCAGCAGACTATCTGCAGTAAATGAATGTCAAGATCAGTGAAAGATGCTGAACTGTAATAAGCACATTTTGGAAACGTACATTAAATTGGAGTATGCCCTTCCACGTTTCTCGTAAAGAAACTTTGCTTTTTTCCAATAGATAGCTGGTGTGTTTTTTGGGGGAATTATAGCTATTCATCCTTTGTTATATAGTTTGTAATGTTTATCAAGACAAGTGGTAGCACTACAGTGACAATTATGAAAGGCTTTTTTATTTACCACAGGAATGGGATTTGGAACTTCCCCATTGTGTGTCTGTGAGATGTGTGTGACTTGGACTGTATGAGTGATAGCTTGCTTCTCATTAAAGTTATTGTTCATTTTGATGATAGAACCACTGTGTTCTTGTTGTTGAAATCTCAGAAATAGCAGTGGTTTTCTTATAAATTTCAAGTACAGTTTTGTAGACTTTGTATGAAGAAGTATTAATTAGACTCCGCATAAACTGGGAACCACAAGCCCGTAAGTTTTCAGACTCTCAGCAGGTATTACTTGTAAAATCATCTTTTGGGTTGTAATGCGTGCGGCATTATCAGGTCATGCTGAATATCAGCATTCTGACCAGCAAATCCAGGTGCATGGACCAATTGATAGGGGAAGCATTGGAGATATAGCTGCACCCCAACTACAAGAACTTGGAGCATGGTTTCTTGCCAGGTTGAGGAAACCTCTCATCCATTCCCTGTATGAAAGGAAGCAGAAGGCATCCTGCAGGGATGAGATAGTGTTGCCCTTCTGAGTGGCCCCATCTGTTGCCTGTGTGAATTAGACATACTTTTCATATTCTCCCTCCCAAGCTCTGCAGCTGTATATCAATACAGTTGCTCTTATTGTAGCTGAAATTTGTAGCTTACCTAGATCTGTTCACCATCAGATTGTTGTTGTCATCATTATCATCATCTACAACAACAACAGCAACTACAACATTGAAACAGTATGTGCACACAAGTATTTTTACTTATGAGGCTTGATTTTTTGCACATTTGCACCAAAACTTAAGAGCTGCACCTGTTAACTTTCCCATGTCTGTCTGTCTCACCATCCATCTGTCCATCATCTGGTGTTACTTTTGAGGACGCAAACACTGCTGAATGTGTTTTCAGGTAACTTCATATAATGAAGTTTTACTAACATTTTATTGATACATTCCAGTTCTGCTGAAAATGAAAGTTGTAGGGCACAATAAAGGGTTAAATGTTGCTCCCTTATATCCAGTCTGCTTATTTCTTTTGGGGTGTCATATTTGTTGTTCTCCATTCCTTCTCTTTGAAGAGAATGCGATGCCAGTCCAGTCTCCGGACTTGAATTTGCTTTCTGTAAGTCCTGTAATAAATGGAAATCTTGACTAAAATTGTACATTTGAACCAGCTGCACAATTCAATGTCACGTGGTTCGCTGTTAGCTTACAAGACTGCAAGAAAATCTTGCTTTGGGTGTGCAACCCTTCCTGCCATCAGTGAATCTTCACCTTGTATTTGCCCTTGTATGTTATTCACTTTTATCTGTGAGTTAATTCTTCAAAACTATAGTGATATTGGGTTCTTACCAGCTCCCTCATCCTCATCCTTATTTCTTTCAGAATTTTGTATGCAGAAGCTTGGTTGCCATGCACATCATGTTTCATGTCTTGTATATTTAGATGCCGGCCTTCTCTATTTAATTTCTCAATTTCCTGTTCACTGTATTTCTTTTGGTTACGCAGTCCAATCTGGTTTCCTCAGATTTTGTAAATTTCTCAACTATGTGTTTTTCTTATCATCTTGTTATTAATTATCAGTATCTTTTTTGGGGGGTTCTTTCTCTTGAAATTGCTGCCTTGCCTTGAGTCACTTCATCGTATTGTATGCATTGGTCTGGCCACTCAGCTCCCTTCTGTCTGGTAAATATTGTACTATGCCAATAGCTACACTACTGCGAGCACGGCTGTCTGCTTCATTGTGGTGCATAGTTGCCTCCAAAATGAAAAGGTGGTGTACCATGAGGGAGGGTTGTATGAAGAACAAAAGGAAGCAGATAACGCAAGGGAAATTTTGAATTATGGTGGGCATTACTTACTACTACTACTACCACTACCACTATGACTACTACTACTACTACTACTCAACTACTAATTTATGCAATTCTTGTTTGTTGACATGATGAGTAAGATGTAACACTATTAAAGAATGGTGAGTGGTTTGGCCATGTCTTTTGAAAGGATAAGAGAGACGGGTTAATGTTTGGCAGGTTTCTGGTTCGGATGTTAGTTCAGTAACTGGGCTATCCTGACTCAGGTTTGACCTTGAAATAATCTGTCATTTTTATATGCATTTTGTATCATGACGTTATGTAACTCATGTGTACTTCACACAACATTATTGAATGAATGACGGCACAAAAATTTCAGTTCCAGAACCTGTAGTTAAGGTTTGATAGTATGGTGTATAAGTACATTTGAACTGAAGTATAACAGTAATGATTTTTATTTTGCTGTAGGCCTTTATTGGGTATTTATTATTAACATAATTGGTATCCTCATCAGTTTGTAGTCTGTCTTTCAACAGGATCATGGTCTCTTCCACAGCAATTTCTCCACAGAGTGTGATGTAGTGTTTCCTCTTTCAAGTTTCAGTAGATTATTATTAACGTCATTCATTAGCTGCTTATGTCTTCTTCCTTGTCTTTTCATATTCTATCTGTTCTTCAATAATGTATTTTGGAATGCAGTTTGTACACAAGATGTGACCAATACAGTTAGCCTTCCTTTGTTGTCTTATTTCTGGGATGTTCCTTTTTGTCCTGACTCTGTGTAATACTTCTTTGTTTTGCACGTTTGGTCCAACTGACTTCTTCATCCTTTCCAGCACAACATTTCAAAATATTAAGATATTTTTGATCTGTTTTTTTGGCATGTCCAAGTTTCAGCACTATACAGGACTCTGCTCTATATGTAGTATTTCACTAGTTTCTTTCTTAAGTTTAAGCCCAACTTACTGGTGAAAAAAGTCTTCTTGTTGTTGAATGCTGCTTTTGCCATGGAAATCCTGGATTTGATTTAACATATACATCTTGCTTCATTTGTTATCTGGGTACCCAGAGAATTAAAATGTGTGACATTTTGCAGTTGTTTTGATCATGATCTGTATGGGGGTTGTGTTTTTAAGATACTTAATTTATTTCGCAGACATTGTTTGCTTTGGAGTCTGTTCTAAGCATCAGATGTAAACACTATAAAGTTTTAAATCTTATTGCTAAGATAAGTGGTTAATATTGTACTTACTTTTCTTGTATGTTGACCCATTTTTTGGAATTGTGAAATATTGGAAAACACCTTATATCATCATTGATATTGAAATAACATAAGCAAACTACCTCAAGTAAACTAATGTATGAAGATAGAAATGTTATAGGAAGGTAAACATTTAATGCTGCATTCACATTAATTGTCAGTTGAGCCAGTTTTTTGGTAGTTCTGAAATACTTGAGTGTGCCCATTATTTTTATTTATGTTGAAGTAACACAACCGAACTACCTCAGGTATGCTGACAGTAGGAGCATTTGCATTATTTTAAGAATAATTAAATAGTAATTTATATGTATTTACAATATTAGACATTTTAGAAGACCATATTTCTGCGTGAACAATCATAAAAAGGCTGTGAACAAGTGATATTAACAGATATGTATGATTATAATGTTTGGATATTGAGCATGTATGAGTAGATGAATGGTTGATTGCAGGAATGACATTACACACAGAACAAGGAAACTTGGAACTAGCTTTCTGGTTTCAGAAATTTATTCTCAGAAAACAGAGATCTCACATTTTGAAAGACACAAAAGTGAAAGTGCCTATGTTCATGCACATTACTGGTTAGTTCTGTGGCAGAAGTTCTCTGAGAATCACGTAAAATATGTACGAGTTCCAACAGGTGTGCCTTCCATTTGTGCATGTTGTTGTTTTGCATACACTGGTTGCTTCAGCTGTGAGAAGCACTGATTAGCTAGGAAACATTGTGTTTCAGTCAGACGGTGTGCATTTTCATATTGCAGTAGCAATTCTGCATAAGCAGTTTGCTGAATGATTGGACATGTAGGATGTGTTACATTGTCAGCTGATTTCTAGTCCTCCCCCCCCTCCCCCTTCCCCATCCCCTAAATATAATGTAAGTCTTATGTTCCACCATTGTGAGTGCAGTTTGTATCAGAGAGCACGTGAAGCCCTGGGATGGTTCAAGACAGAACATTATGAAAAATCTGAGAGAAGAAATGTAGTTTTGTTTCCTGTTTGTAGAGTGACAGTCAGAGGAGATGTTGAATTTCAGTGAATTAATACACACTTTTTGAGAGTGTCATTTAAGGTATATCTTTGTGCTGTAAATTTGTTAAGCTTATCACCATAAATTTTGGAAACCAGGAAGATACTTTTGAAGTTCTGTCATTCTAGAAGGAAGGTACTGGTATTCAGATGTGACAAAATAGTGCCATTTTAGTGTTCCATTTGATACACGCCAAGAAAGGAGATGTGTAAGTAGTGTGTACATATGTGTTTGTGCATGTGTGCAGTGTTCTTGCTTGTATGACATCATGAATGACATCTATCTGCTAATGTTATATGCTAATATTTTTTGAAGATTTTAAATTCATGTATTGAAAATATTGTGATGAATTTCTCAAGAAATTATCTTTTTTCCTTATATTTTTATTGATGCTTGTTTTTATCTGTGCTGTATAGATCACTAGAGAAGTTGTTACAGAAAATTCAAATTTTAGTTTTAAACAGTCTGCTTCAGTCTGATGTGTTAGAAGAAGACCCCATAAGAAGCATTGTACTTTTCAAACCATGATATGTAATAAATGTTACAGTTTTCATGAGGTGTTGTGATACTACTGGATTGTATTTTCATAACTAACCAGCTAGTACTGTGCATTGGACATTCACTTAGTACAGTGGTTTTCAAATTTTTTTTTTGTTTTTAGTAGCTTTGATGATCAAATGTCACCACACATATGGCAACACTGGTCTGATACTCATCCCTTGTTAATAATTATGTAAGCATCTAGTTGTTGAGAAAAAGTTGAATGTATTTTTTGACAGTTTGTCCTTTACTGGAACCTGTGTACAAGAAATGCCATGCTCATATTTTACAGTACAAATAAAGCCTCATAGGTTAATATTGCCAAAGAATAGTGTGCATTTTTAATCATAAATACAGAGCTTTGCTGTTGTACTAATTAGCATTTTGAATTGATATTTTAACATGAATAAGATTTTACAGAGTGTTAAAATAGATCAAATTTTGACTGATTTTTACACTACCTGTCCAACCAACAGTATTGCAGCAGAGCCATTAGAACCTTTAAGGTGTGTCATCCCCGTTGTGTGTGTAACTCGTTGGGAGGGAGAAGGATCGTCAAAACAACACAACTAATTAGAAAAAAGTGTATATTCTAATA
>JGI20166J26741_11499251_pt1 | contig 12768 bp, 11 predicted proteins | sample TergutCu122P5_FD_26741 | JGI IMG/M metagenome (IMG submission 26741) | reverse complement strand
GCCGATCGCGAAACGACCGCGCCGGCCCGCGCCGCCGTCGTTCCCGTCGTTGATTGGGCATCGCGCGTCAAAATGTTGGGTGGCGGTGTTATTTGAGATGCGCCCGCAGGCGTCGCGCTGCGCGGGATGGTCGTTCGTTGTTGGGTCACGGAACGCGCCTGGGCCGCCGGGGCGGGCGCGGGTAGGGCGGTCGCTCCGCGACCGCCGCTTGTCGGTTGTGTCGCCACATTGCGAATATCTGTTTGATTTGTTTGTTGTCCCGTCGTCGGCGCGACCGGGCCGCGCGCGGCCGCGCGCGCGGTTTCGACACCCGCGTCCAAATTAGCGGTGTCATCCGCGCGCGCGCGCGCATGAAAACACGCGCCCGCAATGGCGACGGCGATAAAAAGCAGGACAGACTTTCTCATACTCTGAATAATTAAAGCAAAAAAGTGCCCGGCCCGGCAAGGGGAAAGTGATGGTATAAGTGAGAACTTTATCCCCCTTGATAAAGGGGGAAAGATGTTCTTACGAACGCAGTGAGTTAGAACATCTTGGGGGATGATTGTTTAAAGAACCGATAATCCCCCAAGTTTTTGTAATTCGCTTTGCTCATAACAAAAACTATCCCCCTCTAACGAGGGGGAAAATCATCCGACTTTTTCTTCCACACTTTTGAATACCGCATCGATCGACATGGTGGCGTCGATGGCAAAGAACTGAACGCCGGGCGTGGTGCGCAGGAAATTGATCATCGGTTCCGTCTTTTCATGATATTCCGCAATGCGTTTGGCGATTGCCGCGGGGTCGGTATCGTCTTTGCGTCCGGCGCCGTCGTTGATACGGCTTTGGATGCGGGCCATGACCACATCGTCGGGGATGTTCAGCAACACGGCCTTGACCCCAAAGTCATGCTTGATTGCCCAGTCGACCAAAAATTCGGCCTGGGGGCGCGTGCGCGGAAATCCGTCGGTCAAGATATCGTGATCGACGTCCATCCGCGATTCCACCAATTTGCATGTCATGTCGTCGGGCACCAGCGCGCCGGACGCCATGATCCCCAGTATCTCGGCATCAACGGGATTGTCCCGGTTCAGCCCGCGGAAAATCGCCCCGGTTTCGATATAGGTATAGTCATGGTGTTCGCGCATCAGTGCCGACATCGTTCCCTTACCGCTGCCCTGAATCCCCAGCAAGATAATAATATTATGTTTCATTGTGTTCCTTTTTATTCGTTCATTTTATTTGTTTAATTGATTGGTTTATTTTTTATCCGCCGCGATTATATATGAAAATATTTGTAGGGGCAAATAATTATTTGCCCCTACTATTTACAAAAATCACTTTGTGATTTTTGTCATTCCGGCGCAGGCCGGAATAGGGCATTTAACCCTTGAATGAAATTTCATAGCCAGATATAATGAAAAACAAATAATGAAAAAGGAGTCAAAGATGAACTTTCCCGCAAAATTTAAAAATCGTGTGAATGAAAAACTGAAAACAATGCAAAAACTTGTTCAAACCCTGGATGAAAGACAGGTTGATGAATCCAACACGGTCAGATGTATTACCCAGATATTAGAAGTTATCATGGGCTATGATCCGTATATGGATATCACCTCTGAATTTGCTATAAAAAAGGCCTTTAACAATGCTTATTGTGATCTGGCTATAAAGGGAAAAAATGGGAAAGTCCGTATTATCTTGGAAGCCAAGGGGATAACAATAGAATTAAATGAAAAACATCTGAAACAAGCGATGGACTATGGCGCGGATACGAGTATAAGATGGGTGATCTTAACCAATCTTAAAACTTGGAAACTTTATAAATTGACGGATACCCGGCCGATAGATAAAGAACTGATTTATGAATTTAATTTTATGGATTTGAATCCCAAGAATGAACAAGATTTAACGAACTTGTTTATCATCAGCAAAGAAGGCGAAGAACAAGATAGTCTGGATGAGTACTATGCCCAGAAACAAATAAAAAATAAGTATATGATCGGGGCATTTTTGGCGTCCGAAGATGTTTATTACCTTATCAGACGAAATGTAAAAAGATTATTTGATGATGTAAAAATATCTACGGAAGAAATAGAAAATATCATAAAAAATGAAATCGTACTTAAAGAAGTGTTGAATAGCGATGATGCGGTTCAGACCAGGAAAGAGATCGCAAAAGCCCAGAAAAAACTGGAAAAAATCGGATCAAAAGAAAAGACTCAGAAAAAAGAAAGTAAGTCGGAAATAATAAATGATTCAGAGATAAACGATGGTAAAAATGAATCGCCTGAACGCGATGCGCCTCCTCTATAGAATAATAAAAATTTTTATAGACCCTATTCCCGCCTGCGCGGGAATGACAAATCTTCAAATCAAGAGGGAGAGGAGAAAATCAAAATTTAACATTATTTTTATGTAATGCGATAACAAGTCTCATATCGTCATCATTTGAATTTATAAAATTTTCTGCGCGCCTGCGCACCGTATCGGACGCGAGGCTGAATATATCGGTTCTTTTGCCATTTATTTTGAATGCATTTTGCATTTTATTTATGGCTTCTTTTTCGGTACCATTTTGTTCGCCGGCATGGGCTTCATTAGCTGGATCGTAGGTAAATCCTTCGCAGTCTAAAAATCCTTTCCTATACGAAGGGATATTTTCCATGTCATTCAATGCGCCGATTATTGCGGCATCTATAATTTTCTGAGAATTCTGTGGAATCTTGAAATTTAAATCTGATATATTTACTTTGGTACGAAATGATTTGTCCCAATTTTTTGACCGCGAACCCAAATGGGCATAACCACTCAAATTTCCAGATATTTTTGCAAAGAGTTCATTGGCGGCCCAGATTGGACGATTTCTTTGACTTGGAGGAACTTGTATAATAGTCATGAAATGTTCAACGTGATGTAATTCATGCGGAATATTTACAAAGCGCATAGCATTCAAATATTCGGCGAATTTTTTCCCTTTTTTATCTTTCCCCAAAAATTTAAAATATGACACATCTATTTGTGGAAAATTGTCATACGTAAATCCGGTTGTCATATAATGTGTTGAAATATCTTTATCATAAACATAGACAGTATCATTTCTTATTGCTACATCACCTTTATTTCTCATTTTAACTAATTTATCAATATCAAACAAATCTTTAAACGCAATACGATATGTTTGCTCAAGAGTTGCGCTTGAAGTTGCACTTGAAGTTGCGCTTGAATCGTGGCCATATGTTTCTTCATATAATTTTCTTAGTTCTTTAAGTTTTTCCGGCGATAAATTAAGGATAATTTTTTGCAGGGAATCCGCCTGGGTTTCAATGACCGGTTGAGTTGATTGCGTTGGCTGTTTTTCGTTATCGTTAAAAATACGTTCTAGAATCGCCCATGTTCCCAAACTGAGCGAAACAGGTATAACTATGTTAAGAACAGTTAATCCAATATATTTTTTCCACAATAATTTTGTACGTTTTTTCATGATTGTAATAATTATACCACATAATTCAGTGTTGTATTAAAAAAATCCGCCAAACGGCGGATTTTTTGTTGTAAAGCAATCGATTACTTTTTCGCATTATCAAACGCGGCGCCAAGGATGTCGCCCAAGACCGCGCCGGAATCCGCGCTTTGCGCGTATTCTTTCACGGCCTGCTTTTCCAACGCGGCCTGGAGCGCGCGGACGGACAACTTTACGATATCGCCGTCGGTCGCGACGACCGATGCCTCGATGCTGTCGCCGATCTTATACTTGGCCGTGTTCTGGTCTTCCTTGGTCATCGACAGATCGGTCCGGCGGATCACGCCGCGCGCGCCGCCCAGGTCGACGACGATTTCGTCCGGATTGATTTCGGCAATCGTGCCCATGACGACCGCGCCTTTTTTCACGGATGACTTTTTATTGTCACCGCCGCCGGTCAGCTGTTTGATGCCCAATGTGATGCGTTCCTTTTCCGGATTGATGTCCAGAATCTTTGCCGTGACTTCTTGCCCCCGGACGAATTTTTTCAATTCCTCTTCGTCCAGTTTATCCCAAGAAATGTCGGAAATATGCACCATACCATCGATTTCGGGCGTCAGCGCAACGAACAGGCCGAATTCGGTCGCATTCTTGATCGGCCCCGTGATGACGTCGCCGACATTGTGCGATTCCGCGAAATCTTTCCACGGGTTTTTCTGCAATTGCTTAAAGCCCAGGGAAATGCGCCGCTTATCCTGATCGATGCCCAATACCACAACGCCGACATCCTGGCCGACCTGCAGTATCTTTGACGGATGCACGTTCTTGTTCGTCCAAGACAATTCGGACATGTGGATCAAGCCCTCGATCCCGTTGCCCAAATCGACGAACGCGCCGTAATCCGTAATGCTGGAAACCTTGCCATTGACCACGTCGCCGACATTGAATGCACGCGACGCGCTATCCCACGGGTCTTCTTCCAACTGTTTCGCGCCCAAGGATATGCGGTGCGATTCCGGATCGAATTGGATGACTTTGACCTTGATCTTCTGACCCACCTTTACCAATTCGCGCGGATGATTCACCCGTTTCCAGGACAGGTCGGTGACATGCAGCAATCCGTCGATGCCGCCCAAATCGATAAAGACGCCATAGTCGGTGATGTTTTTGACCGTGCCTTCCAGAACGGCGCCCAGGGCGATGTTCTTCATCGCCTCGCGCTGATTCGCGGCGATGGAATCCGCCTGGATCGCGCGACGGGACACAATCGCGTTGGTGCGCAGCGCGTCCATTTTCAACACGCGGAATTTGTCGGTGACGCCAACCAGCGATTTCGCATCGCGGATCGGACGATTGTCGGCCTGACTTGACGGCATAAACGCAAACACGCCGCCCAGGTCGACGGTGTAACCGCCGCGGACAACCTCCATAATCGTTCCCGTCGGATCTTCGTTCCGAGCGACCATGGCTTCCAACTCTTTCCATGCCTTTTCCGCGCGCGCCTTGGAATAGGACAGAACGGCGGTACCCTCTTTGGATTCATAGCGTTCGACAAACACGTCGATGATATCGCCGACCTTTGGCGGGGTGGCGCCGAATTCGCGCAATTGCACGCGGCCTTCGGATTTCAGGCCGACATCGACCAAAACGAAATCAGACCGGATGTCTTTGACGGTCCCCTTGGTCGCGTAACCCTGCAACGTTTCCTGGGCCCCGTATGATTGGTTGAACATTTGCCCGAAATCTTCGCCGGACAGGGGATTGAATAAATCTTTGGATAAATCTTTCATAAAAATTTTCGCAAAGTTTGCCACCCTTCGCACCTTCGGCGCTACGGGTGGCAAGCCATGGGGCCTGCCCCACGAAGCCTTGGCGGAGTGGGGTCTTGCGGGATTGATCTGATTGCCCCATGCCCGCCCATGGAAAGCCCGGCCATTATGGCATTAAATTTCCCGGAAAGCAAATGATATTTGGGGTCATGACCAGAAGTCACAACTTATCTACTCTGAACTCTTTCAATAATAGTTTATAAATATCGTCCTGTCTATGGTTATATCGCCATACCGATTCGGCTATATGCAGGTCAAGATTATCCCATTTTACGCCCCGGAACTTCCCCAGCCGAACCTTTAACCATCCCCAGTATCCTTCTATCATGTTCGTCGTGATGCACGCCCCGTTCTCGTATCTGCTGAACTCCATGTTCCTATGATTAACGGCATGGTGTTTGTAGCCCAGTTTTGACAGCCCCTTGTATAATACCGCGCTATCCGTATATATCGTCGCGTCTTTTGCGCAAACCTCAAAAATCACAGGGAATACATGGATTATATCGACTTTCTCAACGATCTTTGCATAAACTCTGCCCGCAGAGTCTATAATACCAAACACCGCTATCTCTTCGTGTGGAAGCTTGTATTTTGGAAAGTATTCTTTGGTCTTTGTGAAGTAGGTTTCATCCATCTGGACACAGACCGCATTGCAAAGCTTTTCTTGTTCCACGATTAACAAAATCCGCATGCGGATTTTGTTAATCCACAAGTTTGCCGTCTTGCGATTCACATTCATAAAATCAGCTATTTGGGTCGCGGTAAAGTCTTTGCAAAATAATTGCAGAAACTTTCTGAATTTACGCTTTGAAAAGTGCGTCTCTTTTGCGTATGGGTTTTTCATAGATAAATCATACTCTTACGAGTAGATTTATCTATCACTTCTGGTCATGACCCCTTTATTCGCCGCCCCATAAAAAAGTTGACTTCTTATTATATTAATATTATCATTATATTAATAATAATAAAGAAAAAACAACCAAAGGGGTCTAAAATGAAGAAAGTAGAAAACATCAAACAATACGTATCGGATCAGTTAAAGGCCGGCGCGCCGGTCATTCTGGCCGCAAAGACGGAAAGAATCATGGCCCGTCCGGGCGTGGTGGGCGAGGTGATCGTCACCATGATAAAAAACGGGCAAAACCAGTTGGAAGAAACCCGGAATGTCGTCGAATCCGCGGATGATTTGGTCGCGACCAATCCGATCGGCGGCGAGAGCTGGATCATCAAAGCCGCGGTTGTCGCGAAAAAATACGAAAAAGATCCGGATGTTCCGGGACAGTATCGGCCCAAAGGCGGCGCGCAAAAATTCATCGCCGTCACGGAAGATATCGAATTTTTCCTATGGGGCGGCGATTTTCGGCTGATGGCCGGCGGGGTGTTGAATATCACCGACGAAAATGATATTTACGGCATCGCGGCCGAGCCGTTTGATGCCACTTATGCCCGATGCGATGATCGGGGCAATATCTTGAAAGTCGGCAAATCGCCCCTTGTCGGACAGATCAGAAATCGCGGAAATCAGAGAGGGTAAAATAATATTTGACAAATGATAGAGGGGGGGGGTAGAATGTCAATCAAATCGTTAAACAAAAGGATTTGGTATGGAAAATTATTTTGAAATTTTAAGACAGATCGCGACCGCGGGCGAAAAAGGGCTGTCGGCAAGCCACGCCCTGTATCGGAAATTAAGAACGGTGTATGTGACGCAGATCATGCGCAATGAATTTTTGGCGAACCATCCGTACAATACGGCGCTATGCCGCAAGTACCGGTAAACAAACCCCTCTCGCCCGAGGCGATTCCCGATTTAAGAATTAGGAAATTCGACCGAAATATGGTATAATGACCGCACCAAACCGAAGGACTCTCCCATGACGAAGGTGGTTGATTTTGACGCGACGATTCAAAATTTTTTTGACGAAGCGATCGATTTTATGAAAAGAAACAAACCGTATGATACGGCGGATGCGGTCGCGACCGCGGAAAACATCAAAACGGTCGAATCCATCAAACGCGATCCGGCGGGACTATCCGGCTATGCCAATCGGTGTGAAAAAAAGATAAGGATAAAAAACAACGGCTTTGTCAAACTGCCAAACGGTTCCCATGATGTTAAGAATGCCTTTAAAGCTGTGTTGACCGCCATTGACAAATACTATGCGGCCGCGGGCGAGGCGTACGGGATAACGGACACAGAAAAAAAAGAGTTGTTAAAGGCGCTACGGCGATGGAAGTTTAAAACGGCGAACGGGATGTTGAAAGAAATGGCGATGAATTTTTTGGATAATTTCGTTCCGCTAGAGCACTATGCTGTGAAAACAGAAGTCCAAAGCACAAGGTAAAAAATCCCGCGGAGCCCGCCCAACAAAATCTTTGATTTTGTTGGGACCCGGGTGCGGGATTTTTTAGATTTGTAGGGGCGGCAGCCCACCCCACGAAATCGTTGATTTCGTGGGGACCCCGGAGCGAGCCGCCCGATACTGGGCGCGTCACGACGCGCCCCTACGCTTTCTTTATGCCGATTTTTTTCCGGCCGGACATCAAGGGTTGCAGTTTTTTCGGGACATTCACCGATCCGTCCGCATTCTGATGGTTTTCGATAATCGGCACGATCACGCGGGGCAGGGCGATCGCGGTGTTGTTCAGTGTTGCGACGAATTTGACCTCGTTCGTCCCATTCTCGCGATAGCGGGTGTTCGTGCGCCGCGCCTGAAATTCGCCGATGGATGAACACGACCCCATTTCGCGATACGTGTTTTCGGACGGGAACCAGGCCTCGACATCGTTCTGCTTGACCTTGTTGAATCCCATGTCGCCGGTCGATACCGCGATGGTTTGAAACGGAACCTCGAAATCCGAAAAGATTTCCTGTAAATTATTCAACAAGAACTGGTGCGTTTCTTCCATTTGTTCCGGTTTGCAATACACATACTGTTCCACTTTGTGGAATTCGTGGAACCGGATCAGGCCGCGGGTATCCTTGCCCGCCGCGCCGGCCTCTTTGCGGAAACACGGCGAGAAACCGGCGTACATAATCGGCAATGCGGATTCCGGCAGAATTTCGCCCGCGTGCAGTTTGTTCAAAATGATTTCCGCCGTGCCGGCCAGCGACCGGTCGGTATCGGCCAGCATGAACACGTCGTTGTTCATGACGGACAGATCGCTGCCCATAAAATGTCCCGCGTCGAATACGGATTGCGGTTTGGTAACGGCCGGCACCTGGATAAACGTGAATCCTTTGCCGATCAGTTTTTGAATGACGAAGGTCTGAATGGCCAGATCAAGTTCCGCCGCCTCGCCCATCAAACAATAGGTGCGCGTGCCGCAGATTTCGGTGATTTTATCCGGCATCCACCACCGGTTCATGTCCAGAATTTCAAAATGCGGGCGCGGCGTGAAATCGAATGTGCGAATGGCGCCCGTCTTGCTTAAAACCACGTTCGATTTATCGTCCGGGCCGATGGGGGAATCCGTACTTGGGATTTGCGGGACGCGATGCAGCAGTTCGTTCAACGCGGCCTCTTTATCCGCCAATTCCGCAACCTCCAGGGCGATCTCGTTTCCGATTTCTTTGGACGCGTTGATGTATCCCATGCGGGCCGACGCGTCCGCGCCGGGGATTTTCGCGGTCAGACGATTCTTTTCCGCGGTCTTGGTCTGCGTCGATGTTTTCAGGACGCGGACGCGTTTGTCCAATGCGATGATGTCGTCGACCGGGTCGGCGAAACCCTTTGCTTTACAGGCGTTCTTTACAATTTCCGGATTTTCCCGGATGAATTTGATATCTAACATTTTAATCTCGTTTCGTTTTGTTGTGACTACCCCGGATTTCTCAAATTCGCGGCTACGCCGCTCATTAGCGAAATCCGACCCTTCTAGGAAGGGTAATTCGCTTTCTGGAATAATTCCAGAGAGTGATGCCCTTATTAGAAGGGCCGAAAATCTTGGCAACTTGTTGCCCTAGATTTTCGGGGTAGTCGGTTATCGGTTATTTGTTTGAATTATAGTATGCGCGAAACAAATCGCAACATTATTTTATTTGATTGGATTCCCGGATATTTCCTGGACACGCGACGGTCCGCGTGCTGCGGAAATTCCGGGAATGACAATTAATGAAAATTTGCCTATTAGAATTTATATCCCCACCGGGGACGAAAGAGACGAGAAAGAAAAGAATTTGTGTTTCATGACGGTTATTATAAAATAAAAATGACGAAAAGCAAATAATAAAAACCCACCCCGTCAATCGCTATGCGATTGCCACCCCTCCTAGGGGGGGAATCAGGCGACCGCGGCCAGGGGCAGTGCCTCTTGCTCGGTCGCCATTTCGTCGCTGAACAATTGCGGTTCCGTGACCTCGCGCTCGAAACTTTTCACGAATAAATAATCGGAGAGGCGGTTGAAAAATTGCAGGATGGGCGCCAGATCGGCCAACGGCATGTACCGTTCATCCTCTGGCTTTGCGCGTTCCATTTCGACGAATTCCACAATGCGGCGTTCGGCCTGGCGACAGATGGCGCGCGCCAGCGACACCGTGCCGCGGGCATTCACGAACCAGGTCGGAATCGAATTGTTATGGCTGGTGATATAGGCCTCTAAAACATCAACCTGATCCCGGACGTGATTCGCGTCGACTTTTTTGAAATAAAGATAGCCCATGATTTCATACAGCATGGTTTGAATCGAATCAAATTTATCGCCGGAAAGGCCCAGCGTGCACGATACCGTGTCGATATCGCCCATAATCCAGATCACCGGATGCGTTTTGGACGCGATCTGGCCCGGATTCAACTGGGTCATTCCCGTATCGCCTGTCTTGGTTGTTATAAGTGCCATAGCTCGCTCCGCTCGCTAGCCATTAGCCCACAGCCCATAGCCGTTAGCCCATAGCCATTAATTTTTTAAACTTAACCTTAACCCTATCAGCATTTTTAATATTTGTCCCGTTTCATCCATTAACTTATCAGCAATGTCTTGTTGCATGAATCCCAAATCTTTGGATAAGGATATTTGATATTCCAATTCCGCTGTCGACCCCTGCGCTATCCCTATGAATTGCTTGTATTCCCCGTCGTTATTTCTTGCCCCGCCTTCGCATAAATTTGAATTTATGGATACGGCGGCACGTCGCATTTGATTTGCCAATCCGAACAATTCGCTTTTCGGAAAACTTTCAGTTGCCTTATAAATCTCCTGTGTCAGTATGTGCGCCCTTTTGTAAACTTCAAGATTTTTAATATTTTGCATGACTATCGGCTATGGGCTAACGGCTATGGGCTTTTATACCAGTTCGCACGCGCCGTTCGCACACGCCACGGTTTCGTTAAAGTTCACAAAGTTCTTTTCTTCGCGGATATTGCCGAAATTGAATTCATGTTCGCGCGCCGTGAATTCCCGGTATACTTCCTCGTTCGTATCCTCGAACGGGGCCTGTTCATAGCCCGCGTCGGAATAGGGCAGCAACGAGATGCCGGTATAGCTGTCGCGGTTTTCCCACATCCATTCGCGGACGCCGTCCCATTCGTGATTTTTGACCGAACAAGTGCACGACACGTTGTTATAATTGTCGCCCCGGACATGTCCCGGCTTCACCCAGTGTTCGAACACGTATTTCACGCGGCCCAAAAATTCCAACGCCGTTTCGTTCCGACGCGTCACCGCGCCGTCCGGAACCTTGATCACCAGCGAGATGACGCCGTTCTTTTGCGGATCGCGCTTTTCATCCTCGATCAAGTCGGGGAAATTCGTTTTCAGGTATTCGTAAATGGGTTCCAGTTTGTTCACGCGGATGCGGCGGATATAGTGTTTCGCATGCCACGGATGGATGCCCGAAGAAGTGCCCAGAACCAGCGACCCGGTGCCGTCCGGTTTGACGGTCGTCATGCGGTCGGCGGTTTTGATGCCGATTTTTTTCGCGACGAATTTGTTCGCCTCTTTTACCTTTTCGACGGCCGCGGTGAAATCGATCGCGGTTAAATCCGGATGCGACGCGATCCCGGTCAGCGACACGCCGATCAGCGCCATGTCATCCGCGGTTTCTTTCCATTTCGGATCGACGTATTTGAAATCGGTGTATGCGGCCTGCAACGTGCCCAGAACCGAGGCGTAATACGCGCGTTCGTTAAAGTCTTCCTGGGATTCAACCGTGCCGAAATTGACGGATGTCAGATTGCAGAAGCCATGGGACGGCATCGAAATTTCACAGCACGGGTTGACCAGCCAATCGTCGTTATTGGTCCAGACGATGCCCGGTTCGCCGTATTCCGATTTTTCGCATTGGGTAAAGATGCGATCGAAATCCGCGCGCGTGGTCGTCTTGCGGTCGAATTGAACCGAATTGTTGGCCAATGCCCGTTGGGGATTGTCGATCCACCACTGGCCTTCCTTTGCATGCAGCATTAAATCGTCGTCTTTGTCGAACAGCGCGATGGTCGACGACCGCCGGATGCCGCCGGCCAGAACGGCGTCCGCCAAAAAGCAGCAGATATCGTAACAGTCGATGGATGACAACGCCGCGTCGCCGCCCGCGATTTTTTTATCCAGCAATCGTTTGATATTGTTCAATGATTTCCGCAACGGTTCGGGGCCGGGCGCCGGATACATGCTGGACCGGATCAGCGCGCCCTTTGGCCGAATGGCGGAGAGGTCGAAATCGATTTCATCGCCGGTTTCAAAATAAGCATCCATCAGCGCGCGAACGCAATCGGCCCACCCCTCGATCGAATCTTCGGGTTTAAAGACGATTTTTTTGCCGGTGCGCGGGCGGATAGGCGGCAGCTTTTCGATAAAATTGCGCCGCACCGAAATGCCGACGCCGCAGCCGCACAGCAACAGGTAAAACAGATCGACGAATGTCGTCGTCGTATCGATGCCGACCGCGGTGCAGTTGTAAATGCGGGCATTGTTGGTCAATACCGGCGCGCCGCCGAACTGCATCGACCGCATGGATGGCAGGATTTTTTTATCCATCACCAATTCGTACGCTTTTTCGATGACCGGCTTTAAATCCGCGATGTGCGCGAATTTTTTTAAATGCATTTCCTTGTTGCGGGTGACAGATTCGGCCCAGGTTTCGCGCCGATGTTCGTCCGCCATGTATTTCGAATACTTCATATAGAACGTCAGATCCGATAAAAGCTTTAATGATTCGTTCACTGTCAAAAACCCCTTGTATTTTTGTCTTATTCATTCTACCACGTTTTGTGTGAAAATCAATAGATTGTGGTTATTTTTGCGTTTCCGACACAATATATAGTATTTTGGTCCCAAATGGGATAAAAAAATTTTGCGATTCATCTAAATTAGCGCTTGTATTTTTATATCGGGCAGAAAACCGGGAATTTTTTCCGGGGCGATTCGCCCGAATTTGACACAAAAAAATGAAAGAGTGCCAAAGATGGATGATGGAAGATGGATGACGGATGATGGTTTTGGTGATTCGGCTTGCGCATGGGGACAGAATCGGGTAATTTAAGATTTACGATTTATGAT
>JGI20166J26741_11499140_pt1 | contig 12769 bp, 11 predicted proteins | sample TergutCu122P5_FD_26741 | JGI IMG/M metagenome (IMG submission 26741) | reverse complement strand
AGGTAAGGATCCTCGGCATAGTACTCGAAATTGCGCCCGCACAAGGGGTTTCGCTTGATGTTGACCCCCGGCCCGAGCACGACCCCGACCCCAAGGTCCACCGCCTCGGCCCTGATCGCCGTACCGACCCGCTCCGCCAGCGCAACATCCCAACTCCCCGCCAGGGTCACAGACGTCGGAAAGCACGTGGCCGGCTGGGACGCCTGAGCGCCCATCTCGTCCCCCGCCGACTGCCGGCGCAACCCATGCGGCCCATCGCACAGTACGACCGACCCGACCCCCGCCGAAGGTACGGGCTTGGTCTCCCAGAAGTTGAGCCCCTCGCAGGCGCGGATCTTCTCCCGCAGGCTGATGTCAGCCAGCTCAGCCACCGCCACACCCGGCGCGGCAACCTCAGTCATCCCGGACCCCGTCATCTCCCCTCCTTGGTCCCCATGATGTACAGCCTAGCCGTCGGCGGCGGTGTTCGAACGCCCTCGGCGGAATGTCAGAGGTCTCGGCCATCCTGTCAAGCATGACCGATACCGAGCCATCATTGTCTCCTTTCCTCGGACGTCGCCTCAATGAAGGGCACTGACTTTCGCCGATGCGTCGCGGCTGGCCGACCGTCGTTGCTGTACTCGTGGAAGCCTCAACGAAGGGCACCGGCATTCGCCGACGCGTCCGGACACCCCGGCCAGGGTGAACTTGGCCCCATGCCCGCCTCAATGAAGGGCACCGGCTTTCGCCGATGCGTCACGACGGCACCGGGGAAGATGAGGGTGTCGGGTCGCCTCAATGAAGGGCACCGGCTCTCGCCGACACATCCGCGTACTGCCTGATGCTCGCGAGTCGTGGGGCCGTACCTCAATGAAGGACACCTGCTTTCGCCGGTGCGTCACCCGTCAACTTCGGACAACACTCCGGACACCACCGGCCTCAATGAAGGGCACCGGCTATCGCCGATGCGTCGCCAAGTCGTGGTTGTCAAACTCGGTCACGTTCACCAAGCCTCAATGAAGGGCACCGGCTTTCGCCGATGCGTCCCGTTCGATGTCCCCGTTGCGGAAGAAGGTTTCCGCGCCTCAATGAAGGGCACCGGCTCTCGCCGATGTGTCGCCAATGCCGCAACCACCTGACACGTGATGGTCAGGCCTCAATGAAGGGCACCGGCCTTCGCCGATGCGTCGTGGCGGCGACCGATGTCGGGGCCGGCGGCGTGGTGCCTCAATGAACAGCACCGGCTTTCGCCGATGCGTTCTCACCCGCGTCAATGACCTTCGGGTCCTTGTAGCCTCAATGAAGGGCACCGGCCTTCGCCGATGCGTCCGGCACCCACCAAGGTCTTAACATTGCAACCCTGGCCTCAATGAAGGGCACCGGCTTTCGCCGGTGCGTCCCCTTCTCCCCCCGCCCTACTGACGAGATAAGACTATCGCCTTAATGAGGGGCACCGGCTCTCGTTGATGCGCCCCAACGCCGCAGTCACCCCGCAAGTCACTGTCAGGCCTCCATGACGGGCACCGGTTTGCGTCGGTGCGTCCTGGGTGGGTGCGCTCGGTTCGCACTCGATGCAGGAGCCTTAATGAAGGCACCAGCTTCCGTCGGTGCGTCCCCGCATCCGAATCGGCATCCGTCTGGTCATCGACCAAGCCTCAATGAAGGGCACCGGCTTTCGCCCATGCGTCGCCATGGGCCACCCGCGGCGGGAGGCCTCACGTTCGCCTCAATGAAGGGCACCGGCTTCCGCCGATGCGTCCCCGCTTGTGACCGCCACTCCAATACGTAACCGCCGCCTCAATGAAGGGCACCGGCTTTCGCCGGTGCGTCGAGTCCGGCGGGATGGTGCGTCGGATCATTGCCTCGCCTCGATGAAGCGCACCGGCTTTCGCCCGTGCGTCCGTCCGGCGCGCATCCAGTGCGACACGTGCTACGAGCCTCAATGAAGGGCACCGGCTTTCACCGATGCGTCCGCGGACCGTTCCCTCGGCCTCCGCGATCAGCTCGCCTCAATGAAGGGCACCGGCTCTCGCCGATGCGTCCGGGCCGGCCTACGTGGCTCCGGGGTTCGGCTCCCCGGGCCTCAATGAGGGGCACCAGCTCTCGCTGGTGCGTCTTGACCAACGCCATCCGAAGGGCGCCGTTCTTCACGCCTCAATGAAGGGCACCGGCTTTCGCCGATGCGTTGTCCCCGTGCTCGGCAGGGCGCCAGTGGTGCTTGTCGACGCCTCAATGAAGGGCACCGGCTTTCGCCGATGCGTGGTCCATGGCCGGGCCTCAAGGAAGGGCACCGGCTTTCGCCGATGCGTGGTCCATGGCCGGGCCTCAAGGAAGGGCACCGGCTTTCGCCGATGCGTCTTGCGGACCATGACCACTACCAGTATACGAGTTTGTACGGGCCTCAATGAAGGGCACGACTAGCCTTCGCCGATGCGTCAACGGCGCGCACCTCGTGGCTGCGATCTGCGTGGAGCCTCAATGAAGGGCACCGGCTTTCGCCGATGCGTCCACCGCCGCCGTACACCGGCGCGACCTCGAGGCCAGGCCTCGATGAAGGACACCGGCTTTTGCCGGTGCGTCACGACGGGCCGACGGCATGAGCGGCCTGCTGGGCAAGCCTCAATGAAGGGCACCGGCTTTCGCCGATGCGTCGCGTTCAGCGCCTCCCGTAGGTCTTTGGCGTACCGGCCTCAATGAAGGGCACCGGCTTTCGCCGATGCGTCTGCTCATGCCGGAGGTCGCACCGATCAGCGCACCGCCTCAATGAAGGGCACCGGCTTTCGCCGATACGTCGTCACGAACGTGGTGTTGTCCGCGGGTGGTGTGACGCCTCAATGAAGGGCACCGGCTTTCGCCGATGCGTCGCCTTGTCAGGAGTCAGGTCAGCGACGACCACCGGCCTCAATGAAGGGCACCGGCTTTCGCCGATGCGTCTCGGGTATCCTCGCAACGGTCGCGAGTGGGACGACTACGCCTCAATGAAGGGCACCGGCTTTCGCCGATGCGTCATGGTCAGTACCGTCCGAGCACGTACGCGCCGAACTGGCCTCAATGAAGGGCACCGGCTTTCGCCGATGCGTCCCGACCACAAGTGTTCCAGGGTGCGTTGCGCATCCTCGCCTCAATGAAGGGCACCGGCTTTCGCCGATGCGTCGCCGAAGCCCTCACCGGTGGCCTGCTCACGTCCATGCCTCAATGAAGGGCACCGGCTTTCGCCGATGCGTCTTCTCCTTCTAGGTCAATGATGATCGTACCCCAGTGGCCTCAATGAAGGGCACCGGCTTTCGCCGATGCGTCGCGTACGGCACATCCGCAGTGGTACCGATGCTCCTGCCTCAATGAAGGGCACCAGCTTTCGCCGATGCGTCCTGGTGGCCTGTCCAGCCACGATAGCGATGGTCTTGCCTCAGTGAAGGGCACCGGCTTTCGCCGATGCGTCCCGTGGCCGTCCGGGCTTTCCACCGTCCCACGGTCTCGCCTCAATGAAGGGCACCGCCTTTCGCCGATGCGTCGCGCCCGTACGGCCCGTGCAGGGTCGTACTCGTGTCGCCTCAATGAAGGGCACCGGCTCTCGCCGATGCGTCGCATGACATCCCACAGCGTTACCAAGTTCCGGCCCGAGCCTCAATGAAGGGCACCGGCTTTCACCGGTGCGTCAAGGCTGGCCCAGGACGCCTGGCACCACGTCTTCGCCTCAATGAAGGACACCGTCTTTCGTCAGTGCGTCGAGGACCGCTGCACACGGATCCTCCCACCCGACCACGCCTCAATGAAGGGTACCGGCTCTCGCTGGTACGTCCGTGCCAGTCGTCCAGGTCGCACCACCGTCAGTCGAGACTCAATGAAGGGCACCGGCCTTCGCCGATGCGTCCTCGATGTGGTCCTCGTTGAGTTCCTGCGCCTCGTCGCCTCAATGAAGGGCACCGCTTTCACCGATGCGTCTCTGGTGATGGGCCTGGTTCGCAAGGCAACCAAGCAGCCTCAATGAAGGGCACCGGCCTTCGCCGATGCGTCCATTCGCGACCGTGAGCGGGTCGTCGTGGTCCCGGTAGCCTCAATGAAGGGCACCGGCTTTCGCCGACGCGTCTCAGCCCATCCGCATGGGTCAGGCCTCAATGAAGGACACCAGCTCTCGCCGACGCGTCTCGTCGAGCAAGCCGACCATTGTCGGGTTGACTTGGCCTCTATGAAGGGCACCGGCTTCCGCCGATGCGTCCACGCGTTCCTCGCCCATCTTCCGATCGGTCCAGGCCTCAATGAAGCGCGCCGGCTTCCGCCCGTGCGTCCTGGCGAGTCCCATCAGGTTCCGAGTGCGGCCCACGATGCCTCAATGAAGGACACCGGCTTCCGCCCGAGCGTCTCCGCCCTACGCCGCCGGGAAACCGACCCCATCGAGAAGCCTCAATGAAGGGCACCGGCTTTCGCCGATGCGTCAAGACCCTGCCCGTCGCGAAGGCGCACGAGATCACGCCTCAATGAAGGGCACCTGCTTTCGCCGATGCGTCTTTGGTCTGGCCCTTCTTCGATTGGTGCTTCGCCAGGCCTCAATGAAGGGCACCGGCTTTCGCCGGCGCGTCGCGGGCGGTGATGTGGCTGGGGTTATCGCGGCCGGACCCAAATGAAGGGCACTGATTACCTCGCCAGTGCGCCCACGATGACACCGGCGAAAATGAGGGTGTCGGGTCGCCTCAATGAATGGCGCCGGCTTGCGTCAGTGCGTCGTGACCGGCGACGCCGAGACCGTCGCACCCCTAGCCGACCCTCAATTAAGGGCACCAATCTCCAGCAGTGCGTCCGTCCCAGCCTCCGCGGGATCACCCAGCAGGTCATCAGAAGCCTCAATGAAGGGCACCAGTTCCCACCGGAGCATCACTACCGCCCTGCTTCGACACATCGGCCGACTGCCATCCTCAGTGAAGGACACTGGTCTGCGCCGGTGCGTCGCCCGCCAATCTACCTCACCGGGCAGATGGGGTATGGGCGACCAAGCCGATGCTCAGGTCGACCGGAGGGGTGCCAGTGCCCGCCGTGCCGACCACTCCGCGTTCTCCAGCGAATGCCCCGGTCGTCGACGCGACCAGTGGAACATGTGTCCGAAGCAAACAGCGCAACGCTCCGCGTGGTCACACCACACCCCTCAACAGGACCGAGGCGCCCAACCCGGCCCAACGCTCCGGGGCCTTGGCATTGGCGCTCCGATAGGCGGGGAACTGGACGACCATACTCACGCCACGGTCTGCCAGCCACCGCGAAGCAGATGTCACCGCCGGGTCCTCTTCATCGGCGGGGCCTCTGTCTGCGACCACGGCCAGGAGTTGGCTGGAGCGAAGCACCGTGCGCAGGCGCCCGAGACCCCACCAACTCGTCATGACCGGCAGGTAGAACACCCCATCCCGCCCGTGCCGCAAGTAGCCAGCCGCATGGGACGGGCCAGCTTGCTGCGCTACGAGACTCAGGACTGATAGCCCCCATAGTGCGCACCACGCCCGTGCATTGTCTGTAGCTCGCGGGGGTGCAAGACCGGTCGGGGTCCGAGAGTCAGCACTGTTCTTTCCCACCTCATCGATGATCGGCCCGGAGCCCTGAAGGCCGATCCGCACTGCTGCCGTCGTTCGGGCCGCCACGACCGCGGCGAGCTTGCGCAGACGATCGCCGACGAATTCCTTGCCTTGGTTGCGGGTGATCATCTCCCACGGCGTAGCCCCGTGGTCGGGGCGCGGTTCGCGTTTGCGGTCGGGACTCCAGCTCCAGTACGACGGCGCTCCTAACGCACCGATCATGGCGCCTGCCAGCCCCCGCCAGTTTGGCACCAGCACGTCAACTGCGCTCGACCGGGCGTGGTACCATTCGATCAACTCGGACTCGGTCATTGCCGGTACACGAGGGCTGAAGAGTCCCTTTGCCTCGATCTGGTCAGTCTTCTTGTTCCTGATCAAGCCGTTCTCCTGGACCCAGGAGTTCGTCGCATGATCGATCGCGTGCCGATGCACGGCCTCGGCAAGGTCATCCCAGCCGACTCCGCGCAGTTCCAGCACTGACTCGACCTCGTCGGACCAGCGCAACTCGACCTGGTGGCCGTCGGCTTCCGCAATCGCGGCGGCACCGTATCCGACTAAGTGGTCGAAGGCCCACACCCAGGAGCCGGGCAACCTCAAGCTGTCATTCATAGTCCCCTCCTCGACACGACTCCATCAGCCGCCCGCAGGAGTGCCTCCAGATAGGCGCAGCCCCATGGTCCGAACCGTTGATCGGTCCGGTCCAGCACACGCTCCCACTCACACCCGTCGTACAATTCGCGACTCGCATCCTGCGCGACGTCCTCTGCCCCCACGAGTGTGTTCCCCACGTGGGGAAACTCGTGGCGCCCATATCCGTGACTGGTGCCGACCAATCGGGTGACAAGGTCCCGAAAGACAGGCTCCTCGTCGGCCAACTTGGCCCAGACGGTAGCCGCCGACAATTGCTCGTGGCGCCAGTTCGCGGGCAAGCCCGATAGCCGTCGGGCTTCCCGCATTGAGTCGCGACTGAGTCGCCCACTCTTGGCTAGGGTCCGCCCTGGATAGTCGGCCGGGCGCCAGCGCAGCGAGCGCTGGAAGCGGGCATCGGCCTTGCCTTCATCGTGCAGCTGGCCCGCCACCGCCAGGGCCTCAGCCAGCACACGGGACAGGCCGACTCGCTGGGCGAGCCACCTGGCTTCGGCTTCCACGGCCGACTCGTGATCAGTCAGTTCCACGACGCCACGACGAGGGCTACGTACCTGGAGACTGGAGTCGTCGTCATCCCTGAACGCGCGGCCCTGAACGACGAGCCAGAACTCCGTGGCCCCTGGATCCGGGTGAACAACGTCTGGCTCAGCCTTGAGCAACTCGCTCAGCAGAGAAGTACGTTCGTCGTCTCGCGGGCAGTTCGACAGATACCTCTCGACAAGCGACACCAAGTCGACCGATTCGTGCTCGTCGTCTGTTCGATGATTGAGGGCGTCTTGGGCCTCTTCCAGCAACGCGGTCACGCGCTGACGACCGAGGATTTCGCCCATGGGAGTCTCTGGCCCGAGGCGGACCCACCGACGCAGGTTCCTCGGCGGCGCTCCAAGTTCGCCCACGTCCGGCGGTGCCATTTGGTCGGGCACCGCAGGCGCCACAACCCCGCCCCCCGTCACCCCGGCCTGCCGGTCGATGACGATGACATCACCGGGGCGCGCTCGTCTCGCGGCCTCCTCACCGTACACGGCGCCGATCTCGTCTCGGACGATGAAAGCCCGCCCAGCCGTCGACAGTACCGCGCGCGCGTCCTCCAAACGTACAGGAAAGACCTCGTCGGAAAGGACCGGCGATGCCGCGACTTGGAGTTGCGCCGAGACCCACTCCTCAGGCAACCCTTGCCGCATGACCAGCCCCACGGACATGTCGGGCTCTAGGTCGTCGGACAGCCAAAGGTCAAGCCACGGCTCGCTCGCAACCTCGTCAGACGTGCGTGCCCACTCGGACACATCCCAGGTCTCCACACGCTGGAGAACCGGCCGACGTAGCCTTGCGACCGGGGGGGCATACTGCGTGCCCGGGCGGTACAGTCGCCATGGCTCAAGACCACTCGGTGAGTCGGCGCACCGCGTGATCCACTCCAGCGCCTCCGCCAACTCATCGCCCTGATAGGGTCCGATTCTGGCGTCGGACTCCCAGGCGCTGGGAGGGCAGACGACCTCAATGGGCCCGCGGTCGCGTCGTCCGGATCGATTGACGCGACCCGCCCGCTGGGCCAGTGCAGACCCGGGCGCCAGTTCAGTCACCATGCCGGCGAAATCGATGTCCACGCCAACCTCCAGCGTCTGCGTCGCCACGACGACGGCGACCCGACTGTCACCCTCCAGTGTGAACAGGCCTGGGTACCGAACACGCAGTTCCTTGAGTTCGTAGGGTCGCATCCGACCCACCAGCGTCACCACCGCGCCAGGCTCGGCACCCGCCGGTGTGGACGTGGGCGATCCAGGTGACAATGCCTGGCTCAGTTTTCTCGACACGGCGATTGCCATGGGCACCGTGTTGACCAGGCAGCCCACTGTGCATGGTGTATCGGGCGGTGTGTCCGCCTTCAGTGCGCCGAGAAGTCCGAGTACTCGGTCCGCGAAGAAGGTAGCCGCCTCATCGACCTGCTTGCTTGTCGGCGATCCACCGACCGGCAAGGCAGGGCACGTCAAGATCGACAGAGGTTTGGGCCTGAGTAGGCGCGCCCGAAGCAGATCCGAGCCTGTCGCGGAAAGGTCCTCCAACAGTATGCCGACAGCATCGTTGTCCTCCGATGCCTGAGTCGCCGTCATTCGGACTAAGCACAGCCCCGGGACCCCTAGGCTCTTTGCTGACGCGCCGACCAGGCTCTCCACCCGTTCCACTGTGCGTGCCAGTTGACGATTCAGGTGCGCCTCATCGAGGACCATGACGGTGTCGAAAGCTAGTAGACCGGCCTCACGGGGGCGGGCCAGACGACTCGTCCCGTAACCGCGGAAGAGCAGTCGGCTGCCCAGCATGTCGGGGGTTGCTGTGATCACCTGGCAGGCCGCTGGACGAAGAACCCAGTCGCGGTCTGGCACTTCACCACCTCGGATGCGTCGGACATCAAACGGTGACCGTTCATCTTCACCTGGGACCCTCCCCTCCTCAGCGCCATCAAGTGCCAGGAGCGCCCGGCCCACTCTTCGCAGAATGCCTCCGTCAGCTTCCTGAAGCAGCCTCTGAAGCTGGAGAGCGTGCTCCCAGTGATCGTCCACCAAGGCCCGTCGGTCGACCGTGAGCACAAGGCGCCGCGGCGGTCGCTGTCCTGGGTAGTCCAGCGCTTGGGCAAACAGGTGGACTTCGATCACCGAACTCTTGCCGGTCCCCGTCGGAGCACCAATTGCCTTGGGCCATTCCCCCGTTTGCGCCAGGCTCTCCAGCAATCGTGACTGCCAGGCGAAGGGTTCCCGCCCCTCGTGCAGCGCCGAGAAGAACGCCGCGAAATCGCCGCTAGTCAGTGGACTCATTGCAACCTCCAGGAATCGATGACGCTGCTCGGCACGTCGCAGGGGACAAGCAGTCCACCACCCAGATGACGCGATTGACCCAATGCGACAAAGGCAGTCAATTCTGGCTCCAGGTCGCCCAGCGCCACCAGGCCGGTATAGGGCAACGGCATGAGGTCCTTGGGAACCTTGTGGACATATCGATCGGCGTGGGTCTGGTTCAGCGGCCGAGCCTGGACAATCTCTACACCACGGTCGAGGACCCGCTTGACTAGGTAACGGTAGCGCTCCTCACCGGAGAGCCCCCACCACTGAGGGTCCGTCAGTTCATCACGCCAGACCAGACCAATGGACAGAGTCACTGCGTCAGCCAGCGACCACCTCGCGCCCTGGCGTCGCGTCTCGACGGCTGCCGGAGACACGCTCCAGACGCGAGTCAGCCCGTCGGTCGGCGGCTTCCAGAAGGCGGACGCGTCGATGAATCGGGCCGGTCGGCCATCGGGTGGGCGAACGATGTCAATGGTTCGTCGATTGGCGTTGGGCTGGTTCAGCCACACCCGGGTAACTGCGTTCACAGCCCGCGTGATAGCCTCGAGGTCGTACTGATCCGTGCCATCGGGCACGGCGATGACAAATGCTTGGCGTGCGATGACGCCCGACAGATCATTGACGCTGGGACCAAACTGCGCCGTAACCTCAAGCAGAGGACTGTCATCCACGATCTGTAGCGCAAGGCGGTTGGCCGGTCGGACGACCCGGGACGCTGATGCATCGATCGGTTTGTCGTAGGCCCCTGTCAAGAGGTTCGGGGCATCACCGTCGAACGTGGCAACCAGCGCCCGATGCATGGCAACACTCCAGGCGACCTTGTCCTGCTGACTGATGACGGCACCCGGCTCGTCCCTCAACTCGTCCCTCAACGTGAAGGGCACGATCCAGCAGTAGGGCCAAGGCACTTTCGCAGGGATCGAATCCAGGACGTAACGATCACTTCCCAGGCCGGTTGTCACGACCGGCGGGGGCGCCTCGGACTCGTTGGAGGTGACACGGTCGCGGGCCAGCGACGGCGGCTTGCCCGCCCAACGGTGCACGAAGGCCTCGGTCAATGCTTCAGTGCGTCCGGCGCGCGGCGCCGCGATGTCGAGGTCCGAGCCACGGCCTGGCGCAATGCCGGCGTTCCGGTTGCGGTGGTGCGTTACTGCGATCTGGTCACTTAGCTGCGTCCACACGCGAACCGGCGTGTCCGACTGCCCGATGTAGGCGACGTCCGGGCACAGGTCCTCAAGAGCGTTGAGCTCGGCCTCCGGAGGAGGCTGCTCCCAGACCCACATGATGCGCCCGTCCAGAGCGACTGCGGCCGCATCGTCCTTTGCGACGCGTCTGATACCCGCCCTCTTGGGGTCGAGGAGGCCCAGATCGCGGTAGCTGCGCGCGTCTGCTCTCTTGTCGGGAGCGAGACGCGGCAAGGCAATCCCGTCAGGCGGGTTCCTTTCGAGCCAGACCAGCGCGGCACGATCGGCCTCGCACGGTCCCAGTACCCCACCCTGGGTCGCAACAGCACGCGGGCCACTTCCAGCTGCAGCAAGCAGCGCGGCATGGAGACGAGCGGTCGACGGGAACAGGTCCAGTTGCCCCTCGCCGACGCGGCCGCGGTAGATGCCCAGTGGGCACTCGGCCACAATGGCGAAAGCCATGGTCAGTTTCCTCCCCCATCGGAGTCATCGATCGCCGCGGCCACGATGGCCGGGTCGCCCTGGACCTCGAAGACTTGTCCGGTCCAGTCGAGCCCAGCAACCCGCGTCGCGTGGTCAATCGCCTGCGCCAGCAGATCATCGACCTGGTCGAATGAGGGGAGTTCCACGGCCACAGTACGCCCTTGACGCTGGTCAATCTCCGTGATGGTCGGACCGGCCTCCACGAGATGGCAGTGGGCGCGGAGGAAAAGTTCCGCGTCGGCCCGCACAACACCGTTGATGGCGAGAGCCGCCAACACAGACCTCACAGCGGCATCACCCTCCGCGCCTCTGCCGAAGCGGACCTGGCGCAGCGTGGCGAAGCTCAGCACGCGGGAGCGAATGATCTGGCGGCACGACACCAGCCCCAGCTGCCCAAGCGTCGGGGGAATGCCGCCGAGCCCAAGCACGGACGGCTTGCCCTTGGCGTCGAGGAATGCCTGGTACGTGGCGTCAGACAGCTCCGCCTTCTGACGGTCGGCGATCTGCTGTTTCGCTTCCTTCGAGAGAGTGAAGCTCATGCCCACTGGGTCCACACGGGCGCCGCCCTTGCCGAGGTCAGTCGGCGACAGGTCCTGGTCGGTGAGGACGCCAACGGTCTCCCCGGTCAGGGCCGCCGGCCAGCGGCCTTGGTGCGCCTTCCGCGTGGCGTCCCAGGAGCCAAAGACCAGAGAGACCGGCGAAAGGTTGAGCAGACCCCAGGCGTTTGCTGGCGTCGCGTCTCGTGCCGCTCGGTACGCGGGGTCCTCGGTGACAGGTCGCCCATCGACCGTTCGCCCAGCGCGCACGTGACCGTCAAATCCGCGATGCGGCAGGGTGAGGTCGCTGAACTCCGCGACCTGATCGTCGATCGAATAGGTGACACGGATGCGCGGGAGGCGACCCAGCACGGGATTGCCATCGGCGATAGCCAAGGCAAGTGCCTGCTCAACTCTGTTCCCCTGGCTCTGACTCGAGTCAATGAGGACGGTCTTCTCTGGCTCGCCGTCGACAAAACGTGTGCTGAACACGTAGGTGCCGACTGAACCCGTGCGGGCCGCGTACTTCGCCGGGGCGATGGCGGCCTGGGCCCCACCCGCAGGCTTAAGGGGCGTGATGCTGCTCAGCGCGCTGGGGCCACCGCTACTGGAGGCCTGCAGCAGCATCTGCAGTGTGATCTCGGACATGTGAATGAACCTTTCCTGTTAGGTGGCCGGATGCCACACTCATAACGGTAGGACGCAGCTCCGACAAACCATAGGGCGCTCGGCTACGCCTCAACGAAGGTCCGCCCTGGTGGTACCAGGTCGGCGATGCCGTAGGGTCGGCGATCTCTCGCCCCTTACTACTCCTCAATGAACGACAGCAGGTCCGCACTTGGTGGTCGCCTCAGCGCCCACCACGGCTGTGGACTGCACGACCTCCACGCCTCTCTCATACTCTCTCCACTATCTACGTACCCACAGTACCAGTGTCGTGTATAGCAGGTCAACCAACCACCTTTCGCACCCACGAACCAGCGGCGAGATCAGAGAGTACGAACATACGTTCGACCTGGGTCTTGTGCGGCGGTCCCGCAGCTGGTCGGCATCCGTGATGCCGATGGCCTCCAGCCAGCCTGCGACCTTGGGCCCGATCTCGGGCAGGGTTGTCAGGTTGCTCATGAGCTCGGCTCTCTTGCGGCGGTGGCGCTGTGGGGATTCGCACTGTGGTTCTGCCACGGTGGGAGCATCTTCGTGGGTCGGGGTTTCGACACCGCAGCCCGTAGGGCCCCGTACCAGCGGGGAGGATGCTCAACCGCCTCATGTCGGGGGCGGGGTTTCGACAGCGCGTACCAGCGGGTGGTTGCGACCCTACGTACCTGCCGGGGGTCCCGGCCTTCGCCGGGATGACAGGGTGGGGGCAGGGTTCGACGGGCCTGGCGTGCTCGTACCGTCACGTGTGTTATAGTACTCGTACACTATGAGTCCCACGAGAGGGAGGTGGGGGGATGTCACTACCGTACGGACTGCTGGGGCTGCTGTCTTACGAGGAGAGCTCCGGGTACGACCTGACTAAGAAGTTCGCGGACTCCTTGGACAACTTC
>JGI20166J26741_11499029_pt1 | contig 12771 bp, 10 predicted proteins | sample TergutCu122P5_FD_26741 | JGI IMG/M metagenome (IMG submission 26741) | reverse complement strand
CTACTGTTCTGACATGTTCTGGTATGTGACCACTGTCATCATAAGTCACACACAAGTTTCAGTGGGATTAATAAAGTTTACAGTAACTAGTAAATACTGATGTATGTTGTGTTAAACATGTCTTGTGTTTGAATGTTTAGGAGGTTAAAAAGTGGTCCTATTAACTCTTGTATGGGTGTACTTGGATGGCCTCTATTTACATCACTGGAGCTGTATTAAGATGTGTTGTGAACAGTTAACCATATTTTCTTCAAGAAAATAATGCACAGGAATATATATGCAATATTCAGATCATATGTTTTAACTAGGAGGAAGATTCTCAAAGCACCAAATTTCCTTATGTAGAAGTTCCATGGTGGTGTGTGTGTGTCTTAATTTTGCAAAATCCTGACATTGTATTGCAGGATCAGCTGTCCATACTGCAGTAATGTCTTGCATCCCTCAGTCTTTTCATGTAAATTGGGGTGGAATCTTACACATAATGTAACAGTTCCATTATATTCACTCTGTTAGTGTCTCTAGATTTTCAGTTTGTGAATGGTAACTTCTGATGCTGTGTTTTAAGTATCATAAAAGTGTTTGTTCAAGTAAAATACCTGTCAGGGCAAATACTAGAAATGTATCTTTCTACTTACACTACAGCCACATCAGTGATGACATCAACCAGGACCTCATCTTGTGGACTCAAGATAGGTTTAAGATTGGCTTTTGTAAATTATGTTTTCTTCAGTTTCTGAAGGGAGACACTTTGACATGTAGTTAGCTGCACCACTAAATGCACATTCTTAAATCAGTACTAACAGTAATGTTTCGGTACATGTATACCATCTTCAGGGACAACACAGTGCCAATTCTTAAAAATCAAATGCTAATGCAAAGCTGTTATTTATAGGTTCCTTGGTTTGTAACAGCTTTTTTGCTGATGATTATATGTAAAAGGACAGTTGTATGTATTTTAAAACTTATGGTTACACTATGGTTAAAAGCATTTCTTATCGGAACCAGTCAGACACATCACAAACACAGGGTAAGTCTGCATCTCTTGTAAAATACATTTGTAATACCAAGCCCATAATAGCTTAATTGACCCAAAACCGAAAGTTAGTTATCATTTCTTATAGCTATCAGGTCTTGCACATTTGCCATTCAGATTTTGATGTATGCTGCTGAACAGACCATATATTGCCACACTAATAGAAGCATCTACATCCAGTCACAACATTAATAACTTCTACTGTACTTACATCCCATTGAATGATAAATGTTTTTAACCATAGTGGAACCCTAAGTCTTAAAACAAGTACAGTTGTACCTTTTACATATAATCAACATCAATTACAAAGCTGTGACAGACCAAGGAACCTATATAAATAACAGCTTCACAGTAGCATTTGGTTTTGAAGAATTTGTATTATATTCTCTCAGAAGATGGACGTACCGAAACAGGCTGGAGAAGCTCATTTAATGTTCATACTATTTTAAGAATGTCCATTTAGTTGGTCAATAAGTGACATAAACTGATAAAAAACTCACGGAATGGATGGCTTTAAAGTGCAGTTAGCTGGTTCTGAAGGGCACCTTGTAACCCAAAGGTGTCTTGCTGACTTGATATAAATATGTTCCTTTGCATGTTGTGGGATGTGTCTACATAGCTCTTTGGTGAACTGTGCCCAGTATTGTACCAACACTGCCATAGGTAGCAGAGCCTCATGGGCCCCCAAAATTATAGATACAATATGAAGAGAAACCCAGTGAAGTATACATAGGAAAGTTATTTTCCCATAACACATGACATGCATATGATATGGTCTGTGAAATTACTTGTTGAAGCATCAGACTTGCCATGCCATTTGAGGTTTCTGTCATTCATTAGGAATGGCAATAAAACTGACAATGTGTACAATTCAAGTGAGCATAACAGACATGACTGCAGTCGCTGGCATGTAGCGAGGGTCATATTTTGGTGATTTACTATAAGAAGGGTGGGGTTTTTCTTTCTCACCACTCCCACTTCTTTCTTTGCTGAGTTCTTGTGTAGGATCTGAGAGTCCCATTGCCAGTGATGACAGCTGATACTGTACTTTGTGTTCAAGTGCAATCTGTTACAGTATGACTGCGTTCTGTGTCTGTCATGTTTGAGGGTAGACTTTCAAAAGGCGGTCTGTTACACCAGGCTGATTAAGTAATGAACACAGCTACAACTTAATTTTAACATTATTTCTTCTTTGACATTTTATATTGTTTCATAGTTTAAAATTTTTTATTGAAGGGCATTTTATATTATACTAAGATTTAAACACAATTATGATGGTGATTATGAGTTTCTACCTGGTACATGTTGAATTTATGATTATGAGTTCCAGCGTATTTTATGAGATCAGTTTGATTATGGTTATGAGTTGCAATCCAGTATGAGATCAGTTGGTAAAGGATAATGATTATGAGTCTCAGCCCAGTATTAGATCAGTTTTTCAATTGAATGTGTGTTTGTTTTGGTGAGTGTTAAACATCCACCTCTGGTGTTCACTGAGAGAATTCATTAGACATATACTTCAGGATCTTTGTTAAGAGTGAGAGTGTTGACATTAAGCTGCTTTGTGGTCTGAATTATATTTATATTTTTACCATCACCACCACCAACACCTCCTCCTCCTCCTCATCCTCCTCCTTTTCCTCCTCCTCCTCCTCCTCCTTTGGTATGAGTCACAATCCTGAAGGGAGGAAAATTTGCCTTTTTTATGTTTATCCATTAGCTGTAATTTGTGCCTCTCATGTTAGGTGTGTGTGTGTGTGTGTGTGAGTGTGGTTAAGCTATAAATGGCATGTATGTAAAATGATTTTCAGGTACTGGGCATCACTCCGCAATCTGGTGATATCGTTGCTGAATTCAATGCGTTCCATCATCTCCCTCCTGTTCCTGCTCTTCCTGTTTATTCTCATCTTTGCCTTGCTTGGTATGCAGCTCTTTGGTGGTCAGTTCAATTTTGAGGAGGAAACACCATCCACCAACTTCAATACATTTCCCATCGCACTCCTCACAGTCTTCCAAGTAAGTTTTTAATGTCAGGAGTTTGGTTCTTACAGCTAAAGGATGTATCAGAAATTTTAAAGTTATTTTCTGTATCAATATCAGTAAATTTTTCCACTTCCAACTGTCAGTATTTTCGGTTGTATCATAACCTTTTTCAAATCATTTGTTGAATATATGAGAATATATAATATGTATAGAGAAGTTTGTTTGATAAGTCTGAATGTGTATGTTTGTTCAGGAATTGTGTCTTCTGGGATGTGACATTGTGTCACTGCATGAGTTACTTCTGATCTGATGTTTTGAAGGATTATACTGTCCTTAGATTCAAAGGTCAAACAGTCAACAAAGAAAATTTTTCTTGTACTGCTTGACTCTGTAGATGAAGCCATCATCATCCTTAATTAAGAACAAAGGAGTCACTCATCCAATGATACAGTGTCACATCTCAGAAGATCTGAAAGTTCAAGTGTGTACACACTGCCTACCATCTTGAGGAGGCATGTTTCTGAAAAGGTCACCAACATAGCTATCTACCACCACAACAGGATCAGCATTAATAAGAAGTGTTGTTTGTTTAGATTTTGACTGGAGAGGACTGGAATGTAGTTATGTACTATGGAATCCGGTCACAAGGTGGAGGGGGTATGATTTATTCTCTCTACTTTATCATTCTGGTGCTCTTTGGTAACTACACACTGCTCAACGTGTTCTTGGCTATTGCTGTCGATAACTTGGCAAATGCGCAGGAGCTCACAGCTGCTGAAGAGGAGCAAGAGGAGGAAGATAAAGAGGTGAGTGATCAAGAGGTCCATGAATACAGGGGCAAAAGTAAACAGAGGGATTTAATGTGTTCACTGCATTATGGAAATTTCCACTGTACAAGTGAACAGTATAAGCAAATCATAGTACAACAGGTACAAACCCCCATGAGAAATCCCTTTTAAGTATGTGCTCCTGTAAGTCACTTTACCTAGATCCACTTTTGAGGACACACTATTTTCTTTGCAATCAGCCACCAACAGAAAGTGGCAATGAGGAGCTTCATCAGTTATTCAAATTACTGTCAGCTGTTTTCAGTCTACATACCACATGGAAGCAATGATTTACATATTGCTGCACAATGTTTTATGTCTGCTTTTAAGTTAAATTCCACATGGATGTGTTCATTCATTTGCAGAATATGAGTAGGCTCCTTGTTTTACACTTTGTCTTTGAGACGACTACAATGCATAAAGTTGGGAGACCTTTCGGTCCTCTCAACTGATCCACTGCCAGCAATGTGTATCAGAAATTCCTCATTAAGGGGAGACAGCACTCCCTAGAATGGGGTGGAGCTCCATCCTCACACCAGGACCAATCTGTCCAGGTCATGATGAGGTTTATTTTCCTTCATCACTGTGTGTTACAGCAGTTCCTGGCAACTGTATACATTTATAGTGCCTTCAATGAAAACGGCCCAATCAGACATCCTGCTGAATGCCTGCCCAGACTATCAGTTCTGGAACATTAAACACTTTTTATATCACTCAGTTTGTGTTTTCGTCACTCGAGCAAACACCACTTTTTCAACTTATTCTATCATTTAGCTTAAGTCTAATTAGTTTTCTTCCTCCAGGTTACCAGCAAAAACTCTGCTGTTTTGTTAGTTTTATATCCATAATTGGTTACTTGGAGAAGGAAGTTAGTACACACACCTGTGATGCAGCAGCTGATGTCAACTATAGCTGGTTGTGACTTTGATGTTGCCAGCATTTGCAAATAAACAAGTACATTGAAAATGGGCACTGTCAAAGTATGGCACTGTCTGAGTAAAGTAACTTTCAGAACACCCACTGTTACAGTTTGGAGCTGTTATTAATACACACACACACACACATATATATATATATATATATATATATATATATATTTATATTTATATTTATTACAGAGCTCTTTTGAACATTGGGATTAACAGTTGTTTCATGGTGTTTGTGTCTGTGCCTGTTGTTCCCTTTATAGGCTCTGAATTTGAGTTCTTCTTTTCACCATTACCTTTGTATGAACATACCCTGACTTATGTAAGGATAAAAACAAGTTTACCATGGAATGTAGATGGAGTAGATGTATGGCTTCACTCATTCTTAACCTTGGCACTGGATGGAGGTGAGTAGTTAATTTCGCACCCTGGCCACTACACCCTGGGGAAGGGACTGCTGGTACCCATTAAATAAGAGGCTGGGTGGACACCAGTGCCAATCTGGACATTTTGGAGAAGAGAAAGTTTTGCCTGTGCTGGAAATTGAACTCCATTTCACACCATCCTTTAACCTGGTCACTGTACTGACTACGCTGTTCTGGCTGCCCAAATGTAAGGGTTCCATATTACAAACGTGTAAGTTAGCTTTTGTGTGTGCCAGAGTTTGACCCTCCCAGCATACGTAATTTAGTTAGTTACATAGCGTGTGTATTCTCTTAATATTATGACCATATACTGAGATATGAAGCAGAGTGTTTTGTATTAAAATGTAACAATAGTTATCACAGCAGTAAATAAATGAGTGGAAACAAGTTTTTAAGGGAGGACACCTTACTTTGTGCAATGTGCTCTTTGACTTCAGAGATGTATTTATTTTTTAAAAAATATGTCCAATGATGAAATTTACATATGAAGTACCATTTTATATGTATGCACCTTGAATTTTTTTATATTGTATGTGGTTTATGGAAAAGCATACACAACCTTGATTTCATGTAAGTCATGACTTATCTAACATAGGACAAGCTGCTATGTTAAAATAAATTTAGTTCCATCATTCATTGGTTGGTTGTGTTGTTCACATATTTCCTGGAAGTTTGCAGAAGCTGGTATGTCCCATTAATGACCAGCCAGTGTCGAGGGCTTTGTTGTCACAACAATGATTGGTAGTCCGTGTATTTCATATAAGAAAGAATGTATTTCCTGCTTTTCATCATGTGGGGATGTTCCATGTAAATATTAACCTGAATTGCATTCAATCTTTTGATTGTCACTCAGCTGTTCTTGGTCATTCATGTTAAATGCAACCGTACTCTGGATGTTGACCACCAGTGAGAATTGTACATGATTTCATGCAGTAAAGGAATATAGATTAATATAGTATTTTAGTTTTTATGATTCTGGTTTTGGTCATAAAGTAAACATTGCCTGTTCACAGACAGCCATATGAGGTAGGTGACTGTAGGTGTCACTTACATGAAATGTATACTGAGGAGAAAGTATACATGTGCCAAATTCTGTCAGTAAGCCTGTGCATGTGTGACGCCTGACATTTCAATCACCGTGATTAAGATTCATACTGTGATAGTATGGGTTCTGATACAATGTGGTCAGGTGGGTGGGTAGGTGCTTGTGCTGGATCAACATACTGTCTCTTTTTTCTGGTTGAAAGTGTACTCTGGAGATAGGCTAGCAAGTTTCTGCAAGATATTGGTACCCACTAACCAGACCGCACAGTGTCAAACAGAACTGACACTTGTATTATTTATTCAAGGATTCTTGAAGTATCTAAGATAATATACAGTTTAATGACTGGGTAGTGATAAAGTGATGTACTAGAAAAGATGTTCAAGGAAGTATTTATGACCTAACTTAAGCTACTGTACTCGTGTTTATCTGGAGGGCTTGAGTAAAACCACACATTGGCCTCAGATTAATCAACTGTCCTGGTTAAATTTGAGTACGGAACCACCGGGATACAAGTTGACAGTGCTGGGCCAATTTGCTTGGTGTGAAACCCCTAAGAGTGTAATTCAAAGAATTTGAGTGTGCTTGGCAGATTTTCCTTTTCAGTAATATGCAAGTTCAACATTGTCGCCTATGGAAATGGATAAATCTATTTTACTTTTACTGTCTCCATTTGTCTTGTGCTGGTGCATGACCACTGACATTTGAATGTCAGTTCAGAAGAGTTACCAGATGTTGCCACTGACATCAAACATCATCTCACCACTTCCTGTTGTGGGGTAGCAGACACTATTTAGTGATGTTACCTTCTGCCCATTTCTCTTTTTCTTGCATTTATGTCACTGTGCTGTCATGCAGCTAGTGTTGTGTTGGTGTCATATTAGTGGCAATACTACTGCAGCTAAGCATAGTGAATGCATTCTGCTGCTGAAAGATTATGTCAGCCAAATATGAGATTTGATGTTCTCACAGCAGTATTGCTGAGGATTCAAGTCTTCTAGGATTTGACTATTGTCAGGAGAAGGGTACACATTGTTGCAAAGTAGCATAATGCCTCCATCTCCAAGGGTCCAGCAGCACAAGAGATAAGATTGCCCCATTTCTGGTAACACCAGTGGATGCAGACACCTCCTGCATCTCTCTTGGTTCATCTACTTTTTTGACTACTGAAACTGTTACTGGTAAACTTCCATACAGTATTGCCATACTTCTCTATTGGCTATTAATCTTGGACTCCTTGGTGTTGATGATGAAGGCTGGACATTGCTTCAAAAAATCTTGAGCTGCTAATTGCATGGTACAATGTCACATCCCAGAAGACCTGAATCACTGTATGTTGAAGTTATTTGCTTCATTTATGATTTTAGGGCAGTCATATATCAAATCCTGATCAAGGTATCATGAAATGTACTTTCCAGTTGTGCAGATTTCTGACTGTTCTCTCTTTTTAGCTCTCTCTCTCTCTCTCTCTCTCTCTCTCTCTCTCTCACACACACACACACACACACACACACACACACACACACACATATATATATATATATTTTTTAAGAGCATATGGCATCAATACTGATTCTGTTCTAGTGAAAACTAACTCCCATTTGCATAGGACAATCCCATCTCTTCTTCCTGCATTTGGAGCTGTGGTTGGCCAGACATCCTCTAACCCTCCTATATAACTGAGCTACTTCTTAACGTATATAACTTCATCATCCACTTGGAACCATTTTACTCACCCTGAAGATGGAGGCAGTGTGTTCCTCCGAAACGTCCGAACATTTAACCATTACAGGGTGCAGAAACATAGAGGAAGACCACCATTTGATCACAGCTTTTGTAAAAACCTGAAAATTTATACACTGAATTTTTCAGATATAACTCAAAACATTGTCATTGTTATTGTATTTGTAATTGTTGCTGTAACAAACTCCATTTCAAAGTTAATGTGTAGGTCTTTGGTGTCTCTTTGTGCCAAATTTCGTGAACTTGTCCCAGCCCCAGTAGTTCACTAGCTGTTAACATCAGGGGGGGATGGAAACCTTTTGTATGGATGTCATGTTGGTATTTTCAAGTTCTGCAAAGTAATTATCATGCAGCAATTTGCATATTTTTTAGATCTGTGCCACTCAGTGTTTCAGGACTCTTAAATTATTTGGTGCTAGTGATGCCTACACTTCATGAGTTTGTATGTCATTTTTTATTACCACTTGTACAAAACCAGAAATTACAGCTATGAGACAGACACTGCTTACCTGATGTAAAGATAAAGGTCAACACATGACATGCCTGTGCAGGCACAGAGGGGAGTTGGAGTTACAGCTCCAAACAATTAGCAGCCTGGCATGAGGAGGAGATGGGTGGTCAGCACCACACTCCAGCCACTTTACCCCTCGGAAAGACCCCGTACTTATTGTACAGGAGGCTGGATGGGCCTCAGGACCAGTCTGCCCCCAATGGAAACTTTCTCTCCGACTGGGATTTGACCTCCAGACTGTCCAGCCTGTAGTGAGACGCTGCACTAACTGAGCTGTCCCAACCACAGTTCTCGAATGTCCATGCCATATGTTGTACAGCTGGTTGAATAATTTAAGTAATGCAACTTACAGTGTACAGCCCTCATAAAACCATCTTTTCAAAAGAAAGGGAAGTAGGTTAATAAAGAGAAGAGAGTTAAGAATGCTTTTATTGAAAAATGCTGTCAGTTGCTAAGATTATCTAGCATAGGTCATTGACAGATGATTGAGTATGGAACATCGGCAGAATAATACTGACAGGGGAAAAATAAGGAACTTAGTGTAGAACTGATCAAAGTGTCACATTGTCAACCACAAATCCCACATGGGCTGGCCCAGGATTGAACACAGTCCTTGAAAATGTGACTGGGAATTACAAGGAGAAGGAAAGAATTTACTTACATCTGATGTGGAGTTGAAGTACTGGCTCAGTAGACTACACGTCCTTGATACATGTGTTAATACTTGTGCCTGATGTTGATTTCATCTTTTCAGAAACAACAGCAAGAGTTAGTGAAGGAAATGGAAGCGTTACAACTGATGGGAGGTGGTGACGGGTCACCACCAAAAGTAGAGATTTGTCCCCCCTCCCCAACCAGTAATTTGTAAGTATTAACATGTGTTGTTATTCTGTAATGAAGAAACTGATTGACAGACAGACAAATTCCGTGGGGCAGAGTCACTCTTGAGAGGCCAGTGCATTCTTAGCTAGTCAAGAAATTTTCTGCATTTTATGGAACCTAAAGATTCATCACTGTGTTCACAAGATTCCACCACCTCTCCCTGTGCTGAGTAACATGATCCCATTCTACACCCACCCATTGCATTTGTTTACAAGCCATTGTAATATTATCCTGTTACTGGAAAGATAATGAGGTGGCCTTTTTCCTTCAGGTGTTCCTGCCAAAAGGCTGTATGAATTTCTCTTCTTGTCCCTGTGTGTTTCACATGCCCCTTCTGTCTCAACATCCTGGACTTGATCATCCTAATAATATTTAGTAAGGATGAAAAACCATGAAGCTCCTCATTATGCAGTTTATCCTGTCTCCTGTTACTTCCTACCTCCTGGCCCCAAATACCATCATCAGCACCCTGTTTGTACAGACCCCCAGTCTGTGCTTTTCCCACAGTGAGAGACCAAGTTTGTTTGTACAGTGAAATGCCAATTTTACTTTTTTTGTGGGGAACACATAAAAATGGTGTAAACTGGGAAACAGGATTGATTCACTCTAAAAAAAATGTGGGGTTGCTATATGTTGGAAGACATTTGTAAGCAACTTAAAATGTGGACTTTAGAACATTTTTACAATGTAGTTACAAGATGGTCACTTTTTCACACCAAATATTATTCAGGGGATGAAATCAAGGAAAGAGAGATCTATGGGGTATTTGGCATGTATGGGGGACAGGAGAGTTGCGTACAGGATTTTGGTAATGAAACCTGATAGAAAGCGCCATTTGGAAGATCTGGACGTGGATGGGAGGATAATATTAAAATGGATCTTCAAGAAGTGGGATGATGTGGCAGCGACTGGATTGATCTGCCTCAGAAAAGGAACAGGTGGCCTGCTGTTGTGAATGTGGCAATGAATCTCTAGGTTCATCATAATGTGGAGAATTCCTTGAGTAGTTGAGGACTTGTTAGTTTTGCAAGAACTACTCTTCTTTGTGGTATTAGTCGCTGAAATACAACATTGTACATGTGTGTAAAGGAAAAAACAGCTTCCCCACAGTTATATCACTGTGTGATGTGACAGATGACACCACAACAGCTGGATACCTACATCAGACATTGTCATACATTTCAAACTGAAAACAGCACAAATGAGGGTGTGAGGGATTGCTAGTCACAAAATAAAGTTAATAACCTACTTATCTATTTTGATGCTAACTATGTAGCAACAACAGAATCCAGGTCCTCCAGCAGTGAGTATCTCAATTTCTGCTGCTGGGAAAAAGCCCTTAATTTATTGTAATTCTTTCATTTTCTTCATGGTTGTTCACAGTTCTGTTTAATGTGGACACAGAAGTTGCAACTCTGATGCCAGGTCAACGGTTCCAGTATGTGCAAAACGTTGACCAAAAATCTCTTTTGTCACTTAATGTAAATGATTTACACATTCTGCTATACGTATTTTCCCCTTTTCTGTGAAATTATGCACAGTCCAAAACATAATTTGTTCTACAAAACTCTACCGCAGTTCAAGATTAAAGTTGCACAGCAGTATTTCCTTGTAGAGTTGACTGCGGTCAATGAATTGAAATTTGTCATTGTTCTTATTGGCCCTGTTGGCATCTCTACAGGAACTGTTTTAACTACTTCATCATTTAGTTTGGAGAAATTTCACTGAGGTGTCGGTAGCTATGCCTTGCCAAATGCCAGTAAAAATTTTGAGATTATATCTATGAAATTTGTAAACCTGTGTAAATTCCCTAGTCAGGACTCAGAAAATGGCATATAAGTTCTGGGAAACATGATGTCAAGGAACTTGAAATCTGGGAAAATAAAGCCTTTTTCTTATAGGCATATAGTGGGGACCATACAAAATGTGTATAAAATCTAGGAAAGTGTAAGATAATGGGAACATAATGTTGGGATTTTACTGTAGTTCATTACACTTGGTCTGTACCTCATTGGATTGTTGTATGTTGAAAAAATATGCTAGTATTTATTATTATCATATAGGATCAGAATTGAGGATTTATGTCTTATGGGATGTGACACTATGTCCTTGGGTGAGTAGTTCCCAGCTTTTAAAAGGGCCATGGTGCCTTCTGCTTCAAGGGTCAAGCAGTCTAAGAAGAATCTTACCATCCTTTTTAACACAGGGAACCATACAACTAGTACAAAACATCACTTCCCAGAATTCTGAATCCTCAATAGCACTGTCAGTACCGCAGATCTGGTACAGGACCAGAATTGTTTCATAAACCTTAAGGTGAAATTTGAGGTTCTCACAGCAGTGATTATGTGGTCTTTTGGGGTGTGACACAATGCAGTTGGGAATAGATGGTAAATTTGTGTACATCTAATGATGGAAGAATTCTCGTGGAAAGATGGGGGTTGTGCTTTCTTTTTATGCAAGGTGTGTGACATTGCAGCCCAGTAGACTGTGATCTTAAAAGTATGTTTAATAAAATATATCTGTATCTGCAGTGGATAAGTATGTTCCGACTTGAAGAGGAAAGATATCTGTGTGTGTGTGTGTGTGTGTGTGTGTGTGTGTGTATGCATGCGCGTGTGCATGTGACTGCTTGCATGCATGAGTGTGTGTGTGGTGAGGGGGGAAGTGTATGATTTAAAAATGTTTACTATAAAAATCTGAGCAGAGGAGTTTACGTTGTGGTAAAGACAATAAAACACAAAGGAGTGCAGCTTTCTTGCAGTGAAATCTGTCATTTCCCACAACTGGACCCAGTCCTGACTCTTTCCAATCCATATGTGATCTCATCTCCTTAGGTCCAACTTAATATTATCCTCTCGTCCTCTTCTTGGTCTCCTAAGTGAATGTTTTCCAAGAGGTTTCCCTGAAAACTCTATGTGCATTGAAAAGTTCATTCATCTCTGTTGTGCTGTTTGTCACAGAATTACTTTGAAGACCATCCAGTTGAACTGTACTTATAATGTTATTTTACATGTATGTTACACAGTCATTGTAGTAAGTTAACACTGTTTTGTCTGTATACTGAACAGCAAGGGGAAGAGCAATAGAAAAGAGGAAGAGAAGAAAACAGATGATGATGATGACATGACTGGACCCAAACCCATGCTGCCATATTCATCCATGTTTATTTTTTCACCCACAAACCCGTAAGTATTTCTCCTTTTCTTATTACTTTCCTTGATCACAGTACCAGTGCATAGATATTTTGTTTATTTTGGTATTGTACAGCGCGATTCAAAAAGATGGACTCAGTTTCATAAGTCTGTATTTCAAAATTAGAACTAGTGACAAATATGATGTAAATTACATTTGATTATACTCACAATGAAGTTTATAAATGTTCAATGTGCCCCCCTC
>JGI20166J26741_11498918_pt1 | contig 12771 bp, 6 predicted proteins | sample TergutCu122P5_FD_26741 | JGI IMG/M metagenome (IMG submission 26741) | reverse complement strand
CCCCCTGGACCTGCGCCCCTTTTTTGTGCAGATCGTTCATCACGTCGCCGAGATACTCATCCGGCGTGATCACCTGCAAATCCATGATCGGTTCAAGCAGTATCGGATCACCCGCAGCCGCCGCCTTGCGGCATGCCATGGTTGCGGCCACGCCGAAGGCCATCTCTGTCGATTTTTCCTCGTCGTAGGAGCCGTCGATCAACCTGGCCACCACGTCAAGCATCGGATAGCCGATCAGAGGACCGGAATCCATGCTGTCCAGCACACCTTTTTTCACTGCCTCGACAAATTCCGGCGGAATCTGTTGGGCATTGACCTGGCTTTCAAACCGCCGGCCGCTTCCTTTTTCGCCCGGAACAAGCTCGATCTTCACATGCCCGTACTGGTCCTTGCCGCTTCCCTGGGTTTCAAACCGCGCCTCAGCGGAACAGGTTTTGGCGATCGTTTCCCGGTAGGAAACCTGCGGTTTGCCGATATTGGCCGCAACCCGAAACTCTCGCACCAGGCGCTCGACAATGATTTCCAGGTGCAACTCGCCCATGCCGGAAATAATTGTCTGGCCGGTCTCTTCGCTGACCGCGATCTTGAAACTCGGATCCTCTTGCGCGATTTTTTCCAGGCTCTCGGCAAGCAGCTTCTCGTCCGCCTTGGTCTTTGGTTCAATGGCAATGCCAATGACCGGTTCGGGAAACTGAATGGCCTCCAGGACCACAAAATCATCAAGACTACAAAGGGTGTCGCCTGTTCGGGTGAATTTCAACCCGACAATCGCGCCAATATCGCCGACACCGATGGTCTCGACCTCTTCACGCTTGTTCGCGTGCAGTTTCAGCAGTTTCGAGATCTTCTCCGTTTTCATTTTCCGCGGGTTCAGCACCTTGCTCCCCAGCTTGACGGCGCCGGAGTACACGCGAATAAAGGCAAGGTTCCCCACGTACGGATCTGTTTGCAGCTTGAAAACCAAACCGCAAAAACTTTCGCTCCTCTCAGGCTTGCGGATAAGCGGCGCACCGTCCTTATCCGTCCCCTCGACCGGGGGAACATCAACGGGTGACGGCAGATACTGTGCAATGGCATCCAACAGGGGTTGAATTCCCTTGTTTTTGAACGCCGATCCACACAACACCGGCACGAGATTCAAGGCAAGCGTCGCTTTGCGCAAGGCTGCCCTGATTTCACCGGGAGCGATCTCTTGATCGGTTACATATTTTTCCATGACCTCCTCATCGAAGTCGGCCAACTTCTCGAGGAGGGCCATTCTGGCGGCCGATGATTCTCCTGATAACGACTCTGGAATGACATCTTCCAGGACAACCTGCCCCATCGAACTTTCGTCAAATCGGAGCATCTTCCGCTCGATCAGATCGATAACGCCCGAAAAGGTGTCCTCACTGCCGACTGGAAGCGCAATCGCTACGGGCGAAGCCCCAAGCCGGGTTTCGATTTCCTCAAGGCATCTGGTAAACGATGCCCCGATTCGATCCATCTTGTTGACAAACGCAATCCTCGGAATCCGATAATGATCCGCTTGCCGCCACACCGTCTCAGATTGCGGCTCAACCCCGCCGACGGCACAGAATATCGCTATCGCACCATCAAGAACCCGCAGACAGCGTTCAACCTCGATGGTGAAATCAACATGACCGGGCGTATCGATGATGTTGATCTGGCACTCTTTCCATCTGCAGGTCGTGGCCGCCGAAGTGATGGTAATGCCACGCTCCTGCTCCTGCTCCATCCAGTCCATGACCGCGGTGCCGTCATGAACCTCGCCGATCTTATGCGACCGGCCTGTGTAGTATAAGATACGCTCGGTGGTGGTCGTCTTTCCCGCATCGATATGCGCCATGATGCCGATATTGCGCACATGGGATAATGGTTCGACACCTGCCACGACTGTTTTCCACCGATGTTAGAACATTCCTCCGGCCCTGTCCCAAGAAAAATGTCGCTGTTTTTATATCAATTCTCGCAAGCTGTCAATCAACTTCTCGCAGCCCGCAGGACAGCCGCGCCCTACCAGCGGTAATGCGCGAACGCCTTGTTCGCCTCGGCCATCTTGTGGGTATCGTCTTTTTTCTTCACCGAAGCGCCGCGATTGTTGTAGGCGTCGAGCAGTTCAGCCGCCAGCTTCTCCGACATGGTCTGACCGGAGCGGCCCTTGGCGAAGTTGATGATCCAGCGGATCGCCAAGGCATTGCGACGCTCGGGACGCACCTCGACCGGCACCTGATACGTGGCGCCGCCCACCCGCCGGCTCTTCACCTCGACCCGAGGCCGCACATTCTCCATGGCCTCCTCGAAAACCGTCAATGGCTCCTGGTCCGCGATCTTGCCGTCGATGATCCCCATGGCATCATAAAACAGACGCCGCGCCACGGTCTTTTTGCCGGCAACCATCAGGCCATTGGTAAATTTTGCCACCAAAACGGAATTGTACTTTGGGTCCGGAGCAATCGGCCGCCTGTCCAACATTTTTTTTCTAGGCATATCTTCACTCGTTCAGCATCTAGTCAAAACATCACTTCGGGCGTTTGGCCCCATATTTCGAGCGTCCCTGCTTCCTGTCGTTCACTCCAAGCGTATCCAAGGTGCCGCGGATGATGTGATACCGTACGCCTGGAAGGTCTTTGACGCGACCGCCGCGGATGAGCACCACCGAGTGCTCCTGCAGATTGTGTCCGATACCGGGGATATAGGACGTCACCTCGATTCCATTTGTCAGACGTACCCTGGCAACTTTTCTCAAAGCCGAGTTGGGCTTCTTGGGGGTTGTCGTATAGACACGGACACAAACGCCGCGTTTCTGCGGACAACTCTGCAAGGCAGGCGTGTTCGTCCGCTTGGTTATCTTTTTTCGTCTATTCCTGACAAGTTGATTGATCGTGGGCATCCCAGGCAGCTCCTTTAAAAAATACAATCAGGCCGCACTTTTTCGAAAAGCGCGGACACGAAAACGGAAATTAATAATCGAACAACCCGTAAAGGTCAAGTTTTATCTTTGTTCAGCTTCGCGATGAAACCGATACCGCTTCAATCCGGTCCCTGCTGAAATCAACCGTCCCATGATGACGTTTTCTTTGAGCCCGGAAAGATCGTCGACCTTGCCGGCCATGGCCGCATTGGTCAACACCTTGGTCGTTTCCTGGAACGAGGCCGCGGAGATGAACGAATCCGTCGACAGCGAGGCCTTGGTCACCCCGAGGAGCAGCGGTTCCGCGGACGCCGGCTGTACGCCGTCCTGCAGCAGCCGCTCGTTTTCCTCCTGGAATTTCCACCACTCCACCTGCTGGTCCAGCATGAATCGGGAATCGCCGGCGTCGGTGATGCGGACCCGCTTGAGCATCTGCCGCACAATGGTTTCAATGTGCTTGTCATTGATCTTGACGCCCTGCAGCCTGTAGACCTCCTGGATCTCGTTGACCAGGAAGCGCGCCAGGGCCTCAGCGCCCTTGACCCGCAGGATATCGTTCGGCAGCCGGTTGCCCTCCATCAGCGGGTCGCCGGCCTCGACGCGGTCGTTTTCATGCACCGTGATATGTTTGGATTTGGGGATCAGATATTCCTTGGGCTCGCCGATCTCAGGCGTCACGATCACCCGCCGCTTGCCTTTCAAATCCTTGCCGAAGCTGACCCGCCCGTCGATCTCGGTGATGATGGCCTGCTCCTTCGGTTTCCGGACCTCGAACAACTCGGCGACGCGGGGCAAACCACCCGTGATGTCTTTTGTCTTGGTCGTCTCGCGCGGAATTTTGGCAATGACGGTACCGGCGGAAATGGCATCGTGCTCATTGACCGTAATGATCGATCCCACGGGGAGCGGATAGCGGGCGGCCTGTTCGCCGTCCGGCAGTTTCAGGGTTCGGCCGCGGTCGTCCTTGATGGAGATGCGCGGGTTCATCTGCTGCTTGGTCGAGCTCGCCGGGGAAATCACCTTGCTGGCCTTGCCGGTGATCTGGTCAACGCGCTCCTGCATGCTGTCGCCTTCCACCACGTCGCCGTACTTGACCTTGCCGCCAACCTCGGCAACAATCGGGATGGAAAAAGCATCCCAGTCGGCGATGACCGTGCCCGGATCGACCACCGTGTCCTCGCTGATCCGCAGGGTCGCGCCATAGGGAACGGGAAAACGCTCACGGTCGACGCCAAGATCGTCTAAAATCGTGATCTCGGCGTTGCGGTTCATCACCACCTCAAAACCTTCACTGTTGGCGACCGAATGAAGATTCTTGTACCGGATCCGGCCGCCGCGCTGGGTTCTGACTTCAGCCTGTTCCACTGCGCCGCGGGCGGTGCCGCCGATATGGAAGGTCCGCATGGTCAACTGGGTGCCGGGCTCGCCGATCGACTGGGCCGCGATGATGCCGACCGCCTCGCCGATATTGACCATGTGCCCACGCCCCAGGTCGCGGCCGTAGCACATGGCGCAGATGCCGCGCTTGGCCTCGCAGGTCAGCACCGAACGGATATGCACCCGGTCGATGCCCGCGGCCTCGATCGCCTCGACCTTATCCTCGGTGATTTCCTCGTCCATGCCGACCAGGACTTCGCCGGTGTGCGGGTCCACCACATCTTCCAGGGCCACGCGGCCCAGGATACGCTCGCCGATCCGGACGATCACCTCGCCGCCCTCGATCAGCGGTTCAGCCAGGGTGCCGCGCATGGTGCCGCAGTCCTTCATGACAATGGTGGAATCCTGGGCAACATCGACCAAGCGCCTGGTCAGATACCCCGAGTTCGCGGTTTTCAGCGCTGTGTCCGCCAAGCCTTTGCGGGCGCCGTGCGTCGAGATGAAATACTCCAGCACGCTGAGTCCCTCGCGGAAATTGGCCTTGATCGGTGTTTCAATGATTTCGCCGGAGGGCTTGGCCATGAGGCCCCGCATACCCGCCAACTGACGGATCTGGTCCTTCGAACCGCGCGCCCCGGAATCGGCCATGATGAACACCGGGTTGAAACTCTTGATCTCCCGGATCTTGCCGGATGCGTCGGGCCTGTACTCCACCGCCATCTCATCCATCATTTCCTTGGTGATCTTGTCGGTGACCTTTGACCATATATCAATGTTTTTATTATATTTTTCACCGTCGGTAATCAAGCCGTCCGAATACTGCTGGTCAACATCGGCCGCCTCTCTTTCGGCATCCTCGACAAACTCCTCCTTTCTGACCGGAATCTTCATGTCGTTGATGCAGATGGAAATACCGGCCCGGGTGGCGTGCTCATAGCCCAGATCCTTGAGCCGGTCGGCCAGGACGACCGTTTCCTTGGTACCGCCGTGGCGGTAGGCATAGTCGATGAGAAAGGCCAGTTCCTTTTTCGACAACTCCTTGTTGACCAGCGAAAAGGGCACCATCGGCGGCAGCAGGTCACCCACGAGGATGCGACCGATGGTGGTGTCGACCAGGGCCCCCTTGATGCGCGCCTTGACCCTGGCCTGCATGTGGACCGCGCCGTGGTCGAAGGCGACCCGCGCCTCGGCCGGCGAGCCGAAAACCGCCCCTTCGCCCGGCACGCCTACCCGTTCGCGGGTCATATAGTACAAGCCCAGGACGATATCCTGGCTGGGAATGATGACCGGCCCGCCGTTGGCCGGCGAAAGGATGTTGTTGGTCGACATCATCAGCACCCTGGCCTCGACCTGGGCTTCCACCGACAGGGGAACATGCACGGCCATCTGGTCGCCGTCAAAGTCCGCGTTGAATGCCGCGCAGACGAGCGGATGCAACTGGATCGCCTTCCCTTCGATCAGCACGACTTCAAACGCCTGCATGCCCAAGCGGTGCAGAGTCGGGGCCCGGTTGAGAATGACCGGGTATTCCTGCACGATGTCATCCAGGACATCCCACACTTCCTTGGTGCCCTTTTCCACCATTTTCCGGGCGCTTTTGATGGTGGTGACATACCCTTTCCGTTCAAGTCGGTTGTAGATGAACGGCTTGAACAGCTCCAGGGCCATTTTTTTGGGCAAGCCGCACTGGTGCAGCCGCAGGTGCGGACCAACCACAATCACCGAACGACCGGAATAATCGACCCGCTTGCCGAGCAGATTCTGCCGGAATCGGCCCTGCTTGCCCTTGAGCATATCGGACAACGACTTCAGCGGCCGTTTATTCGGCCCGGTGATGGTCCGGCCGCGCCGGCCGTTGTCGAAGAGCACATCCACCGCCTCTTGCAGCATGCGCTTCTCGTTGCGGATGATGATGTCGGGCGCATCGAGTTCCAGCAGTCGTTTGAGCCGATTGTTGCGGTTGATCACCCGGCGGTAGAGATCGTTCAGGTCCGAGGTGGCGAACCGCCCTCCTTCCAGGGGCACCAGCGGGCGCAGATCGGGCGGCAGGACCGGGATGACTTCAAGAATCATCCATTCGGGACGATTGCCGGAATCGCGGAAAGCCTCGACCACATTGAGCCGTTTGCCGTATTTGGTCCGCTTGGTGGCCGAACCGGTCTCCTTCATTTCTTTGCGCAACCGCTCGGACAGGGCCTTCAGATCGAGCGCCATCAGCATTTCCTGAATCGCCTCGGCGCCGATCCCGACCCGGAACAGTCCCGGATGTTCTTCCAGGGCGGTCCGGTATTGATCCTCGTTGAGCAGGGTGCCGACCGGCAGCGCATCGGTTTGGGATGTGACCACGGCATAGGATTCGAAATACAGGATCCGCTCCAACTGCTTCAAGGTCATGTCGAGGATGGCGCCGATCTTGGAAGGCAGACTCTTGAGGAACCAGATGTGGGCCACCGGCGCGGCCAGTTCGATGTGCCCCAGCCGCTCGCGGCGCACCTTGGATTGGATAACCTCAACACCACACTTCTCGCAGACCACGCCGCGGTGTTTCATCCGCTTGTATTTGCCGCAATTGCACTCGTAATCCTTGACCGGCCCGAAGATCTTGGCGCAGAACAGACCGTCGCGTTCCGGCTTGAAGGTTCGATAGTTGATGGTTTCCGGTTTTTTGACCTCGCCATGCGACCACTCCCTGATCTTTTCCGGCGAAGCCAGAGAAATCTTCACCTTGTTGAAGCTGACCGGGCCTTTTGGTTTTGCAAAGAAGCTGAACAGTTCTTCCACGTTTCACCTCTGTATATTTCACATCATCCGTGTTGCACGGCTGAAAAACGCCTATTTTTTGCCAATCGCGTCTGCGATGGCTCCCGGACGCTGCTGACTATTCCTGCAGCTCGATGTCCAGGCAGAGTCCTTTCAACTCCTTGACCAGTACATGAAAGGATTCGGGCAAGCCGGTCTCGAGGAAATTGTTCCCTTTGACGATCTTCTCGTACATCGTTGTCCGGCCCTCGACATCGTCGGATTTGACGGTGAGAAACTCTTTCAAGGTATACGCCGCGCCATAGGCTTCCATGGCCCAAACCTCCATCTCGCCCAGCCGCTGACCGCCGAACTGCGCCTTGCCGCCCAGCGGTTGCTGCGTGACCAGGGAATAGGGGCCGGTGGAACGGGCATGGATCTTGTTGTCCACCAGGTGGTGGAGCTTGAGCATGTACATGACGCCGACCGTAACCTGATTGTCGAACGGCTCTCCGGTCAGGCCGTCGTACAGGGTCGTCTGCCCGATCTCGTCAACGCCGGAGGTGACCAGCAACTGCCGGATCTCCGACTCGGACGCCCCGTCAAACACCGGCGTGGCGACATGGAGGCCATGACTGTATTTCCTCATGAAGTCCAGCAGCGCATCGTCGGTGAGCCCATCGGTCAACTGCGCATACTCGGCCGGTGAATAGAGGCTCTGCAAGCGTTGCTTCAACCGTTCGATCTCCTGCTGCCGGGCAATGGCCGACAGTTGCTCGCCAAGCCTTTTGGCGGCATAGCCGAGATGGCATTCGAGCACCTGACCGACATTCATACGTGAGGGAACGCCCAGGGGATTCAGCACCAGATCGACCGTGGTCCCGTCGGCGAAAAACGGCATATCCTCTTCGGGAAGCAGGCGGGAAACCACGCCTTTGTTGCCGTGGCGACCGGCCATCTTATCGCCCACCGCCAGCTTGCGCTTGGTCGCCACATAGATTTTCACCATCTTGACCACGCCGGGCGGCAAATCGTCGCCTTTTTCCATCCGTTCGACAATGCCCTGATAGCGGCTGCGAACAATGGTCGACTGACTGGTGTAGCGGTGGAAAATCGCTTCGATTTCTTCCGTATATTTGGCCTTTTCCGTAAAATCCAGGTCGCGCAGCGCGGCAAAGTTGACCTGATCGAGAATCTTGCCGGTCAGTTGCTTGCCCAGCTTGAGGATGACCTTGCCCTTCCTGTCTTTAATATCGCTTTTGGCCGTCCGTCCTTCAAGCAGGTCGGCCAGGGCCTTGCGCACCCCTTTCTTCAGGCTCTTGAGTTCGTCTTCCATGTCGCGGTTCAGGCGATCGATCTCCATTTCCTCGATCATCAGGGTGCGCTCATCCTTGTCGACCCCTTTGCGGGAAAAGACCTTGGCATCGATCACCACCCCTTCGATGCCCGGAGGCACCCGCAACGAGGAATCCTTGACATCGCCCGCCTTCTCGCCAAAAATCGCCCGGAGCAGCTTCTCTTCAGGCGAGAGCATGCTTTCCCCCTTGGGCGTGACCTTGCCGACCAGCATGTCGCCGGCCCGAACCTCGGCGCCGATGCGGATAATGCCGGAATCGTCCAGATTGCGCAGGCCGTCCTCGCCGACGTTCGGGATATCGCGCGTGATCTCCTCCTTGCCCAGCTTGGTGTCCCTGGCCATGGTCTCGAAAATTTCGATGTGCACCGAGGTGAAGGTGTCTTCCTTGAGCAGGCGCTCGTTCACCAGGATCGAATCCTCGAAATTGTATCCCCGCCACGGCATGAAGGCGATGGTGACATTCTTGCCCAGGGCCAGCTCACCAGCCTCGGCCGACGGCCCGTCGGCCAGGACCGTTCCTTTGGTCACCCGTTCGCCCGGATAGACCAGGGCCCTCTGGTTGAAGCAGGTATTCTGGTTGGATTTTTTATATTTCGACAGCCGGTAGACAGCGATGCCGGTATCGAATCCGTCCACTCCGGGCTGATCGTAGCGAATGACAATCCGGTTGGCATCGGCCTCCTCGACCGTCCCGTCTCCGCCGGCCAGCAGACAGGCGCCGGAATCGCGGGCCACGTACTTTTCCACCCCGGTGCCGACCAAGGGCGCGCTGGTCTTGAGCAGCGGCACGGCCTGGCGCTGCATGTTGGAGCCCATGAGGGCGCGGTTGGCGTCGTCGTTCTCCAAAAAGGGAATCAGGGAGGCGGCCACCGAAACCATCTGGTTCGGCGCAATATCCATCATGGTCACGTCATCGGCGGGCACCATGGCGACCTCGCTTTCGTGCCTCGCAATCAGATATTCGTCGAGCAGGCGATCGTCAGCCAGCGGCACCTTGGCCGGGGCAATGACGTGTTCCTCTTCCTGCAAGGCGGAGAGATACCTGTAGTCGCTGGAAACCACCCGATCCTTCACGTACCGGTAGGGGGTTTCGATGAAACCGTACGGGTTGACCTTGGCGTAGGTCGCCAGGCTGACGATCAGGCCGATGTTCGGTCCTTCGGGAGTTTCCACCGGGCAGATACGGCCATAATGGGTGGGATGGACATCCCGCACCTCGAACCCTGCCCGTTCGCGGGAAAGACCGCCGGGACCGAGGGCGGACAGCCGGCGCTTATGGGTCACCTCGGAAAGCGGATTGGTCTGATCCATGAACTGCGAGAGCTGGCTGGTGCCAAAAAACTCCTTGATCGCCGAAGTCACGGGCTTGGGATTGACCAGATCGTGCGGCATCAGGGTTTCGATTTCCTGCAAGGTCATGCGTTCCTTGATCGCCCGTTCCATGCGGACCAGGCCCACCCGAAACTGATTTTCGCACAGCTCGCCGACGGTGCGGACCCGGCGATTGCCCAGATGGTCGATGTCGTCGCCGTCTTTCAGTTCATCCTTGATCCTGACCAGGTATTTGACACTCTTGACAATATCTTCCTTGGTCAAGGTGCGGACCTCGATGGGGGTGTCAATCACCAGCTTGGTGTTGATCTTGTACCGACCCACTTCGGACAGATCGTAGGTGGCCGCATTGAAGAAGAGATTGTCGAAAAAGGCTTTGGCCACTTCCTGAGTCGGAGGGCTGGATGGACGCAAACGTCGATAGATCTCCACCAGGGCCTCGTTGGTGTCCTTGATTTTGTCCAGCAGCAAGGTCTTGCGAAACGATTCGCTGAAATTGACGCCATCGATGAACAACAGCGAAAACGAGTTGACCCCGGCATCGGCAAGGGTCTGCAACGCGGCGGGAGTAACCGTGTCGTTGCATTTGACGAGAACCTCGCCGTTCTGCCCATGGACAATGTCATGGGCAAAAAAACGGCCGTAGATCTCTTCCACCTCGATCTTGAGCGCGGAAACCCCCATGCTTTCAATCTTTTTGGCCAGGGTTTTCGTCACCTTCTTGCCTTTCCTGGCAACGATTGCGCCATCGGCCGGACTGATGATGTCGGTGTTCAGGCGCTGGTTGGCAAAGGTAATGGCGTTGAAGGCGATGGAGTACTCTTCGCCATCGCGATGGATGATATCGGAGTGATAGAACTCGTTGAGCAACTCCTCGTTGCTGTACCCCAGCGCTTTGAGCAGGACGCTCACGGGCAATTTGCGGCGGCGGTCGATGCGCACGTAGAGGATATCTTTGATATCGAACTCGAAATCAAGCCACGAGCCGCGCACGGGAATGATACGGGCAGAGTACAACCGTTTCCCCGAGGCGTGCGACTTGCCGTGATCATGGGTGTAGAACAAACCAGGAGAACGCTGCAACTGGTTGACGATCACCCGCTCCGTGCCGTTGACCACAAACACGCCATCCTGGGTCATCAACGGCAGCGCGCCAAGAAAAACCTCCTGCTCCTTAATGTCGCGGACCGACTGCACCCCGGTGGTCTCGTCCACGTCAAAGGTGATCAGACGAACCGTGATCTTGAGCGGCGACTCATAGGTCATTCCCCGTTCAATGCATTCAGCCACGGTGTACTTGGGCTCGCCAAAGGAATAACGGACGAATTCAAGCGAGCACAGCCCGTTGAAATCGGTGATCGGGAACACGCTTTGAAATATGGCCTGCAGGCCATGATCTCGGCGCAGCTCAGGCGCAATATCCCGTTGCAGAAAATGCTCGTACGACTCCCGCTGCATAGCGATCAGGTGGGGCGGCTCTATAATCTGGCTTGTTTTGGCAAAACTTTTCCGTACTCTTCTCATAGTCCCCTCGAAACATTCCGCGCAACGCCGGCAGCGCCTTGGTTATCTCAGTAAATTTTCGTTAGAAAATCAAAATATTACTCTGAACCGAAAAGGAAAAAACCTACAAACACAGGAACGCTACGGGGCTCAAAGCTCCATAGCGTTACCTGATTGACTGATGCCTTCGGGAATAATCCCGACAGCAAAAAGAACTTATTTTATTTCTACAGTGCCGCCGGCACTTTCGATTTGAGCTTTGATGGCGGCGGCTTCATCTTTGCTCACACCTTCTTTCACCGGCGCGGGAACGCCTTCAACCAAATCTTTTGCTTCCTTCAGTCCCAGCGCGGTGATAGCGCGTACTTCCTTGATGACTTTGATCTTCTGATCACCGGCGCCGGTCAGAATGACATCAAACTCGGTTTTCTCTTCCACAACCGCGGCTTCGGCCGGACCGGCAACAGCGGCAACGGCAACCGGAGCGGCAGCGGATACGCCGAACTTCTCCTCCAGCTCCTTGATGAGCTCAGAGAGTTCGAGTACGGTCATATTAGCAATAAAATCAATCACGTCCTGCTTTGTTACAGCCATTTTCATTCCTCCTGATAGGATAACCCTTGTATTCCGGGCAATAAGGCGCGAAAGCGCTTGTGTTCTAATTTTCCTTTTGCTCTTTGACTGCGGTCAACGCATACAGCAATTTCTGCGGCACAGCGCTCAGAACGCGGACAAAACCTGTCGGCACCGCGGACATGGTCCCCAACAGTTTGCCCAGCAATTCTTCCCTGCTCGGCAACTTGGACAGCGCCAGCACATCGTCTGCACTGAGCCGTTTGCCGTCAAGAACGGCATTGCGAATGGTAAATGCATTGAACTCGGCGGCAAAGCTGGTCAACACCTTGGAAGGGCCGACCGGCTCGCTGAACCCCACAGCCACTGCCGTCGTGCCGCTGAAGGAATCACCCAACCCTTCATACGGCGTCCCTTTGACCGCCAGGCGCAGCAAGGTGTTTTTTGCCACCTGAATTTGCCCATCGCTTTGCCGAAGATTCTTGCGCAGCTTCTCCAGTTCCGTCACCTTGAGTCCGCGGTAATCGGCAACCACCGCAAACTTTGCCTTGGAAAAAGTCTCGTTGAGCGCATTGATAATCTCGGTCTTCTGATCGCGATTCAACGTTGATGCCTCCTTATGGTGGGTATACGGGACTGTCAAAAAGAGCAGAAAGAGGAATGAAGACTACACACTCCAGCGTACCATTGCACACTGGCCTGGTCTCGGCAGGTGACGCCACGCCTGGGCGCCATTAAACATTCGTGCCTGCGGTCTTTGACCTTCCCTGGGTTCATAGTGAACGAGTACACATTCGGTACTCAGGTATACATCAGTCCATTACTTCAGAAGAGAACGCACCTGCAACGGATCCACTTTGAATCCCGGGCCCATGGTGCTGGAAACTGAAATAGCGCGGAGATAGATGCCCTTGCTGGTCGAAGGCTTCAGTTGGACCAGTCTGTCCACAAAAGCCACAATGTTCTCGGCAAGTTT
>JGI20166J26741_11498806_pt1 | contig 12772 bp, 10 predicted proteins | sample TergutCu122P5_FD_26741 | JGI IMG/M metagenome (IMG submission 26741) | reverse complement strand
CGGATCACCTGACGATTATTTTAAAATTCCATGATTTCTTAAATCAAAATGGGTTATTTGAAGTAAACAGCGAATTTTTTTGGACCAGGTTTATCGAGTATTATCTGCTGTCGATGCGGCTTTCTCCAAAAACATTGCACGAACAACTGCAGCACCAGGCCCAGGAGTTTTATGTTGAACATACGGCAGACTGGCAAAATATCGATAAAAAGTTACAGTCTGAGCTGCGAAAAGCTTTGTATAACAAGCGACGGATTTGGCCAGCCATCAAGGAATCGCTGTATTCAATATATCTTCGATTAATAGTTGCGACGAGAAAACGACGTTAATTAGTCGATAGTTCAGTTGTTACTATTGAACAGGAAAGTCGCGTTTAACAACCTCTAAAAAGTGCTCAGCGCTGTGTCGTTCCTGCAATAATTTTTGAGCATTTTCGGCCATTTCTCGAGTTTTATACGGATCATCAGCCATGGCATTGAGTTTGCTAATGTATTCATCAATATCTTCAATATTATTTACCAATCGACCAGTAACGCCATCCTGAATAAACTCGCCAACACCGCCGCCATTAGATGCAATTATTGGCAGTCCTTTGGCCGTCATCTCCAGCAATACGTTAGGCATACCATCAGATTCTGTGGTGTATAGATAAATGTCATATTTATCGGTTGGCAGGTTGTCTACCCCATCATAAGGGCCTAGATAACTCAAGTTGGTGATGCGTTGAAGGAAACCAGCAGGCACTTCGCCTGGGACAATCTCACCATAAACATCAATATGAAAACGACTGCCATCCAGTTTTTCAGCGATCGCTTTTAAGATTTCCGGACGCTTGGATTTGGCGATGCGACTAGCCCAGAGGATATTAATTACCGATGTCCGAGCGATATATTTAGGAGCGTCAAATTTTGCAAAAAATGGCATATAATGAGCTGTCAATTTGCTATTTTCAAATCCACAATGTTCCACCAGCGTATCAACAAAATTCCAGTTGTCAGTAGAAATTTTTTTCACCCATGGATAGATATTCATAAGATAAGGGTCTGCAAAACTGGTATATTGGCCCTCTTCAGTCAAACCATAGGCAAATAGTGAAACGTACAGATTAAAATGCTGATTTTTCATGAAATTGCTCTGTCTGTCAGCCCAGCTGTAGCCAAATTCAGACTGAATTATATGAATATTCTTAACCTGCAATTGGACTACCAGACGATTCATCAATAATTCGCGCTCATTGTCGGAACACTCTTTTGTCAGGTTACCAAAATCAATGAAAGGCACACTGGCAGGTAATAGGGTTCGCCAGGGACTGTCAGTTGGCAAAGTGGCCAAAACAGCGAATCTTTTATCAGGATTGAGTCTGGTTAATGCATCAGCATACAGCAGAATAACCTTGTCGGCGCCCCCTCGAATAATCCACGGTATTATGAAAAGATAATCAACATTTTCAGAAACGCTACTGATCACACTCCGATAAATTTTTCCAATTCTATTATCAGTTGTATCAATATTTTGCAGATTATTTAGCGATCCCCAACTGGGAAAAACACAGAAATCCAAGGCATTAATGGCTCGCCACTCTTGGTATAACCAATCAGGTAATTGTTGTAATGTGGCCGGAGTTCTTTTTTGTCGCCAGTTGTAATACATACGATCGGTTACTGAGCGAATTCCCGGAATCTTTTGGGTAAAGTCAAAAATTCGGATCAGATATGGTTTCAGTCTTCCTAGATGTTCTGCTTGATTTGCAGTTTGTGGTGGTTTGTCATTTTCAATTTCATAGGTTGAAAAGTTTTCTGCATCAAACAATTCTGAAAAGTGGTGGGGAGATGTCTGCCACTGCTGTGATATTTGCTGATAATCCTGGCGCGAATGATGAAAAAGAGTTGTTTCGGGCACGACAGATTGAGCAATACCACTGGCTATTGCATCAGCTGAGAAAGTAAAATCTGGGTCTACAAAACAATTGTCAAGCAGATTAAAAGGGATAGTAGAAATAACATTTCTCCTAGCTAATAAACAATCCGGCCAAGGCTTATTAGATAACATTCTCAGGGCTTCATATTCTTTGGACCCAGAATCGCTGTTTTTCTGAAGTCCCACCGGCCAAAGGCTATCGATTTGAGGAAAAATCCAAACAGTAGCTTCAGGATAAACTATCTGAAGTCTTTCGGAGTTTTGAATAAATTTTAAGGCGTCTGATAGCCAATTAGCTGAAATTAAATCACCTGTATTGATCAGAGCGATCTTATCGCCATTTGACTCTTGAATAGCTTGATTTTTAACCAGGGCAATATCGCTAAAAGATGATTCAATGATTTTCACACAAGAGCAACTCTTGTAACGTTCCAAATAATTAAGAGTACTCAGATTGCTATCGTAAATCCAAATTATAATTTCATAGCTTATGTCATTTGCTCTGATTGTTTGTAGGGAGCGAAATACACTTTGCATGGTTTTATGTGCCAACAGATTTTCGTCATGAGCGAATATCAAAACGCTGAGATCAACAGTTTTCATAGTAAAAATCTTAGCATACTGGAGTTTTGATATAATACTTTAGTCAATATCATGTTTAACCACTTGGGAAATTAATTTCTATTGCCAAGACCATCTGTCAAGATGATGAGCAAGAAAGTCTGATAATTAATGAGCAGTCCTAAGATATCAGTACTAATCCCTGTGTATAACGTCGAAAAATATTTAGAAGAATGCCTAAATTCTGTTTGCAGTCAGACTTTTGATGATTTAGAGATTATCTGCATTAATGACGGATCCACTGATGGATCAAAATCGATTATTGAACGCTTTCAACAAACCGATAGGCGAATTAGGTTGATTGACAAAGCTAACTCTGGTTATGGTGCATCAATGAATCAAGGGATAAAAGCTGCTACCGGCGAGTACCTTGCTATCTTGGAGTCGGATGATTTTTTGGATCTAAATGCTTTTGAAAACATGTATGCTATAGTGGAAAAATTTACCCCGCAGATAATCAAATGTAATTATTTTCTATATTGGTCTCAGCCTGACGTGCATCGTAAATATTTCGAAGTGATAGAACCAAACCATGCTAATCGTTTGATAAACCCTCAAATTGAACGTTTTTCTTTTGATTACTACCCAATGATTTGCAGCGCACTATTCGAACGTCGCTTTATCTTGGCTAATGCTATTAATTTTTTAGAAACACCCGGAGCATCCTATCAGGACACTTCTTTCAGTTTTAAAGCTCAGATTGCAGCGACACGCGCAGTTTTTCTTTATGAAGCATATTTAAATTATCGCCAGGATAATGAAAATTCTTCCATAAATTCTCCGGAAAAAACTTTTTGCATTTGTGATGAGTTTGATGCCATCGAAGAATTTCTCCAAGCTAGACCGAATCAAAACTATTTATATGACTACGTCATTAATCGCAGGATTCAAACTTACCTTTGGAATTATGGTCGTTTGAGCGGGGACTTGAAGCCCATTTTTCTGGATCGGATGCGCTCGGAGTTTGAGGGGATGCAGATTGCCGGGCACCTGCAATCTGATGTAATTCCTGCGGACATCAAGCAGCAAGTGTTAACAATTATTCGGAATCCCAAGCTCTTCAAAGTTCAATTTGCCAATGAATCTGAGAACACTGTGCAGTCAATAGGGTATTATCTGAAAAATGGAGGTCCCTTGATGTTGGCCAGGGCTATGCTTAATAAAACCAGCGCGCAAGAAAGAAATATTCATTGAAAAGTAGTATACACGTCAATAAAACTGGTAAATACTTTCTCGCTCTGTCTGTGAGGTAATTAGTTGGCTGAGTATGATTTTCTCATCGTTGGTGCCGGAATGTTTGGTGCGGTCTTTGCTCACGAAGCCAGCGCCTGCGGTAAACGCTGTTTGGTTATTGATAAACGTTCACACATTGGCGGGAATTGCTATACAGAAAAAATTGCTGGCATTAATGTTCATAAATATGGCGCTCATATTTTTCGAACCGCCAAACCGGAGATCTGGCATTATATGCAGCGATTCTGTGAGTTTAATAATTTTATTAACTCACCGATAGCCAATTATCATGGTGAACTCTATAACATGCCATTCAATATGAATACTTTTTACCAGATGTGGGGAGTCAAAACTCCTGCCGAAGCAATGCAAAGAATTGAAAGTCAGCGGAGCATCATTAATGGCCATCCAAAAAACTTAGAAGAGCAGGCAATTTCTTTGGTTGGCGAAGATATATATCGTAAGTTAATCCAAGGCTACACCGAAAAACAGTGGGGTAAATCCTGCAAAGATTTGCCAGCTTCAATCATCAGACGGCTACCATTACGGTTTACATTTGATAATAATTATTTTAATGATCCATATCAGGGGATTCCGATCGGTGGCTATACTGCAATTTTTGAAAAACTATTAGCTGGATCAGATGTCAAGCTGGCGGTAGAGTATTTAGAAAATAGAAGTTCATTATACAATATAGCTGATAATATAATTTACACTGGTACTATTGATTCATATTTTGATTATAAATTCGGGTCCCTGGAATATCGGAGCCTCCGATTTGATACCAAGTTACTCGATACTTCGAATTACCAGGGTGTAGCTGTCATGAACTTTACTGATATAGAAACTCCATATACGCGGATTATCGAACATAAACATTTTGAATTTGGCCAACAACTAAACACTGTGATCTCTTATGAGTATCCTTTGGATTATCAAATCAGTAGTGAACCCTATTACCCTATTGAAGATCCTCTCAACCAGACTTGTTATCGGCAATATGCAGAGTTAGCTTCTCAGCAAACAAAAGTGCATTTTGGTGGGCGATTGGGCGAATATAAATATTATGATATGCAGGATACAATTATCTCTGCGTTACAACTGACTAATAAATTACTTATTTGAAGCCCGCAATATAACTCCAGCCAACAGTTAGAATCACGAAACACTATCTGCAATGACGCCACGAAGACTGTCAATAAATCTCTGAACGGAATGAATCTCTCTGATGTATCGAATACCACCACTGGCCAGTTCTAGTCTTAGGCTGTCATCACTCATCAGTTTTTTGATTGCCTGCACAAAGTCATTGACCATATCAAAACCATCGCCCGGTCTCTGCTCTATGGCTATACCAAAATTGCTAACAATATCGTCTGGATTTTGGTTGCTCACGATTGGCACGCCATAACCTAAAGCTTCTAAAAACGATACCGGGACAGCTTCAGAGATGGAAGAATTGATTAACAGTTTGGCCTCACGCAAATACTTATCCTTTTCTTCTCCCTCAATATGGCCAGCATAAGTAATATTTGGGATATTCATATAGGGTTCCATTATCGTATGCATGCTGCTTTCGTGCATCTGGCCAAGAAAAACGAATTCATATTCAGGCAACCTTTTGGCTACTTCAGCGATAATCCAAGGTCTTTTTATGCCATCCAGCCTGGCTAAAGAAATGATCATATCTTTCTTGCTGAGCAACTCCTCTTCTGCCACAAATGGCACTTCAACTGGGTTAGGAACAAACTCAGCATTAAAGTAGGGCGGTAGTTTATAAGTTTCTCGAGCTTTATCTATCAGAAAACGACCCTGAGAAATTGCCACCAGACGCCCCGATATAAATAGTTTCTGGAGCAGCTCCCAAGTCTGGACTTTTGTTCTGTAAAGGGTTTGATTGGCAAAATTTACACTGGCTATAGCATCCCAATCCCGGTCAGTACAGGGAGCTTGGATATACATAATCAGTTTCTGGTTACGGGTAGTGCGTCGCATGACCTCTTCGGCGATATCCTGAAATTCTATTGATAAAAACACATCATATTCATTCATGATACGGACAACCTCGGATTCTGCGGCGGAATCAATCGGTTTGGGCAGATAAATAACCTTCTTTCTACCGTCCTTGATAATCGTCAACAGCGTATTGGTTTCGTTGAACCAGATAATAGTGTCAATTTCAATATTGGAGTTTGGTATGTACTCCGCAATATAGTTTCTGGCTAATATTCCATAGCCACCTTTGCCGACACCATAGGGGAGATTGTTGGAAAAGAACTCTTTTACCAAAACAGCTACCCGGATTTTATTCTCCATATCAGCAGATTGTGGTTTGGCTGTTTCATCGACATTTGTCGTTTCGGCAGGATCTATCAGGTGAAAACTTTGAGAAATAAAGGGATGAGCCTTCAGCCAGGATAATCTGGCGAGCTTAGTTTTTTGGAGAATCATACTCAACTTAGTGGCTATATCGTGTACATTATTCTCTTCGATTACAAAACCGGTCTTTAATATCGGAGGATTAGATACACAGGAGTCCAGAATATCTACGAAAGATCGACTACTATCATTACTTAATTGAGAACCTGAATTCTGGGCAATCGCTCGGGCGAAGTTCAAAATGATACCAAGGCTTGGCTTGTTATAGTGTCTGAAAATCGATACGGCATTCTGGAGATTGTAATACGTGATTAAATCGATAAACTCACTGTATAGTTTTTCCTCGCCACTGATGAGCAATCGAGTATTGGGAAAATCTTTAAATAATTCGGAAAACGCCAAAATAGCCAGATATGTGGAGCGGGCTTCACTAGGTCTGCACATTGCCAAGTGGATCGGCAAAATACCCCTCGTAACACAATCAATTAAATAGAAACTCGGTTCTTCAGTACTGTTGTTAATTAGTACAAGTTTTTCTGGCACACCAGCGCTAGTTAAAATATCCTTTGACTGTATTGAGTTGACAATTATTCTGCTGGAATAATCCATAACATTTTGGAGATTTTCAAGATTATTCCGGAGCAATAGGCTTAAATCTACGCTGCTTTGATTAAAGTTCACAACCATGGGTAGGCTCAGTTGTTTGCAGATGTCTAAAATAGCCAGCGCAGTAAAATAAGAATCCGCCCAGACCGTAGTGACACATTCATCTACAAAACTTTTGGCCAGTGAGTATTCATTCAATGAATTGAATTTAGTTTGATGTATAAAGCTTTGGATGATCCACTGCAGCTGGTATCGAAAACGACTGAAATATCCACCGTTCAATTTAGTAGGAACTAGACCATCAGAATATAATTTAACAATTGTCTCCAGACCTGTAATCTGCCCGAGCACGAGCGATTCATCTTCAGAGCTTTCTGGAGAAAGACAAACTGCTAAGACCGGTTTACTATTCTTCATTTTTTCTCCAAATTGCAATTTTGGAATAAATTTCAGCCATTCTTCTAGATAGACGGTACGTTCTGGAATTATTAATGTCCCGAATTGTATTTTCTAAGTCTTCGCAATATTCTCTGGTTTGCTGTAATTGTTGGTTCAAACTATTGATTTCATCGAGATCTCGACTTCTGATTAGATTGGCGTTGGCAACATGAGTTTCATAATGCCGATGTAAACAATCTGCTAACACGAATGGTCCTAATAATTCACAGTCTGCCTCATTGAGTGTGTCAATTGTTGAATAATAATTGTCTAACCACGGGAAAAATCCTGTTAAGTTTTTAGCCAAAGTTTTTCTGATAATTGCAAAAATTTCCTGAGCATTATTAATGTAGAATCGACGTTCATCGAAATTTGTACCCAAAATATTATAATAGTCAGATATTCCAGTGAAAATGTGATTTACTAATGCGTAAGTGGCTCCCGTCTCTAACGGTGTATAATCATTTGCTAACATAGTGATTTTTTTTGACGAAGTTAACATTCCAGACGTTAACAAACGAATAGATTTTTCAGTGCGTGTGGTTGTAATTGATAGGGGCCTCAATATGTAATTATAAAGAGGTTGATGTATATACGCCGCTGAATTTGCACACAAAATAGCTTTAACTGTGAACTCCTGATCATCAAGATAACTGCCTTCTCCATTACGAATATCATTAATAAGTAAAAAATCTCGTTTATAAGCAGCGACGCACACCATATAGCCAGTATTGGATAAAAAGTTCTGGATTTCGGAATTAAAAGCAGCGTTCCTATCTTTCATTGTTACATTAAGCTGCACTATATTGCCTGAATCGTCTTCGCCCTCAAAAATATGATAATCAAAGAAAACAATATCAAATGATCTCTCCTGTAATCGACAAGAAATCTGATCCACAAAATCTGGAGATAATGTATCATCTGCATCTAAAAATGCTACAAAATCAGCAGTGGCTAATCTCACGCCCTTATTGCGTGTGCCCCCAGCCCCCATGTTTTCGTGGTAGTGATAGCTGACTTGCGGGTAGTCCCGCTGGTATTGGCCAACCAACAACCTAGTATCATCGCTGGAACCATCATCCAGCACAATTATTTCAGTAAATTGAACACTCTGCTCCAAGGCAGAATCCAGACAACGCTCTAATGTATCCGCTGCATTGTAGGCGGGGATAATCAATGAGAATGTCGGTGTATCCATGATGAACTCACTTTTCACTTTTCAGAGCACCCACTGATTGTACAACAGAGGGATATGCACCTATAACCAAGCTATTGTTGAGGGTCTGAAAGTTTGATATAGATTTTTCCATTGATCATAGCAACTGATCCCCGATCAGGATATGAAGGCATTTGAGCTATTATTGCTGCAGTCCCACCACCTTCAACGATACCGGATTGGATCGAGGTTATTGGATTTGGAATACCCATGAAGTATTGAATAAATTTATCGTAATACCAATTTGACAATAAGGCATTAGAGCTTTCCGCTCCGGTAACTGATATTGTATTCAGCTCCAGTAGGTTTGGATAGAAATTCACTTCTCCATTATTAAATTGCCCAACCAGGATGATTTCTGTTTGCCTGGTATAACCTTCAACGCTCTGGGCTTGCGCTACCAAACTGACCGATTGAGCATAGGTCTGTTCATAAGCCATATTGAGTTTGAAATAGACTTTATTTGCCAAAATGCCATAATTTAAGATACAAATAACAGTTATAAACACAACAACATAAACAGAGACCCTTTCGACGTTTAAGATGAAAGAAGATACTGATGAAGCGGCTCTAGTGTTCACCTTAACCTTCTCGGCGTTTGTTTTGTTCTCCGGTCTATCGATTACATCGTTTTTCATAAATAGAGATACAACTGCTAAAAGAAATATCGGAATCAGCACAGTTCCGTAGATCATTAAGTGGTGGACCCAGAGCGGCGTCATTACATAGATAAGATTACACGCCAAGGGAAACAAAGCCAGGAGTATCAAAAGTAATATAAGTTTTGTCGGTTGATGGATGATACCAAGTTGGTGGACTCTTCGAGTAATTAGAATAGCTCCAACTATAGAGGCAATAATAAATAGGATAAACATGAAACCATAGTGAAAACCTTCCTTATTTAAAAAGAAATAGGAGAATAGGTTGCTATATGCTCGGTAAATCAGCCCGGGAAGATCAGAGAGTGGGATTTGCCCGATTTGGTTAATTCCCATGTAAGAGGATAAACCGCTGGTCAATGTAGTTAGTTTTACGATTATTAAATAAGCCACTAAACTTATCGCCAACATAATAATGGACTTTATGCCATCAAAGATGATGCTTTTTAGCTTGATATCGGTTCGTAGAATTCTCATTATCGGCCAAGCAACCAAGATCCCAGTGGTTACTGGATACCAGGCCTGATAGGTACCAAGCGCGAGAGTCAAGGGAATAATCGCGAAAATAAACCCATACTTGTACCTCGAGACCAGAAAAGCAGCGAGACAGGCCAGCATTAATCCAAAAAAGCTGGCATCAGAAGCATACAAATAACAGAAATTTGCTGTTACTGATGGTATGGATACCATCAAGCCGGCAGTTAAAAAGCAAATTATCGGGTTGGTAATTTTCAAGGTGGATACCACAAAACAGGCCGCGACGCTGATATAAACTAATGAAAGCATTCCATTGACCCAGGGCAAACTAAATGCGCTGCTGATAGCAGCTGGAAAGAATGAAAACCAGCGGCCAGATGTTGTTCCGTCAATAGTGCTAATCACCTGCCACATACCATCATGATTGGGCAGATAATTTGTGAATACATAAATATGTATAAGAAGACCAATAATTAGCCCTGATGAGGCAGTAACTTTTATATATGGTGGTATAGATTTCCACATTTTTGATAATGATGTATCTAATGGAGATATCACAATTGACATAAAACATTTCCTGTCTATTTTCACTCAACATTACACATGTTGATTGTACAACAGCCGGATATTCGGCTCGTAATGCCAAGCTCAACTTTGCATGGCCATGAATGCATTCAATGCATTTTTATTATGCATTTATTCTCCTGATCTCCTCAGGTTTGATTTTGTTATAACTTTTTTGGCACTTATCACAAACCAGGGACTCGGGCAGCTTGGCGCCACATTCGCAGACCCAGCCAGCATGTCGCGCTGGCGCACCAATCATCAAAGCATAAGCTGGAACATCATGAGTTACTGTTGCCCCCGAGCCAATCATGGCGTATTCCCCGATGGTGTGACCGCAGACGATGGTGGCGTTAGCTCCAATGGAAGCGCCATGTTTTACCAAAGTTGGACTGATCTGCCAACTGTCCTGATTATTGGCTCGGGGAAAAAGATCGTTGGTGAATACACAGGAAGGTCCACAGAATACTTCATCTTCCAGGGTTACGCCCTCATAAATCGAAACATTGTTTTGGATCTTACAGCGGTCTCCAATTATTACGTTGCGACCAACGTAAACATTTTGACCAATAACAGTATCGCTGCCAATAACAGCTCCTAATTGGATATGACAAAAGTGCCAGATTTTGGTGCCAGCGCCGATAGAGGCTCCTTCGTCCACAATTGTCGTGGGGTGGATAAAAATATCAGTTGCCATTGTATTCACGACCTACTCTGTCATGGCTATCTCTTGGATCTGCTGGCACATCACTAAGGCCTTTTTAGCCATCAAACCATTGGTGTCCGGTTCCAGATCATAGCGGATGCAATTGGCAAAGTGGTTAAATTCGGCCCAGAGCGGCTCAATCATCGGAACGATTACTCTCTCGATGATGTTTTCCTGGCTGTAATGCGTAGCGTATCCAACATCCAGTTTGAAGTTTGTTTTGCGCGATATTTCTACGGTTTTACCGATGTAGTCTACCGAGATATAGGCCCGCTCCGTGCTGACACGCACTGTCCGGATTTTTGCTTCGGTAATTCGGCTGGCAGTTAAACTGGCTAACACTCCATTTTGAAAAGAGATCAGAGCCTGAGCATAGTCTAAGCTTTTGGAGTAAGTTCGAATTCCTTGACTGACGATGTTCTTAACCGGGGCATTTACCAGGGAGTTTAGAATATCAATATCATGAATCATCAGATCTTCGACAACCGACGCGTCTTGTATTCGATCCACCGGTGGGCTCATGCGTTCAAATGTTAAGGCAATCACTTCTTCTTCAGCGAGAATACCTTTAAGAGTGGCGATTGCTGGATTGTAACGTTCGATATGCCCCACGCAGAGTTTAACTGCGGCTTTTTGACAGGCTATGATAATGGCGTCGGCATCCGCTAAAGATAAGGCGATTGGTTTTTCTACCAGGATGTGGCAACCAGCGGCAGCGGCAGTTACCGCACATTCCCGGTGCAAATGAGATGGCACAACTATATGAACCACTTCCACTTGGGAGAAAAGGTCCTCCATTGCGCGAAAAGCCGCAATGCCGTATTTTTCAGCTTGTTCAGTGCAGGCCTTTTGATCTACGTCAAAACAACCTACCAGCTCAAACTCCGGCATGGTGGATAAAACCCGCAGATGGTTTTTTCCCATACTGCCAACACCCAGTACTCCCACCCGTAATGGTTTATCCATCCGCTGAAAACTCCCTTACAACCAGATAACTGGCGAAATAGAACCTGTTTAAATCGAGATGGCCGCGATGACCACGCCGCCTATTATCAATAGCATACCAATCATCGTACGTTTGGACAGTCGCTCTTTCAAAATAAAAAAGCTTAGAATAGCTACAAACACATAACCCAGCGCCTCAAAAATCGGGCCCATAGATAAAGCAACATATCGGAAAGCAACGACTGTAACCAGTGTGGAGCCAAAGAAAAGCAGATAGGCAAAGATAACCAGGGGGTTGAGATAGCTGGCCGCAATCGATGGATACTTTTTTATTGCGGCCTTTTTCAACAGCAATTGGGAGATAGAACTAATCATCACGGAGATAATAAAGATGATTGAGAATAGCAACTGATTAGTCATGACTGGTCACAATCAAAATGATCCCAATAACAACCAACACTGCTCCTACTACCATGGTGAGAGTAATACTTTCTTTAAATATGAAATAGCCCCAGAGCATGCCCCAGATGACCGTGATTCCTTTATTGGCATAAGCGATAGAAAGTGGCAGAGATTTCAGGATTTGCTGCCAAACCAGGGCATAAATTAACAAAATAGCCAGAACGCCGCCATAGCTCAATAAAAAAGGCCAGGATAAAAAATCAAACCCGGAAGCAGTTTTGGAGAGTAAGCCGGCAATGGAATAACAAAGCAGCAGCAGATGCAGGAGCAGGAATACCAACCAAATTTTTTTTCTTTTTACAGGTTGGTCAACTTGGGAACTGGCATTGGTTGATGCTTCCTGTGCATTGTTTTTCGCAGTGCCAAAACTGCTGTCGTCGGCATTCAGCACACTATTCGTTTGCGGTCCGGAATTTAATTCGAGCTCTTTCTGAATAATGCTCATGCCACAGTCTGCCTGTATTTATAATCGGTCCATGAATTTTTGGATACTCTGGCAGACCTCAATAACCGGAACATCGGTATAACATGGCAGAGTAATAGTATTAT
>JGI20166J26741_11498695_pt1 | contig 12772 bp, 6 predicted proteins | sample TergutCu122P5_FD_26741 | JGI IMG/M metagenome (IMG submission 26741) | reverse complement strand
AAGCCCTCATCCGGCACTTTGCCGCTGCCTGTGCAGAAGGGGCAGAAGTCTTTCGGCATTTGCGGTCGCGTCTGTCGGTGACTCGCCACCATGAGCCAATCCCGCATAATAGGGTTGTATCTCAACTCAGCCATTGCTGCTTATCTCCATACCGCCTTCTTGTCGTATGTTCAGAAAATGGCAACAGCCTTCTCCGAACACCGCCTCCATCTCCCGTCTGTACCGGTCTTGTAAGTCGGTCGGCATAAACGCCAATATGGTTCCCGCGAACCCGCCGCCGTGCACCCGCCACGCCCCCGTCCCAGAGAGAATCCGTTCCGAGAGCGCCAGCGCCAGGGTGAGACCCTGCTGATTGGGCTCCGCCGGGCTATACACATTTTGCAGCAGAGCCAGCGAGGATCGCCCGGATTCTATGACCAGACTAAAAAACGCCGCCATGTCGCCGCGCTCCAGCGCGGCGGCTTGCTTCAGCACCCGGTCATTTTCTTCAAAGAAGTGCATGGCGCGCAACACGGCACGATCCCCCAGGCGGCGGAGCTGTCTGAGTTCAGCGTAAAAGTCGTCTGGCGGCACCTCTCGCAGATATGTCTTGCCAAAGTGCGCGGCGACGGCCCCCATCTCCCTTGGGATGGCTGCGTAATCACCGGTCAAGTCGGCGTGGCTGCCGCCCGTGTTGACCACGCACATGTCATAACCCTCAAACGCAGCGTGAATCGGCGTCACCACTGGCTGTTTCGGGTTCTCAAAGTCAATCAGGATCAGCCCGCCGAAGCTGGACGCGGTCTGATCCATCAAGCCGCAGGGCTTGCCGAAATAGACATTCTCCGCGTACTGCCCGGCGATGGCGATTTCCAGTGGTGACACATCGCCGCCGAACAGGCCGCGAAACACATTGCCGGTCAGCACCTCAAACGCCGCCGAACTGGACAGGCCGGAGCCGCTCGGGATGCTTGATGTGACACGCCCGTCAAACCCGCCAATGGCGTAACCGTGGGCGTGAAACCAGGCGGCAACGCCTCGAATCAGCGCGGCAGACGCCCCTTTTTCGTGCTCGCGGACCGACAGATCCGTCAAATCCACGTCGATCACGCCATATGCTCTGTCGGCGATGCGAACCGCGCGCGTATCGTTCTTCACGGCGGCACACACGGTGTCCAGGTCCACGGCGGCAGCCAGTACGCGCCCGTGCTGATGGTCGGTATGATTACCGCCGATCTCCACCCGTCCGGGCGCTGAAAAAATTCGCTCCACTAGGTTTCACTCCATAAAATGGTCTGTCTATCGCAGACATCTTTGCTGCTAAGATGGCGGGACTGCCAGAATTGCACGTTGCTTCACAAGTCCGCTGCCGGACGCTCTGTCCTAATCGCAGGGCCGACAAATGGCTTCAGCAATCATCTCTGATTTACTCATAGGCACCTCATAACGAAGTGCCAGTCCACAGAGGCTCTGGGTAAAACGCTGAGCACTTCAGGTCTGTGGCCTACACCAATTATTGACGCCATTCCTCGTCCAGGCATTGTCTAATGATCTCAACATATCTCTTCACTTTGCTTATATTGCTATGTACTGTATAAACATCCCGCTGCGTGATTTCCAATGCGTTGCCCTTTGCCGCACGTAATGTTTTAACAATGTGCGCTTTCACTGCCTCTTCGTCCAATTCCTTGTCCACACTCAAAAGATTTGGGCTTGGCTTGCGGTGGTAAATCGTCTTGGAACCAACCAGCCGTTCTCCCATGAATTCTTCGTCACACCACGGGGAAATGGACACCTTTCGTAAGTTGGGCAGTGTCTTTACACAGTCCCAAATTGGGTGCACCGGCTCACAGCAGCCATAGGACAACAGCCCAAAATGCTGCGCGATTTTTTCATAACAAGGGAAAATAAATTCTCTAAACATGTCTGGCGATATTCCCACTGTCTCCTGGGAATCCATAAAACCCCAGACATCATTTGTAGTCACGGCTCCGGAGGTCGGCAATTCATCTGTCAAGCAAAAGCTGCCCTGCCCCAAAGGTTCACAGGAAACTGTGGGCATCAGGAGGCCCTCATGTTCCAGATACTTAAAAAAGGCGATATAATCCGCCGCCGCCCGGCTCATCAGGACTTCAAATTCATCCGGATAATCCGCCATCGCGATGTACATTTGCTCCATGCCCATCAAATGTACAATCAGTTGCGTTGGCACCGCGCATAGGCTCCCCATGCACATTCGGACAGGCAGAATGTCACCAAAAGTGTCCTCCGCCATCGTCCTATATGATTCGGTCGCTGTCTTGTCCACACCAAACTCAGTGTCATGAAGCTTACCAAAATCCTCATGCAGGTCAGAAATCACATGGCGAAATCTATGCCCTAAGCTGCTGCCATGGGAATCTACGGCGGTTTCCGTTTCTATTTTATAGCCAAACAGCTTAAAATAAGTCTGCCAATATATTGGGAAATAATCCGTCACAGGCTTATCATCTCCGAAAAATTCCTGATTGATAAAGCTGTGATACAGACTCCTCTCCATACGGCGCGCGTCAGCGCTGAGACATTGTAGCAAGGGGGTGATGACCTCCTGCTCAAATGTATCAATTTCTATGTGAATTATAGGCCGCGAACCGTGAAGTGAATTGTGCCTTTTCCATAGACTTATTAGCGCGCGATTTTGAGGTGAGCTGGCAACTTCCATCTGTTTTTCAGCCAATCTCCGAAGGACGGATCTATCATTTGCCGATATCATATCCACAGTTCTTCCCAGCCCTTTGCCCCCGGCCAGAGAAACACCTGGCCCTTGACCAGCCGGCAGCCGCGGTCGGCTTTTGAGAGCAGCGTCATTTCGGCGTCCGTCAACGGATCCTCGGTGACACAGTGCAGATTGGCGGCATAGTTTTTCTCCCTGACCGAGAACGGGATGGGAATCTCCCCCCGCTGAACCGCCCATTTGAGACAGACAAGCGCCGGGTGTACGCCGTGCGCCCGCGCGACGGTAACCACTTCCGGCAGTTCGGTGTCGGTCACGTCCTGGTTGGTGCGGTCGCGTTCGGGCCGGCCTGGAGAGCCGAGGGGGCAGTAGCCTACCGGCTGAATACCTCTGTCCACACAGTAGCCGAACAGTTCCGGCTGCTGAAAGCTGGGGTGCAGCTCCATCTCAATCAGAGTCGGCCTGATCCTGCACAGCGGCAGCACCGCCTCCAGCTTCGGGACGGTCATGTTGGACATGCCGATGGACTTCGCCAGGCCCATGTCCGCCAACCGCTCCATCTGCCGCCAGACTGACATAAATTCCTCCAGGATAAAAGGTCTGGCGTCCGGGCTGCGGGCGTCCACATCACAGCCCGGCGGGTGGTAGTTGGGATAAGGCCAGTGGACGAAATAGCAGTCGACATAGTCGAGCCGCAAGTCCTTTAAGGTCTGTGCCAGACTGAGCAGTATATCACCTTGCCCGTGTTTGTCATTCCACACTTTAGACATGACGAACAGTTCCTCACGGGTCACAATACCCTCTGTGACGGCGGCGGCGAGCACCTCACCGATCTGCGCTTCATTTCCGTATACAGAGGCGCAGTCGAACAGACGGTAGCCGCAGCGGAGCGCTCCAGCCACGGCAGCGGACACTTGCGTAGGCTCCGCGTGATCCGAGCCAAAAGTGCCCATGCCAATGCAGGGCAGTCTCTGCCCATTATATAAGACTCGCTTGGGCACACTGCTTGGATCAATACAAATGGCGCTATTCATCGAACACCACCGCGACTTTGCCACAGTTGCCGCCGTCCATCAGGGCGTAGGCCTTGTCGGCCTCATCCAGCGAAAAGCGGTGGGTCACGAGGTCCTCCGGGTGAATCCCCCAGCGGTCCAGTTTGTCCACAAGCTCTTCCATGCGCCAAGTGCTGGTCACCCAGGAGCCGTAAATCGTTTTTTGATCGTGGATGATGTCCGGGCTGGGATTAAACTCCACCGTGCCGCCCTCGCCCACGAAGACGATTTTACCCCACTTCGCCGTGGCACGGATGGCCGTCTGGCGGGCCAGCGTGTTGCCGGAACAGTCCACCGCGCGCTCGACGCCCCGGCCGCCCGTCAGGCGGCGGACCTCGCCTAAAACGTCGTCGTTCGGGCCAAACACATAGTCGGCCAAGCCCTTCTCCCGGGCCAAGTTACAGCGGTACTCGCTGACATCGGAGCCGAACAGTTTTTCCGCCCCCATAGCGCGGGCCAGCATCAGCGCCGCCAGCCCCACCGGGCCGAGGCCGGTCACTAGCACCGCGTCCGTGCCGGAGACGCCGATTTTGATCAGACCCTCGTAGACTGTGCCGAAGCCGCAGGCCACCTGCGCCCCGTCCACATAGCTCAGGGACTCCGGCAGCGGGATCAAATCCCGCTCCTCCACCAGCATGTAGGGAGCCATGCCGCCGTCCCTCTGCCAGCCATAAGCGGCGCGGTGCTCGCTGGTGCAGGAAATCTGATACCCCTGGCGGCAGTCCATGCAGACGCCGCAGCCGGAGATGTGGTAGACTACCACCCTGTCCCCCTCTTTGAAGCGTTTGAGACCGGGACCGCACTTGACGATCTGGCCGCAGGGCTCATGCCCGGCGATTTTGTCCTGATAGCCCTCCGGGCCCTTGCCGGTGTGTTCCCGGTAAATTGCCCGGATGTCGCTGCCGCAGATGGTGGACGCTTTGGTCTTTAGCAGGGCCTGGCCGTAGCCCGGCTCAGGGATCGGGACCTCTTTGAACACGACGGTGCTGTTTCCCGGCAGGTAGGCCGCTTTCATTGTTTGCATCATGGTATTACTACTCCCTCAAAATTTGACTTCAATTTGTTTCACTTCTCACGGCTTTGAACATCTCAACGATATTTTCCGGCGGTACGTTCGCCAGGATGTTGTGCACCTGCTGAAAGACAAACCCTCCACCCTTGCCCAAAATTTCGGTGTTCGAGCGCACATGCGGCGCGATTGCCCCGACGTCATTTCCGGGCAAAATATCGCGATTGTCGCAGCCGCCTCCCCACAGCGAGAGTTTGCCGTACAGCTCGGACTTCAATTCAGCGGGATTCATCCCCAGACTGGTCGTCTGCACGGGATTGATCGCGTCGAGTCCGGCGTCGGCCATCAGCGGCATCAGCGGGCGGACGCCGCCGCAGCAGTGCAGGCAGATCTTCATCTCCGGGAAGCGGTCGTGAACATAGCTCCACATCTTTTTTTCACGGGGATAGAAGAACTCCATGTAGACCTCCGGCGAGAACTGCGGACCGTTCTGCGTACCCATGTCATCGCCAAAGCCGATGACGTCAATATAGTCGCCCACAGCGTCGAGATAGGTTTTGAGATTTGCCACATGCCGCGACATAACGACATCGAGAAAGTTATGAACACGCTCAGGATTTGTAAGCAAGTCACAGAAGAAATTGTCCATGCGGAACGTGAACTGGCCGGTCTCATTGAGATTCCCGCCAAAGACGCCGTAGATCGCGCGGTCCGTGCCGCCGCGTGTGGCGGCGGCTATTTCACGGAGCTTTTTTGCGCCTTCCGGACTTTGGTAGTTGATCGGCATCGGCGGGCAGGGAATACAAAACCACATGATGTCGTTTTGGGTGTCTTCGTAAACCGCGTCGAAATCCGAATAACTCTCTTTTTCAAGGTCCTCCGAGAGGGGGTAATAGGTCTGCTCAAAATAAAGACAGCCGGGAGGTTGTTTCGCGACGGCGCGACCCCGCGAATTGTACAAGACTGCGCCGTGTGAGGTTCTGCGCGCGTCAATCACCGCGGGTATCTTGCAAGGCGTTCCGTCCTCCAGTGTCCAGTCCTTCCAATATTCTGGCTTCAAATTAAAATCGCAGCCCAGCTGAAAGGTGTCCACATCGAACAGGTCTAAGACATCCCGCTCCACAATCGCGATCTGCTGTATGATATCGTAAATGTACAGCGGGCTGGGCGGGAGATCCAGATACTCCCGCAGTTTTTTATATCCGGAGACGGAAATGCCGCTGGAGTGGTGGCCGTTAAAATCAATCGGCGTTTTGTCGGGCTGTGTAAAATTGAGCGCTGCGGCGACTCGTTCTCTGCCGGTCATAAGGGCAACCTCCAGATGCAGATAGGCAAAAGTTCCACAGACGTCAGCCCACAAGCTGTCCCTTTGGGCAAATCAGGCCATCGATCCAGATAGAGTTGCTGGTCAATCCGCAGCGGAGTCAGCAGCAGTTCAATTTGATCCGGATATCCGTACCGCTCCATGTCCAGCACCCAATCCTCGCCGTTGTAGAAATAATCATTCACGAACTGGTTGTTGACATACAGCCTGGCCTCGTCAAATATGCCGTTTACGCGCAGGAGCGCCCCCCGCATTTCGCCGGTGTATTGGAGCGAGAGTAAGTATCTGGTTTCCTCTGGGGATCTGTCTATCTCTTTCGGTGAAACATGATCGGAAACACTCTGCTGTGGCAAGGCGTAAACCGCAAAATCGTCCGAATCGTCCAAGCGGGTGTAACCGCCCGGAGGTTGAGGCAGCGCCGGCCAGATACGGATCGTGGGGGCACCGGGGCCCTCCAGTAACGTTTCCCCGGCGTCGTTTTGATAACAGACGCCATCCCATAGCAGCAGGTGTTCACCATCGGAACTCTTAATTTTGGCGGCCAGAGATGAATCCGCCTGAGACAAAGTCAGGACACATCCGCTTTTCGGCGGGACTTTCCACTGGTAAGCAGGCTCATCATCCGTATAGAATACCGGAATGTCCCCACTTTCCCGATGAAGCACACACAGCGGCGAGGCGGTAGCGCGCTCCAGAACTGCGTCACCGATGGGCATGTTGAACGGCCAGAAGAAGCATTGCCCGTTGCGGATGTCACGTGGGGGGAATTCCACGCGGCCCTGTTCTGTCACGGCCTCGATGGACTTGCCAAAATGATCGGCCATGACATGGCGGCGCTGATAATTGTTTACGAAGATGTATCCGCCGTTTCCATCATCCCGCTGTGTGTGCCGCAAAGCGTCAAAATTACTGGGGTTTTCTGGGTTGCCGGGTGGAAATGTGGTCCGCATATTGGATAACGCGTCGCCGAACTCCCTTAAAAACATCCCGAGGCGTCGAATTTTTCGATAAGAGCCGCGGATCTGGCCGGATTCTCCAATTGGCGCGCCGTAATCAAATGTGAACACCGGCAAATCGTTGGGATATCCGGTGGCCTTGCTCTCCTGAAAAGTGCTCAGCCGGCCGATGGGATTCGTCCCTCCGTGAAACATATAGTATCCCAAGAGGCTTGTCCCGCTGCCGAGTTTGCAGACAGAGAGCGCTTCCACATCTTTGGCGGTTACCACCGGGCGGCGGTGGGCCGTGGCCTGCAGGCCGGAGCCAAGTTCCGCGGTCAGATAAGGATAGAGCGCGGGGTCAAACGTAATACTGCTGCCGGGACCGTAATCACACGCAATGGCGTGGTCATTTCTCTGAGGGCTGAATACAAAGTTGGCGGAGGGCTCGATCTCAGCGGTGCGCGGGTCCCAAGGCGCTTCGGGATAGCCGCCCATCACGGGCAGCAGACCGCCTGTAACGGCGCCGCCCCATCCGGTCGCGGTCCAGTAGGGGACGTCGTAGCCGATATCCTTCGCCATTTGAGTTAATGCCCGCATATGCGCCTCGCCCTCGGCACCCTTTAACCCCCCGCCGGCGTGCGCGTACTCGTTTTCGATCTGTACGCCGATGATCGGGCCCCCTTGCTTGTAAAACAGGCCGTCCACCTGCCGAAAAATCACCTCATAAAAGCGGCGCACATCCTCCAAATAGGCCGGATCGTTGCTGCGTGGGAGATAATGCCTGTTTACGATCCAGTCCGGGAAACCGCCGTTTCGCGCCTCCGAGTGAACCCACGGGCCGATGCGCAGGAATACGAGCATACCCAGGCCGGCGGCGGATTCCACGAACTGGCGGATATTAAGGTTGCCGTCAAAACTGATTTTCCCCTCTTCTTCCTCGTGGTGTATCCATAGAACATAGCTGGCCACAATGTCGATGCCGCCGGCTTTCATCTTTGCCAATTCACGCCCCCAGTGGCGATGCGGATACCGGGAATAGTGGAACTCTCCCATCGTTGGCATCCACGGCTTGCCGTCGCGGGTCAGAGACCGGGGCGTAAAGGAATATTGAACCGGCTTACTGTCCTGCATATTTTTTCTCCTCCGAATAAGGATTTGCATTCTTAAAACACGGCCTGCCGAAAAACTGAATTTCCGGCTTTTCGGCAGGCCTTAACTCAAAGGTTCAGCTGACGGTGATGGATACCACCTAAGTCTTTGGCAGCGCGCTTGCGTTAACCAATCCGATATCGTCTGTATAAATGTTTCCGCTCCCGGAGGATTTGTTAATGAAGATGGTCAATGAAGTGGCGTTTCCGGTGTTAAACGTTAGTAATTCGAGCTGCCACTGGCCGTTGGTAGGAGCGCAACTTACGGAGTATTGCGTCGAGTTCCCATTGTTTAGTGTGACGCCGGCCGTCGCGGTGAGGCCAGTGCCCACATTAAGCCACACGCCCAGGCGATAGTCGGTGTTCGGCAGCAGATTGGATATCGTCTGCGCTATACCGCCCTGGCCGCCCGATATTTGAAGCCCACTGTTCGAGGCTCTGGCGGCTCCGGTGGAAGTCATCATTCCCGTGCCCCAAACGACCGAGGCTGCAGAGGTTCCTACCGAAGTCCAAGGTGCCATCAATCCGGCCTCAAAGCCTCCGTTCGTCACCAAGTTCATATAGGTGGTGTTGGCTTTCGTGAAAGAGGACAATGGCGGATTGCTTAAATTACAGCCTGCTGTCCACGGTGTTTGGCCGTATTCATAGGCGCCCAAATCAGGCGCGCTCGAGTTGTACTTGTCGGATATTCCCGCCAGTACGATGCCCGCGTCGATGGCCGGTGACCCCGATTTGAGGGTAAAATCTCCGGCTGCCGGGTTGGTAAACATTGGATTCGTTCCTTTGTAAATATTATAGTTGAACTGTGTTTTCGCGCCAAACTGGCACACATCTGAAAAGATATTGTTAAAACATTGTGTGCCAAGCGTGTCGTCGGTAAATACCCAGCCCCAATTGTCCTCGACGCTGTTGTCTCCGCCGCTTGATGAGCCGTAGACGGTGTTATTGTACATCAGGTTATATTCGCTTGGCAGGTTGAACTTAATCCCCGTATGTGGGATGTTATAGATTACGTTGTGATCTACAATGTAATTGTGCGAGGCGTTGTCCAAATACAACCCCACGGAAAGTACCGGCGACACGTTATTGTGAATTAAGTTGTGGTCAATTTCCGTATTTTGACCGTCGCTGTTCACAATATAAATCACACCACAGTCGTAAGACAAATATCCGCAGCCGTAAAAGTTGTTGTACCGGATGGCGCTGCTTCTGATTCCTTCGGAATTCAGGATGCTGCGTCCTGAATTATAAGCGGTGTTGTTGCTTATTAATTGATTTAATCCCGCTGCGTTGATGCTCGCGGCGTATGCCCCAATATAATCCGTGTCGTGGATCAAGCAATTGACAAGCTGATTCCCGGTACCATCTACCGATACGCCGCAACCCGAACTGCAAGCGATCTCGCTGTTCTTAACGGTGTTATTGGTACCATTAATAATAATGCCGGTATCCGCTGTCTGTGATTTGTATCCATTTACCGCTTTCCAGACATGAGAAACATACTGGGCATCCATAGAGTCCACTGTACATCCAGTCGTGTTCGCGTCCATCTTGACAGTCGCGCCGAATACGTTGATACCGTTCAGCCTGATATTTTGCGAACCGCTCAAATCAACAGCCACATCGCGGTTCTTCACTTCGACCGTGCCCTGTGAGGGGTTGACTCCCCCCGGCGCGTACAGGTACAACTGGCTTCCGTCATAGTACCATTCTTTTGCGGTATCCAGCGCCGCTCGTTTTCCGGACAAAATATAGTATCCGCCAGGCGCCGCGCTGTTATAGCCGTCGGGGTCGTTATTTACGAACGTCACGGTGTGGTTGCTGTAGGAGGTAACGGTACTGGTGAATGTGACCCAGCGGCTACCGCTGGACACCCAGATCGTCGCGCCGGTCCAGTCGATATTTGGCATATTGGGGTCATATACTGAGGTGCTGGTCGTACCGGTCGCCATGACGCCCATTATGGGATGCATAAGATCGCCATTACCAATATTCGGATAGCGGGCCTCGGTCATCATCTCGCCGTTGTAAAACACCTGGTTACCCACGTTAAGATTCATTTGAGCGGGTACTTTATATACACTGCCGCTGTCCACCGTCCACGCGCCGGTGACGAGATCGGCTCCGCTGATGGTAACGGATTCGCCCCCATACGCCAAGAACGAGATCGGGTTGGTTGCTGTGCCGTTGTTCGCGGGCTTAACCGTTTCTCGGTAAACGCCTCCGCGGATACAGCACGTGTCACCGGCTTTCATAACTGAGGAGGCCCTGGAAATAGTCTTGAAGGGCGTGTTTAAAGAAAGGCCGTCGTTATTGTCATTGCCGGCAAAAACGGAGACATAGTAAATCTTCCCACCGCCGGATGCTACTAGTGTAAGCGAAAAGTTATCCACAGCCGCCCACAATCCGTTGGTGGAGGATGCGCTGGTGCAGTTAACGGTTACGCCGATTTCAGCCTTACCGCCGGTTATGACGACGTTTGACACAGTCTCGGTATGCCAGTCGCCTTGCGCAACAGAAACGCTCGACGCGCCGCCGCTCGCCGGCTTAACATACAATTTTACATCCCCGGTGACATTGTTGGCGAACGAAGCCGTTAATGTGTAAGTGCCGTCAGGAAGGCCGATAATATTTTGACTCAATTGCGCGGTGTAGGGGCCAACCTTCCAGAAATTAGCCGAAACGCCGTTAGGCCCATAATTCTGCAAATAAACGTCATGGGTATCGGACGAAGTCCAATTGGCTATCGGGGCATACCAATTAGCGGCCAGCGTCCCATTCGCCTCGAAGCCCGGGTTTTGGACATAATTTCCGGCTGTGGGTGATGCCGGCAAGTCACCGGTTTTGACCAACTGTACGGCGTCCACGCAGAACCAAGCGCTTTGCCCGTTGTTCGATGCGAGACCGATGCCCAGCGTTATGGTTCCGCCGCTAATTACAATATCATCCATTTTCACCTGCCCCCATTTGTTGGAGGCGGCCGGAAAAGCTAAAACGGATGACTTTATTGTGTTTTGGCCCGCGCCATTCACATACAGCGTTAGGCTGGCGGGAGCCGTGTCGTTAAGAACCCATGCCGTCATGCTGTAGATTCCCGCTGGCACATTGCTAAGCACTTGGCTGAGATTCGCACTCGGCCCCCAATACGTGGCACAGCCACCCGTCGCACTATTAGCGCCGTATGACTGCCAAGTAAGGCCGCCGTTCCAATTATTCAAATTGGTGGCAAAGTCGGCGTTCTGAACAATGTTGTTACTCGATAGCGTAGGCGTAGGCGCAGGCAAGTCGCCGGTTTTGACCAGCTGTACGGCATCCACACAGAACCATGCACTCTGCCCGTTGCTCGAGGCAAGGCTGATGCCCAGCGTTATCGTTCCGCTACTAATCACAATATCATCCATTTCCACCTGCCCCCATTTGTTGGCGGCGGCCGGAAAAGCTAAGACGGATGACTTTATCGTGTTTTGGCTCACACCGTTCACATACATCGTCAGGCTGGCAGGAACCGTGTCGTTAAGGACCCATGCCGTCATGCTGTAGATTCCATCTGGCACATTGCTAAGCGTTTGGCTGAGGTTCGCGCTCGGCCCCCAATACGTGGCACAGCCACCTGTGGCGCTGTTTGCCCCGTATGCCTGCCAGGTGAGGCCGCCGTCCCAACTGTTCAGGTTAGCGACGAAGTCGGCGTTTTGAACAATGTTGTCGCTTGACAGCGTAGGTGTAGGCGCAGGCAAGTCGCCGGTTTTGACCAGCTGTACGGCATCCACACAGAACCAGGCGTTCTGCCCGTTGCTCGAGGCAAGGCTGATGCCCAGCGTTATCGTTCCGCCACTAATCATAATATCATTCATTTCCACTTGCCCCCATTTGTTGGAGGCGGCCGGAAAAGCTAAGATGGATGACTTTATCGTGTTTTGGCTCACACCGTTCACATACATCGTCAGGCTGGCGGGAACCGTGTCGTTAAGGACCAATGCCGTCATGCTGTAGATTCCATCTGGCACATTGCTAAGCGTTTGGCTGAGGTTCGCGCTCGGCCCCCAGTATGTGGCGCAGCCACCTGTGGCACTATTCGCTCCGTATGATTGCCAGGTGAGGCCACCATTCCAATTGTTCAGGTTGGCGGTGAAGTCGGGGTTTTGAACAATGTTGTCGCTTGACAGCGTAGGTGTAGGCGCAGGCAAGTCGCCGGTTTTGACCAGTTGTACGGCATCCACGCAGAACCAGGCGTTCTGCCCGTTGTTCGAGGTGAGGCCGATGCCCAGCGTTATCGTTCCGCCGCTAATCGCAATATCATCCATTTCCACCTGCCCCCATGTATTGGAAGCTGCCGGAAAAGCCAACGCGGATGACTTTATTGTGTTTTGGCCCGCGTCGTTCACATACATCGTCAGACTGCCGGGAGCCGTGTCGTTAAGGACCCATGCCGTCATGCTGTAAATGCCCGCAGGCACATTGTTAAGCGATTGGCTGAGATTCGCGTTCAGCCCCCAATATGAGGCACAGCCGCCCGTGGCGCTATTCGCTCCGTATGATTGCCAGGTGAGGCCGCCGTTCCAATTGTTCAGATTGGTGGCAAAGTCGGCGTTCTGAACAATATTGTCGCTAG
>JGI20166J26741_11498473_pt1 | contig 12776 bp, 11 predicted proteins | sample TergutCu122P5_FD_26741 | JGI IMG/M metagenome (IMG submission 26741) | reverse complement strand
CACACACACACACACACACACACACACACACACACACACACATGCACTCTGTCTCTCTCTTTACCATTCTCTCTTTCCCTCACTCATTCCAACACGTACTTAGAAGATTATTATATGAGGGAGATTGAGATTCTGATTTATTGGGAGTATCAGAGGCTGGGGCAAGTTTGGCACTGAATCAACCAATTATAATGAATTCTTCTATGGAAAATAAAATTTGCATTATCATCTTGGGACAGGATGTTTCATACATAAGGTAATCATAACGACAAGTAGAGTAAGTAGTACACTTTTTCAGTGATAGGTTGTTGTATCGAACACTACGAACTTGAAGGTATGATACTGTTTTTCCACATACATATTACCAATCTCAGATTAAAAGTGAGGACTTTAAACACATCCTGTAAAGAATTAAAGCAGCTATTTAACCAACTGCATCAGTTATTTTCAAAACAGTAATTAGAAACAAGATCGTATATAAGAGTGGTAAGGATAATAGAGTTAAAGTTTTCCCTGTCCATGCTGTGAAAGAATGCAGGAGTAAAAGTGTACTTGACTTATTGTTAACCTCGGTACCCATTTAATAGGCTGGGCCGGGATAGTGAATTCGGTATAGTGACTCACTATGGGATGGACGGTCTGGGGATCAAATGCCGGTGGGGGCGAGATTTTTGCCCAACCATCCAGACCGGTCCTGGGGCCCACTCAGCCTCCTATACAATGGGTACCCAGATGTAAAGCAGCTGGGGTGTGATGTTGACCATCCACCCCATCTATGCCGAGGTTAAGGAAAGAATAGAGCTATACCTCTACCCCCCCTCTGGGCCTTTGTGGCCTGTACTAGGGTGAATTTTACCTTTACTTTACCCATTTAATAGGAGGCTGTGTGGGGCTCAGAGCCTGTCTGGAAGTTTTGGAGAAGCGAAAAATATCTTTTTTAATAGGAGCCATCCCGTTGTGTTTTAATAATGTAACAATTTATTACAGTCAATGACACAACATGTATTAATCAGCAAATTAAAATATTTTAAAATCTTTTCCTCTGATAATAGGAACAGTGGGGTTTAGGTTTATATATTTCCAATTATCATCTTTATGTATGATCAGTTGGCATTCATTAATCTTGCTTATAAGTTCTCTTTGAAATTTCTTAGTAAGGTTGCTCTTAGCAATAGTGAAGTTATTGTTAAATATGAAATCTATGACTTTTTTTGTGATATTCATCTTGGTATGTAATTAAAATGGAATTTCCTTTGTCAGCTTTGGATATTATTGCTTTGTTTTTCAGTAATTTTTCTTTGATTTCGTTTATAGTTTGTTTCTCTTTTCTCATGTGTATCGTTTTGTATATATGTTTTTCATGATACTATTTATATAATTGTTTTATGTTATGTGCAAATTTATACTGTACATAGTCTTGTTCAAATATTGGTAATTGTATTATGGCAGTTTCAGCTTCTAGGGCAAGGGTTTTATCCAGTTTTTGTGTTTGTAATTCAGATTGTACTTTAGACCTTTGTTGGGTAGAGATAGCTCATCATTAGTAAAGGTTATATCTGTTTTGTTAATGAATTTTAATTTGCTGATTAATACAGGTTGTGTCATTGACTGTAATAAATTGAAAAATATCCTGCCCCTACCATTATTGGAACTGCGGACTGTTCAGCCTAGTCACTACACTGACTACACTGCTCTGGTTCACTATTAATGATAATTGTGTTAATATTACAATATACTACTCATACATAAATCAAGTTTTTTCAAAAATTATGTCACTAGTTGTGTACAACTGAGTTAACATGTATTGCAATATGTGAAGGTAGTTCTAAACTCAACAAGAGAAATGAAATGTATTAATGCCATTCCTTCATTACTTAAAAGTAACTAGTTATTTTGATTGCTGGTGTAACATAATAAGTCACTGACATGTCACTTATCTTTCAAATAATCTAGCACTGTATATCAGTCAGCGGAGATGAAAATCACACAAATTTAGCTGAGGCTTGTATTAGAGAATGTTTGTTAAGTACATTATTTTCCTACATGTCTCTGATTGAAGCATGGAAAGAATGGTTTCTGTCTAAGTAAATATGCATGTTGTGACAAGTTGTGTCTGGATTTAAGTGTTACACATTACTGTATTCAGAATTTATGCCTAATCACTTCTGTTTTTGAGTTAAATTGTGCAATTAGTTTAAAATTATAGTAACATAATGAACACATTGTGTTATAAACTAATGGGTGAAATTTTGATGTGTTGTGGAACAACAAATGTCTGCAGCATAAAAAGGGCTAACCTAACATTAACTACAATACATTAAAATAAAACTTTCTTGCATTTTTTTTTGTTTTTGTTTTAGTGGTGAATGATGAACAACTGTGAACTAAAACACTTGGACTCCAATCATGATATATTGGTATAGTGATAGAAAGTGAACAAAAACAGATGTCAAGTAAAATAATGAACCTATATTTGGACACAAGGGGAACAAAAAACAGGTTGATTTTGAAAATTTTATAATAAAGAGATGTGTGAAATTGTGTTGGTTGCCAATTGTTATTTGGGTGATCAAATTGAGGCAAAGACATAGGAAGGGTATGTGGTATGTCTGCAGAAGAGAAATGCGTAAAATGTTTTATGGGAAAACCTGAAAGAAAGAGAATGTTTGAAGAACTTAGGTATAGATGACAGGAAAAAATTATAAGTGATCTTAAAGGAACGGTATGGAAGACTATTGATTGGATTAATTTGGATCAGGATATGGAACAGTGCCAAGCTTTTGTGAAGATATTAATGAACCTTCAGATTAGACAACATGTAGGGAATTTCTTGCCTAGCTGAGAAATTATTATCTGCCAAATTAGAACTCTGCCCAGCAGAGCTAGTTGCCTGTGTGAGATTTGAGGTTCTGGTACAAGCATCTATACTGTTTACTGGAATGTGACATTGAATGTACATGTCAGAAGAACCTGAAGAATGTGTTCTATGCTGAGGATGGAGGTGGTGTATTCTTCAAAGCATTGGTACGTAAAGAAACTATATATTTTTGCATTCCAATGAATATTTCGAGATCTTCTGATGAAATACTATTTGTACTAGTAAAGCCTGAAACATGTAGAAGTTTAATACTTTTAAAAATAATGTTGTGAATTAAATGAGAATTGTGTGCATTTGTTGATTAAAATTGTGGAAATTGAACTGTAATGCCTGGAATGAACAATATAAAAGCATTTATAATTTATAAATTTATGTCTCTCCAATTAGAGTGAACAAATTTAGATTTTGAAGTAACAGTGCACAAAAAGCAAGATACAGCTTTTCAGAGGGTTTCTTTAGTTATCTAAGATTTTTAAAATTCTGATCAATGCTGGCAGCATACTTACCCTTTCCATCAGACTTTTAAGCTGTTCATTTTCATGGATTCGAAATAAATACAAAGCATAGCCATATGCTGACATATGAAGAAGACTTGGCACAACATAGGTAAAGGCAGTGTTACCATAGCAAACATATTCATGATCTACAAATTCAACACTTGACTGATTCTTGTAGATAAAACCTCGATCTCTCCTGCAACATAATTTAGGCACGATTTATTGTCACCAAGTGATCAAAAAATAGGTATCTAGAGTTAAGTAATGAACTAATTAATAGTCTAATTACCTTAAACCAGTGAACTTATCCCCTGACCCCACTGTGGGCCCTGATCACCCTCAAAATATATTTCTTGGTCTCTTTACATCATAAACATTATTTCTAATCTTAGAAAATGAATTTCACATACTGTTGAAAAAATTTTCAGTTTGCCTGCCTCATTGCCCCACAGTTCTGATAAACTGCATTAAAACTTGTTAGGAAAGTTATCATCAAAACACATGTGACTGATATTGCAGTTGTCTTTCATAATCAAGAAGCTGATGGTAGGAGGTTCCCCTGAAATATCAGTACATACTTCACTATGCACTGTGAGAAAGTAAATTCCTCAGTATTTCTTTATTCGCAAAGTTGTAATGGTCAAGAAAATTTCAATCCCTATACACCCTATATTCCATCTATGTTTATATGACTCTTGAATACATTTTCCTAGAGAAAGGTACAGGCATAATTCTTCCAGTACATGAAATCAAGGCACACAGGGTAGTGGAGACACATTTACACTTGTTCTTAACCACAGCGTTACATGGAGTACCAGTTACTTTAATAGTTATTGAAACAGGAAGTTCTATAAACTATTTCTTTCTGTAAAAGATTGAATAGCATACTCAGTACAGTGAATGGGTACAACCTGTATCATTATTCTGTGGGTAAATAGATGAGATGCATATAGTGTCAGTGAAAAGCAGTAATATGCTCACACTGGACAGAAACAGGACATGTAATGCTGGAAATAATGATTGTAAATGGGAGAATATATATTTCCTTTATATGCTACCTGTCCAATCCGTCCATTCCCTTTACTCTTTACTTCTATTGGATGTTGAATGCACATTTTTGTTCCAGCCACTGTACAGGCAGGTTGACCAAGGTTCCATTCACAACAACCACAAAAACTCTGAGATCAAGCCAAGAAGGAACAGAATTATTCATTTACTGCCAAATGCAGACTAGAACTGGGGCTACCCAGCCTCCTTTTCAGCATGCACCAGAGACTTTTACTTTTATTGTGGTGAAACAAGTGCAGTAAGAATCTGGCATCTCACTTCTGTCTTGATACAAGACTGCAGAGGACTTAAATTTAACAAAATCCTTATATTGTGTTATTTAAACACAGGATTTTTCATTATTTATCTCACACAATTCATGAGATCCTGTGTTGGGTTCATGTCATTCATGTTTGCCATGATTTTTTACAAGGACTCTTCATAAAATAAAATATTTTTGGAAAACTGTTTTTCAGCAGAATATTTTCTGAGTTTTTTCTCTTTTCCATTATGGACTCCCAGTGCATCTTTCCTCATCGAACCATGTTTTTGTTCATAACCACCTTACTGTTAAGTGACAATCCAGATGATATAAGCTGTCCTGTTTTGTGTATTTCCCTTTTACTCACAATTCAGGTTTAAGACACCTGCTCAAATGAAGCCTGTACATACTGAAAATTTCCTATGTATGTTTATTTTTGTAAGACAGCAGTCAGGGTCTATACATTGTGACAGATAATCTATGAGCTATTGATTGCAGCCTGGATTGTCTAATTGGTATAGTGACTAGACTATGTGCTAAAAAATGAGGGGTTTTGTTTCCTGGCAGGGGCAATAGATATTTCTTTTCTCAGGAGCATCCACAACATCTCTTAAGGTTTCACCCAGTCTCCTATTCAATGTGTGTTTCTGTTTTTTTTCCTGGGTGTAAAGCAGCCAGAGCATAGAGTTGACCACTTACATCCATATAGTTTTGAAGTTAAGAATGAGCAGAGTTATAACTCTTCTCCCCCATATGCACTCATGCAATGCACACAGAATTTATTTGGCTACTGTGTGTATTTGTGCTGTGTTGTTGCAAGTATATTTAGAAGGAGAAATATTATTGTACCTGAAACATGACATGTACTGCAGGACATAACCCACACACATCAACACCAACACAAGGACCAAATGTACATAGCCACAGCACAGCAGGATACATCGGTCTGTGTTCTCTATAGGTGATGGTCGCAGACCCATTACACAGAGAAGTCTTGAATATGGACGCAAGATTTTGCTCTGGCAGTAGTACAACACAGCTGAAGTGCTGAGAGACTCTTGGTGTAGTGATTCTGTAATCTGCACAAACTATGAATAAAATTGTAAAAGGGGTTTAAACTTAACTCTGAATTCAGTAAATTGTAATCTACAGTGAAATTTATTACATTTAAACCCTTTTCAGACATTTCTGGATATATTCAACCAATTAGGCTCATTAAGCCAGAAAATGTCTACAAGGGCAAACCTGAAAATGATGTTATTATGTAATTCTGTATTGACACTGGCATTCCCTTAATAGAATGTGATTTCATATCATTTGTACATTAAATAATCCATTTCACCATGGAATCACATTTAAAGTCTTGCCTTCTTTAGAATTTTGGTACATTTTTGAACAGAATACAATATTTTTAAAGGATTTAGAGCCCTTCCTTGCTGGAACTATTCTATAAACACCAATTCTTCCTTACTACATTCTACTATCTTCAACTTTTATGGTTTAGCACTTCACTTGCAGACAAATAATTGTCATGCAAGTTGACACAGAAATCCAAAATACTTAAATTGTTTTGTGAGGAAAATTTTATATACTTTCCACTGTGTTTATTATATGCAGCTTTGAGTCAAATGAGAACAGCTCATATTCTATGGAAGTTTTTGGTGTAGTAGCAATCCTGATCATGTGTTCAATAATTATTGGCTCTACTGGGGGGGGACTGCTGATAGAAGCAAATTGCAGTGACCAGAAAAAATACATAAATTTTGCACATGAATGCTTTAAATTAAGGAGATTAAAGCAAAACAGTTACAGTCACAATGGGTCATACTCATGCTTATTCATGTTGTATATTATACAGCATATGAAATGACATTTTGTCACACTGTGATGCAGGTGTAGAGATTGATGGCATTTTTCATTACAGGTTACAAAAAATTGATGTTGAATTGATTATCTTTAATTTTTATCTGTGCTGGCAGTGACCTGAGAGATTTAGCTTACAAAATGAGTTATTTTTTCATTATTTGATTTGGAAACTATTTACTTTTTTATGCAAAAATGTATTGATGTGTGAAAAATTCGTCAAGCAATGAAAGTAACTGACTTCTTAAATGGGAAACCATTTGAAGTTGGAAGTGTACCAAGAGTTAATTACTCTCTCTCTATATACATGCAAATTTTTCTTGATGTGGAGGTTAGGATCACTGAGAAGTTGAGACACTGGAAGAAGTTGGTGTACTTTCATAACACACAGAAGTTGAAAAAAATTAATTGCTGTATGTATAATGTTTAGCCTGGACTCAAAAAGTATGGATGTCTGGATTTAATGTCAGCATATTTTTACAGCGATCACACGTTCAATGTACATATTGCTCTTTGGAATGAAACTTGTAGTGGTATGGGTATAAATTACCAGATATGCACAAACACACACACACACACACAGTTATATGTGCACACAAACTGCATTTTTCCCCATGCATACAATTTCTGTAGCCTGCGGCGTGCTTGCTACTTGTCTATCTTGCATCTCACTGTATAAGTTTTGCAGTTCTTACTTACACTCTCAACTGCTGTGTCAGGGTTTCTGAGGTTGTGATGCTCGGACTTTAATTATCCTGCCTAGGTGGGTGGGCTAGTCAATGGCGTTGACCACACCACCCCCACGCTAAGACCATTGCACCCCCAGATAATCTGGAAAGCGTATTCGCCGTCCGGAGCAAGTCGTAGTACTGGAAGGAATTGCCTGTGGTGAAGCGGATTAGGTGTTAATATGTAGGACATATGACAGATTCAGGCAGTCAATGGAGACTTTTGTCGTGGCACCATGAACCTCGACGGTATAGGTCTTTTTCGCCCCTGTGGAGGACCCTGTATGGTCCGCCATACAGGGCTTGGGGGGCTCCCTGTAGGGCACCTTGTCATAGAAAGACATGCTAGGTGGTGGCCAGGTTTTTGAAAATGAAAGTATATAGTGCGGCATGCCAGGGTGCTGGTATGGGCCGAAGCTTCTCGATGTTGACCCGCAGCCGAGACGCGAAATCGGTGACGTCGGTGCATTCGGCGGGGGAAGGGGTGAAGAATTCACCCGGTAAAGGCAGGGGTGAACCGTACAACAGTTCCACTGATGAGGCTTTCAAATCTTTCTTCCACGCACTGCGGATTCCCATCAGGACCAACGGCAGAGCTTCGGGGCTATGTTCATCGGCATGGCACATTACGGCGGCTTTCAGCTGACGGCGTAGCCTCTCGATCATGTCATTTGAGGGGGGATGCCAAGCAGTAGTCCGGGATAGAGAGTATCCGGTGATGGTAGCCAGTCTTGATAAGACGGGACTCCAATTGCCTGTCCTGGTCGGTTGTAATTTGCTGGAGAATGTCGAAACGCGCAACCCAGACGGAGACGAAGGCTTTAGAGACTGCTTCGGCGGTAATCTCAGAGAGATGGATTGCCTCAGGCCAAAGGATGAATCTGTCGATGACAGTGAGACAGTACCGGAACCTAAAAGAGACAGGCAGCGGCCCGACCAGGTCGATATTCACATGAGAAAAACGTGCTGACGGGAGGTTGAAATTCCAAAAACAGGACCTCTAGTTGCCGCGTTACCTTGGAACGTTGGCAGGGTGTACAAGCGCGCATCCTTGCGCGGCAATCTTTCCCCACTCCCGGCCACAAAAACCGCTGGGACACCACCTTGCTGGTGGCGTTGTCCCCGGGATGTCTAAGGCCGTGGAGGATTTCAAAGATCTGGCGTCTGAAAGGAATGGTTATGAATGGCCGCGGTTGTGGAGTGGGTTGTGTCACAGTAAAGGTTGACGTCCGTCCCGGGAATTGGCACACGTTCTAACCGCAGGGCCGAGCCATATTTCAAGATGTCTTGCAAATCCGCGCCCTGATGCTGGGAACTTGCGAGAGCATGGTAATCAAGAGGCGTCATGACAGAGTGTGCTCTCGAGAGGGCGTCTGCTACGACAATGTCTTGCCCTGAGGTATGCCTAAAAGTCCGTAGAGAATTGTTCGATGAGCTCCAGGTGACGGAACAGTCATGGCGAGCATTTATCTCTGCGATGCTGGAAAGCATGAGTGAGAGGTTGCTGATACGTAAAGATGAAAAAGAGACGGCCCTCGCTCATATGTCGGAAGTACTCGATGACCTCATACACTGCCTGGACCTCGCGGTCTTACGGACTGTACTTTTGTTCAGCAGGACTAAGCTTATGGGAGAAGAAAGCCAGGGGTTCCAACCATCGTGGACACGCTGCTGCAAGGCGGCACCGATTGCCATTTCGGAAGCGTCTGTAAATACGGCCAACGTAGAAGGTGTGTCCGGGTGAGCCAGAAGTGTGGCAGGAGAGATGATATCTTTTCAGTTCTCTAAAGCTCGGGCCATGGTGGACGTCCAGTCCAGAGGCTGCGATCCTTTGACCTTGGGACCAGCTAACGCTGCGTGAAAAGACGCTTGTATGCTGGCAGCTTGGGGCACAAACCATAAGTAAAAATTAAGCTTGCCACAGAAATGTCCGAAGTCTCTGACAAGACAGGCTGTTGGAAAAGGTTTATCGCCGTGCCTTTATCTTCCAGGACCGAGTACATCTAGCTGAATCTGTGTAGCCGAAGAAGGTCACGTCTGTCGCCACAAAAACGCATTTGGCTGGATTCAACAAAACGTTGTACTTGCTGAAGCGCTGAAACAAAGTACGCAGGTGCTGCTCATGCTCATCCCCCGAGGCAGAGGCAACTAGAACTAACAGAAATCCAGGTTTCGGAGACCACATCGATGAGCTGCTAAAATGTTTACGCGGCGTTTCGGAGCCCGAAGGACATTTACCGGAATTCGAAAAGCCCAAAGGGCGTGATGATGGCTGTTTTTACGATGTCGTCCGAATGAACTGGAATATGATGGTATGCGTTCGCCATATCTATTGTAGAGAAGACTCATCGGTCAGCAACTTTTTGTGCATAGTCGTCAATGTGCCGAACGGGATATTGGTAGGGTACAGTCGTAGCGTTCAGTGGACGATAGTCTCCACAGGGTCACCAGCAGTCTATTTTCTTGAGGACGAAGTATTGGGACCAAGCCCAGGGGCTATCGGAACGCCGACCAGTGCCGTTTCGGAGTATTTCCTCGAAGTCGGATTTCGCGATTCGGAGGCGGTCTGGTGTTAGCCGCCGTGGACGCAAAGTTACATGTGGCACGGGCTTGGTGCGAATGTGATGGACTGTAGAAAGCCTGTTTTCCCGAGGAATATCTGCCGGTTGAATTATATACAGAAAATCCTGGAGCAGGATGTGATAGCGAGAGCTCCCGGCGAGGTCTTAAATGTGGCCGTCGAAGCGCCATTTATAGTAAGGTAGAAATATTGTCGATGAGGCGTAGGTGTCGTATGTCGACGAGTAAGTTGCAGAAGCAGAGAAAGATCGAGCTGATGATGGGTCTCGTTACGTCCGCGACGACGAAACGCCATTAGAACTCCAGTCGTAGGCCCAAATCCAAACGCAGTATTAAGCAACCGTAGGACGTACGATAGTTCCATTTGCTGCGAACATCGCATAACTGGTTTGCGTCCGGCGTTCTAGAAGACTTGTAGGGGGCAGGCGCAGATATCGGCGCCGTTGTCAACCAATTACTTTAACTTTGTGTGCTGATCCGTCACATAGAGGCGGCTGGCTGAGTGTTGCATTTGTTCGCCGACGCTAGCGACTGCCGTCCAAGCTTCCCTGCTGCCACGTACAGGGCGCGGTGCATCTCTTCGTACGCTCTGTAAAACTACGACTGTACTAGCAGATGTCAGGGGATAGTAAATGTTCTGCAGAGCGTAAAGATCATCTAGCGTACCGTCGTGTCTGCAATGGTGACGGTGGACGAGAGGCGCTGTCGGAAAGTGCGGCTATTTGCCGAGTCAGCTCGTCAATACAAGCCGTTACACTACTTATGTCATCACAAGACGAAGGTACACGAGCGACACAGGGTGGGGGCGTGACTTCCGCTATTTTATCCGCCAGATAGGCCACATCGTCGAGGGGAACCTGTGCTTGCTCGGCAATTATGGCCTGAATGTTTGGCGGAAAGCGATTTGTCCTAAAAGTGCGGAGAAAATCTGAAGGTACTGCCGATCCGGAGAGAGTCCGGAGGTGGCGGAGGAACTGAATTGGTCTCCGGTCACCCATCTGTTCGGCATCAGAAACTGGGGGACGCGCTGCTCTTCGGAGAGTCACAGACGGCTAATCAGTTCTGCTTTAATTCTGTCATAACGGCCTGTGGGTGGGGGATTTGTTATTACGTCCTCCACCTCCGCGGCTTATTTGATGTCGAGTTGTGATATTTCTTAATAGAACTTTTTTTTGCGTCTTGTATGATGTTCGACAAAGCAAACTGACCTCGCAGCTACGCGAACCACACGGTTGGCTTTTCGCCGCCAGGAAATATTCCTGGTATTCATTTGTGTTTTAGGCTGAGTCGACCCAAGGACCATGTGCGACCGGAAGGATTATGTCAATGTAATATTCCAATAACACCATCGAGAATCGAACCCGCGACCTTCCGGCTTGTTGCGCTGTGCCTCAACCGACTGCACCACCGCATGAATTTGGTGGTATAATTATAAATTACCCGACACGCACACGCACATTCAAACATATATATACACACACACACACACACACACCAACACTTTATTTCTCCATGCGCGTACAATTTCTGTAGTCGTCCGCGTGCTTGCAGTTCTTACTTGCACTCGCAACTGCTGTGTCAGGGTTCCTGAGGTTGTAATGCTCGGACTTTAAGTATTCTGGCTTGGTGGGTGGTCTAATCAGCGGCGTCAGCCACAAACTGAATTGAATTTATTTGCATTCTGTGAGTCCAAAACAGGTTAATAACTTGGATATATCACAAGTAAGGAAAATATTACATACATACTGTAGTAGCTGGTAAAATACAACTCATTAAGCTTAGTTTAACATTCTGCATTTACATTAAAGTTTTTCTCTAGAGAGTAGGAGTGAGTATGTAAAGAAGTCTTTAGGGTGATTTAAATTTTTAGGGTTTGTCACATACATTTTTGATAGTTTGTGGAAGATAAACACTTAGATGCCAATTGAATAGGCACTTTTTTATATAGTGATAAACTTGATGAAGGATGGTGAAAGTTCCATTTTTGTCTACTATTTGTGCGATGGATATCAGAATTTAATTGAATTTATTTTTATTGTTGACCACAAATAAGGGAAGTGAAAGTGTATACTGTGATTGAGGAGGTTGAATTTTTAGATAATCCTGTAATAGTTCCAATTATATTCTTTTGTATTTTAAAACTTCTTGCACAATGTGAAGACTTCCCCTGAAGAGTTAATCCATAGTTCATAATAGAATAATAGTAGGCATAGTAACCAATCTTCAGTGTTCCTTGTGATGAAAAGAGCTCGACTGATCGCATTGCATAAAAAACTGCACTTACTTTGTTTTTTATTTGTTTAACATAAACTTTCCAAGATAGTGTACTGTTTACCTATATTCCAATAAATTTTGTGTCGTAAGTTTTAGATATTAATTTTTTAGCATAACTAATTTTCAGAGTAAGTTGAGGAATATTTTAGTTGTAAATTGCATGAAATGGATTATACAAAAATTCAGTGAGAGTGTATTGGTTTTGAACCACTTATTTAAGGATTCAAATTCAATTTTTATGTTATTTTAAAACCTTCCAGATTGAAATTGGTAAATGCAATACTGGTATCATCTGCAGATAAAATTAAGTTAGTTTTTCCATTAATAGATTTTGATAAATCATTTATGTAATTGAGTGTGGGAATATCCCACAAAATCAGAAACGGCCCTTTCCAAGCAACTGCAGCGAGGCCGACCATAAACCAAGCCAAGCCAAGCCAAACCAAGCTAAGCCAAAGTTCTAACCGGGGGCGGAGACTTGTGCGAAGCGCAAGTCTTGCGCAAGTGCCTTGGTGGCACGGGACTATTTATGGGAGGGATAAACTTTGCTTGGTTGGCTGTCTGGATTCTGAGCCCACAATGGCCCAGTAGCAAACTACAGGTCTGCGACTTTTCCAGGCGCTTAGGTGAAGCCGCCGCGCCTGGGG
>JGI20166J26741_11498362_pt1 | contig 12777 bp, 4 predicted proteins | sample TergutCu122P5_FD_26741 | JGI IMG/M metagenome (IMG submission 26741) | reverse complement strand
CACCCCCAAGCCTGTCATCCCCGAAGGTCGTAATCGGGGATCCGCGTTGTCTTTAAATGGATTCCCGACAAAAACATTCGGGAATGACAAGCTTGAAGCTATGTTCTATGACAAAGAGAATGTCTCCGTTGCAGTAACCGGCGGGTTCCATACGGAAGAGTTAAAACAAATACTTGTAAGCAAAGGATTATCCGTATTGGTATTGACGCCAAAAATCAATACGGAAGTAAAAACAGCGGAAAAAATATATATAAAACAGTTTAACGAACAAGAAAAAGCGCAGACAGATGAAGCAAATATAAACGCATTCGCGCTGCTTGTTGAAACAGGATATGCGAATGAATTACAAACCGTGTTTATGGAAATAGCAAAACTTCACAAAAGCGGAGTATTTGGCGATAAAGAATTTTCAGAAATAATATTACAAACAGCGCAAGCCTATAACAAAGATAAAGAAGATAAAGAAAAAATCTCCATAAAGTTCACGGAGAAAAACAGATTTGAAATAACCACAGCCGATAATGTATATTATTTTGCACCACGGTTAAATAATGAATTTCCGGATTTTTCTCCTGCGCAGTTAATTAAAACATGGGTCGCCAAATCAAAAGAATTTCAAAAAATGGTTAAAAAATTCGGAAAGAAAGCATGGTTTCAAGAGCTTTTTTCACGTGATTATGATATAAGCTGGCGTTCTAAGTTAACACCCGAAAGCATAGAAAAACTATCTGCGTTTGCAGATACTTTTAACGTTAATACTACGTATAAATTAGCCAGCTTTATTACTAGTAACAAAATCCCCGTAAGAGTATTTAAAAGATTGATAAATAAATATAAATGGATTCAAGATTTTGCTTCCAAAGATTATGAAATATCGGCCGAAGGAGTAAAAAATATCGATACTATTTCATCTTATTTGGGCGATGATTTTAACTTAGGCGCGTTTGCAGGTTTTGCGGGAAACAAAATTCCGCATGAAAAATTTAAAGAAATAATCGCGCAATACGGGAACAAACCTTGGTTTTATGAGCTTATCAAGAAAGCCGGAAAAGATCTTACGGCTGACGCAATAAAAAACATTGATACTATCGCGTCTTACATGGGGGATGATTTCAGCGTAGATGCGTTTGCAAAGTTTGCGGGAGATAACATAATCCGCCATGAAAGATTTAAAAAAATTGCCGCGCGGTATCAGGATAAACCTTGGTTTTACGAACTTCTTTCTAAATCAGAAAAAGGCGTCAGTGAAGAAGCAATAGAAAAAACCGCGTTTATTATGTCTTATTTTAACAGGGATCTTACGGGCTTAACGGGATTTGTAATAAATCCAAAAAACTCTCTTGAAAAAATTAAAAAACTATTTGCCGGATATTATGAAAAAAACGAATTATTCCAATATATGTTTTCTACGGATGTTTACATAATCAGTCATCTTACAACGGACGCGCTGGAAAATATCATCACAACGCTTACCGCTTTAAATATCGGCATAAAAGAAATAGATTTGGTCAGTGATTGGAGAGACTACAAAATATCCGTGCAGGATTTGGCAGATATAGCCGCAAGATATAAAAACAGCAAAAAAATGTTCCAGCAAATTTTTTCGGGTAATAATAGTCTTTCCGCGCTTACCGCCGACAGCTTAGAAAATATATGTTATGCGGCGTCAACTCTAAAACTTGATTATTCGGTTGAGTTGTATCATCGTTTTGGAAAGAATAATAAAATTATTCCGAAAGAATTTAAACGCATAGTCAATGAATATAAAAAATACCCCGAGTTTAGGGAAATTTTTTCCGGCAAATACCGTATATACGAACTTAGCGCCGAAGGATTAGAAAATATCGGAATACTTATATCTAAATTAGGCGTTAAAACTACGCCTAATTTAGTTGACTTCGGGCGTTACAGTAGAATTTCTCCCGGGCAGCTTAAAAAGATAATAAAAGATTTCAAAGGCAAAAAATGGTTTGAAGATGAGCTTTTTTCAGGAAAATACCGGATACCTTTAATTACGGCTGACGGAATAAGAAATCTTGATACCATTGAATCATATCTTGGCGTTGATTTTGACGTAGAAAAGTTTTACTCTTTTGCGTTGGGTAATGAAATAGACCCTGAAAAATTTAAAAAGATAATTGCCAAATATCAAAATACGCCGTGGTTTTACAATCTTCTTGAGAATAGAGCCGAAGTTACTGCCGAAGGGATAGAAAATGTAGGAATTCTTATGTCTGAGCTGCCCGAGTTAAATAACCACATTACGTCTTCAGCAGCTAGTTTTGCCAAAAATAATAAAATTGATCCTGAGAAATTTAAAGAAACCGCCGCTCGATATAAAGAAAATAAATTGTTTCAAAAAATGTTCTTAGAAAAATTCGACTTAGAAGGAATTACCATTGAAGCAATAGAACTGATAATAAAACTTGTTCCTTTAGCCGGCCCGGAACATTATAAAGAAGTTTTAGATTTTGCGAGAAAATTAAAATCCCACGAAGTTAAAATACAATATCCAAAATACGTTCCGGGGATGTTTTTGAAAGAAGCGGGCTACCGGAAAGAATTTTCATTAACACCTTTAGCGTCTAAGCTGCATCAGACGGCATTGTTTGCGCCGGCAGAAAAAAAAGAAAAATATCTTTTCGCCGGATCTTCCTACATAGACGTTTCCTCGCCCGAAATGCGCAACATCGTTGAAATTATTGATTTATTTTCCCCGAGCGAAACCGGCGAAATCTCTTTTTTAGATTATAATGAAAAATCCGTGAACTTTGTAAATACGGTCAGCGACAAACAAAGTTTAAATACGGCGCTCGGTTACTTTGAGCGGATGATAGAAATAATGTCGTTATTTGCACCCGCTGCCGCGAAAAAATGGCAAAGGGAGTATAAAACATTTAAAAACGGCATTAAGGAAGATATACGCAAGGACAATTGGCAAAAAATAAGAAAACTGCTGAACGAATGGTTGTTTAACGGTTCGCATGAAGATGCGGTAAAAGAGTTTGTCGGGATTTTAAATAGTTATCTATACGGCTTGGGAGACGAAGGAAAAGACGCGAACGCCTATTTTTCCAATTTGGGGATAAATACGCGCCCGAAAGAAATAAAAATAATCAATTTATCAAAAGACGGGAAAATAAATTCCGAAATAATGAAAATGTTTAGAACGCTGATGGCAGCCGATTATGAATTCGATATAAACAAAATGCTTTTGAAAGACAATCTGTTGTTTTGGAGCTACGAAAGAACTTCGACCAGCAGAATTTCATTAAAAGCGGATTTTAGCCAAAGCGGCAGAGGAATATCGGTATCTTTTTATGAAGGCGATAAGGGCACCGATGAAAGATTCAGATTGGAATATATGAAAAGAGTTTTAGAAAAATTAGGCTTTAGCGCGGTTAAATACGAAGGAGAAACTTTAGGAATAGACGCAAAACTTGATAAAGACACCGGACTTAATAATGATGCGGATTTGGCAAATATATTAGCCCAAACAATATGTTTGTTTAAAACTTTAACTTTCCAGCCTTATTTTTTATTCGGAAAAACATATACAAATAAGGATGTGGATTTATATGTCCGTAATTTTTTTGCGGCGGAATTTAATGGCAATGCTGTTAATTACTATAAATCCGCATATCCGCCGTTAAAAAGAATTCAGAATAAATTAAACACTATATTGCAAAACTTAGGACTTGAAGTAATCAAGGATGATTTAAAGAAAGAATATGATTACAATCCGCAGTCCGTAATAGATAAATATTTCAACGAGCCTTTGGAAAGGGCGTATGCGGAAGGAAGAATTATATTAAATGAAAACGGCCAATTGGAAAAGAATGAAAACTATGACGTTATTGCCGAGATTGCCGGTGATTTGCAGGGCGAAAACAGAAATAATATGTTTGAAGCCGGCAGCATAATAAACCAGATAATTAACCCCAGATACTTCAAGTTTCAAGAAGTCGCAAAACTCGGCGGGCAAAACACTTTGCAAACGGGCTATATTCAGTTAGAGGACGGGGATTATCTATCGGTAAAAGCAGTAGTTAGCAAAAGAAAAACAATAAAAGCGGCAAAAGTCAGACTTGCAAGCGACCGCGGCAGGCCGATAAGCGCGGCAAAATTAATAGAAAGATTAACGCAGGAAGGTTATGAAAATTTAAAGCTCGAAACAATAAGCAAAAGCGAACAAAATTCATTAATAAACGCATTGAAACAAGAAATAAATATAACAAAAAATCTTACTGCGGCAACTTCAGTAACTTCGGAAGGAACAAGCGAGACATTTGCAGGGGAAATAATAGTAGATGCAGACAGAACAAAAATTAAAAAAATAATAGAGACCGATCCGCAAAGAGCAAAAAGACTTATCTGGGCGGTGCCATATACCACTCCCGACGATATGGAGATATTAAACCATATCGGAGCCGTACTGACTTTAGGCGGCGGTTATACAAGCCATGCGGCTATAGAAACAAGAAACCGCGAAAAACCGTCAATGGTGTTAAAGAGAGCGGTCTTGCAAAAAGATAATATGGTAGAGATTTCGTCGGTTAAACCTGCAGGGGAAATAAGAAACATAAACGGAATACAGGCGCAGACGGCGGAAGGCATAAAAATAACACTAAAAACCGGCGATAAAGTATCGATGAACCGCAAACTTTCAATGATAGAATTTTTAGACCCCAAAACCGTGCTTCCATCCCAATCTGTCATCCTGCGCGAAGGGGACATTGTCCCCGCAGTCGCAGGATCTATAAACAATAAGGAAGTTAATTCCATAGATTCTGCGACTATTGCGCAGAATGACAAAGTAAAGACCCCGCTAAACGAATTAAGCATTGCAGAAATAATAAAAACTTTCAAAGATTTAAAACTCTCAGACAAAGAAAAAAACGGAAACAAAGGCTGGAATCTGGCGGTAATGCGGCAAGAAGTGTTTAAAGACGAAAATATAATTCCCGACGGACTGGTATTAGACAAGAACGCGGTAAGATATTATGTCGGCAGCAAAGGATTAGAATTTGACAGATTGGAGCAGGAGATAAGCAGTATAATAGCCGACGGCAGTTTGAGTTTTGAGGAAAAGAAAAGCCGCATAGAACCGCGCCGAAACGCAATAAAAGAGTTGATAAGAGAAGCGCAAGGCAAAGAAAAACAGGCAAAAAAATTGACGGATGCAGTAATAAAAATGATGAAAAAACTAAACATCAAAGCAGCGGCATTTCGTTCTGCAGGAGAAGGGGAAGATGACCAAACTCATCCGTTTGCAGGCATGGGAGAAACAAAGAAAAAAGTAAAAAGAGAACAAGCTCCAAAAGCTATTCCGGAAATATTGGAAGCGTTTTATTCAGACCGCGCCATAGAATATATGATAAACAGCGGCACAATTGTATATCCCGCGATGGCAATACAAGATTGGGAAGATTTTGAAAAAAGCGGCGTGGCAATACTTGACGGCGATATTCTCACGATAAATGCGGCATACGGGGATTGCGAGGGGATAGTAGGAAATAAGGTGGCGTCCGATGAAATAAAGGTCAGGATAACGGACTTTGAAAAAGGCGCATTTGAAATACTTGACTACGAGCCGGAAGATAAAGAATGGAAAATAATAACAAATGAATACGGAACAAGCGAATTGGTAAAAGCGGCTGAAGGCCGAAAAATAAGAATATTCAGCAAAGAAGATGAAGAAACGGGAGAAATAATCGAAATAAGAGAAATCGTAAGAGCAATACTAAAAATAAGGAAAAAATTTAACTTCGACCCGGATATAGAGTTCGGTTTTAACGCAAACAAAAAATATAAAGTAGTGCAGGCAAGAGCAAATACCGCAAAGGCAAATGTTGGCAAATCGACAGAGCCTGAACAAGTCATCCCGGAAGCGCAGGCGCAAGAGTTAATAACCATGTTTATTTCCGGCAAAACGCAATTGACAAATAAAGATTGGCCGGATTTGATGCGTTATGCCGTTGCGCAAAATGATCAGCGGCTTGCAAACGAAATAATGAAAGAACTGCGTCAAAACCCGTCTGACGATGCAAGCTATCAAAAGACGCTTCTTGAAGTTGCGCAATTATTGCCGTCTGCTTGGAAAGAAGAAATTATAACAATGCCGTCAGATCCCTACGCGGATACAAACATCCTGCGCATCCAGAAAATCCTTTCCGCCGCTTAAAAACCCGGTTTTAATTATTTGAAATCTACCCCGCAGACTTGCCGCGGGTAACCGCTTAGCCGTTCCCGTATTAAAACACTACGGGACAGGCTATCCAAGTTTAAAAATGGATGCCGACTTTTGTCGGCATGACAACTGATACCGTGCAGTCTTGCTGCGCGGAGGTTCATTTGACTTTCAGTACACAATTTGTGTATAATAATGCACAAATTGTGTAACAAATGAGAGTGAAATCATGCTTGAAATCTTATTTTCTTCAAAAACTAGAACCGGACTGCTGCGGCTGCTTTTGCTTCACAGCGATGAAAAGTTCTACCAAAATCAGATAGCTCAGCTTATATCCCAGCCGGTTACCGCTGTGAACAGGGAACTTAAAAAGCTGGATTCTATAGGCGCTTTGAATAAGTTTCCGTCTTCAAAAATCACATATTATTCGATAAACAAAAACTGGGTTATTTATAAACAGCTCAGGGATATTTTCCTGAAGTTTCCGGATGTCCAAGCGGGAATAAAAGCTGCGCTTAAGGATAATGCGGATGCCGTGGATTTTGCTTTTATTTACGGTTCGTATGCGGACGGAAAAGAAAACAAAGACAGCGATTTGGACGTTTTTGTAATAGGAAACATAAGCGCGAAAGATTTATCTGCGGCTTTCAGCCCTCTCAAAGAAGGTTATTTTAAAGAGATAAACTACATGCTGATGACAAAAGACGAATTTAAGAAAAAGCTTGAAATTTCAAACCATTTTGTCACGGAACTTATGAGAGCCAAAAAAATTTTTTTAACGGGAAATGAAGATGACTTTAACAAAACTTTTGGCGGCTGACCGCATAAAAAAACGCAAAACCTCAGCTGATGAAATTTCAAATCTGCTGAAAGTCGTTGAGCGCGACATAAAAGACGCCAAGATCGAAGCTCTTTCCGACGACAGACGTTACGCTACGGCCTATAACGCGGCTTTGCAGCTTGGCAAGATAGCGCTTTTGTGCAGCGGTTACGACACTAAAGGCGCCGGCCATCATGCCGCGGTTTTTGACGCGCTGCCTGATATTCTGGGGAAAGAGCATGGGAAAACGGCAATATATTTTGATTCCTGCAGGGCAAAAAGAAATGAGGTTGACTATACCGGCGTTTTTAACGTCTCTTCCACAGAAGTAACGGAACTCATAAAAGAAGCCGAAGCGTTTGAGACCGAAATAAAACGCTGGCTTGAGGATAGCTATCCTCAGTATGCTCATAAATAAATCTCAGCCGTTGTTGTCATTCTGAGGCAGTGAAGGGACAATGTCCCAAACTGCCGAAGAATCCAGACATCTAGATCCTTCGGAAACAAAGTTTCCTCAGGATGACAATCAAGTGTAAAATTAACAATGAAAAATCCGCAAATCGACGAAATATTAACTCTTGTGCAAAAACCCGCGAGATACATAAACGGCGAGCTTAACTCTCATCCTGCCGATATGTCAGCGGATTTTTCCGTTTGCCTGTGCTTTCCTGATGTTTACGAAGTCGGCGCGTCAAATCTCGGGATTGAAATTCTGTACCATTTGATTAATGAAAAGAAACTGGCACGCTGCGAACGGGCTTTTGCTCCGGATTCGGATTTGGAAAAAATCCTGCGGGAGCGGAAGGTTGAGCTTTTTTCGCTTGAGTCGCAGAGCAGTTTGAAAAGTTTTGACATAGTGGGCTTTACAATACAGAGCGAGCTTGTCGCCGCAAATATAATCAACATGCTTGACCTTGCCGGCATTGCGCCGTTTGCTGCGGACAGAGGGGACAATGTCCCAGGGGACAAGGTCCCCTTGATAATCGGCGGCGGTCCTGCTTTGACAAATCCCGAGCCTTTTGCAGATTTTTTCGACGCTTTTGTAATCGGCGACGGCGAAGAGGCTTTGCCTGAAATAATAGAAGTTATGAAAAAGGGAGCCAAGCTCCCTAAATCTGAGAAGCTCAAGGAGCTTTCAAAAATTGACGGAGTATATGTGCCGTCGCTTTACGATGTGGAGTACAATAGTGACGGCACGGTGAAATCGGTAAAAACATCTCATTTCTGTCGTCATTGCGAGGAAGGACAAAGTCCTGACGCGGCAATCCAGTCTTTAAAGACGCTGGATTGCCGCGCCCCTTCAGCGCTCGCAATGACGGCAACAACAAAACCCGTCATAAACAAAAGAACTTTAAATCTCGAAAACGCTTATTTCCCCGAAAAAAAAATAGTGCCTTTTGTCGAAACCGTGCACAACAGGCTCAATATCGAAGTAGCGCGCGGATGCCCGGGTCAGTGCAGATTTTGCCAGGCGTCAAAGTATTACAGACCGTGGCGCGAACGCCCCTTGAGCGTTCTATTGGAACTGGTCAAGAAAGGAATCGAGTCAACAGGATATGAAGAGGTCGCGTTTTCGTCTCTTTCCTCAAGCGATTACAGGCAGCTGGACAAACTTTTGATTGAGACAAACAATCTTTACAAAAGCTCAAACCTGAGCATATCGCTTCCGTCGCTCAGATGCAACGAACATTCTTTAAGAGTTGCTCAGTACATAAACCGCGCCAAAAGGCCGACCCTTACTTTTGCCCCGGAAGCAGGCACGGACAGGCTGCGCAATGTAATCGGGAAATATCTTTCCGAAAAACAGATAGTCAAAACGCTTCTCACGGCCAACGCTATGGGTTGGAAAACTATAAAATTGTATTTTATGATAGGGCTCCCTACGGAAACGGATGCCGATTTAGCAGGCATAAATACGTTGGTGCGCCTTGTAAAAAAAGAGGCCAAGGGCCTCGGGGCCGGAGACGGCCTCAGTTTTAATATCACGGTTTCGCCGTTTGTGCCAAAAGCCCAGACCGCTTTCCAATGGGCGCCTATGATTTCCGCTGAAAAAATAAAAGAGAAAATAGATTATCTGAATAAAATTCTTCCGGCAAAAATCAAAGCCCACAATCACCGCGCAAGCGTGATTGAAGCTTTCATAGCAAAAGGCGACCGCCGCGTATCGCGGGCAATTTACAAAGCATGGCAAAAAGGCGCGCGCTTTGACCAGTGGGCTGACAAATTCGGCAACGACATTTGGAGCGAAGCAATCTCCGAAAGCGGCCTAAGCCTTGATTTTTATGTCTATCGTACAATAAAAGAGGACGAACTCCTCCCGTGGGAGCATATAAATTTCGGCGTAACCAAGCATACCTTGTATGCCGATTATATAAAAGGCATTAACGAAACCGCCTCTGCCGAGACAGAAAAATTTGATAAGGCGCAATGCGCCCTTCCCGAGAATTATGAAGAGCCGGCAATGCCGGCGGCAATGCACGCGGCAAATCCGCCGGTTATGCGCATGAGGCTTCGTTTTTCAAAAAAAGGCAAAGCAAAGTTTGTTTCGCATCTGGAGCAGATAGAAGTTTTCAGAAGAGCGGCAAGGCGTTCCGGCCTTCCGGTTGCATATACGGCAGGATTTAGCCCGCAGGTAAAATCCGCTTACGGCCCGCCGCTTTCTGTCGGGGAAGAGAGTTCGGCGGAGTATATGGAACTCTATTTTACGCAAAAAGTTGAGCCCAAAGCCGTGACGGACAGCTTTGCGGCGGCGCTGCCGGATGGGTTTAAAATCATATCGGCAAAGAGGGCGCCGATGACGTTTCCTGCCATAGACAGTTTGGCAAATCTGTCTGAATTTTCAGTGCAAAATGTAAATATAACGCAGGAAAAAATAGACGAGTTTTTATCGCAAAAAGAGATAATCGTAGAAAAAATGAAGAAAGGCAAAACCGTGCAGATAGATGCAAAGCCGCTTATTAAAAGCATGAGCTGCGAAAACGGCGTTCTTAAACTCCTTTTGCGTTTCGGGCAGGGCAAGAGCGTCAAACCGGGAATGATTTTAAAAAAACTATTGGAAAATGAAGAAATTTATGCCAAAATATACTCAATAGAAAGGTTGAATTTGTACATTGAAACAGGAAGCGGTAAAATTTATGAACCGTGAACTCATAAAAGCTGCCATTGCATCATTGTGGATCTTCATTTTTTTAAGCGCGGCTTACGGAGACGATAAAGTAAAGCCAGGCGTTTTCTGCGTTGGCGATTCGATAGTTCTCGGCAACAAAGGCGCGTACATATACTCCGACATTTTGCAGACCCTCTTTGACAAACAGTACGGGAAAGACAAAGTCGCGGTTTTTAACTACTCCTTTTTTGACATGAACACCGCCCAGTGCCTTACGCTTGTTACCGACCTTCTTGAAAAGCAAAAAGGAACCGAGTACGTGGTGATGATGGCCGGAGAGGCTAACTTTTACAATCTGAACGGCCTTACGGGGTACCTCTCTTCTATAGGCCGTTATGCTCCGGAAAGTCCGTTCGTGGAAGAAAACGACGTGAATGCCGTCGAAAAGCTTAACACCGGCGTTGCAAGCATGTATAATTCTCCGGCGGCCGGCGCGAAAAAAGCCGTTTTGCAGTACGCTTTTTCAAGAGCGTACAGGGCGTTTTCCGAAAACGGGGCAAAGAAAGTCGGCGGTTATACGCCTAAAGTAATGCCGTCCTTTCACGTTCTCACGGACGATTTCAAGCAGAAAGTGGCGCCGGCGTCTTATACTACCAGATACAGAACCGCGTGGGATTTTATCAACAACAAGCGCTACGCGCAAGCCGAAGAGATACTGACGGATATGCTTGCGGCAAATCCTTTGGACTCAAACGTTTACTATTCGCTGAGCTCGCTGTATCTGCTTGACAGCAAGGGAAAGAACGCGGACAAGGCCTTAAAGATGCTTGAAGACGGGATACTCGCAAACCCTTTTGACAAAAACAACCAGTGTTACAAAGGGCTCTCGGTGATGTTTATGACGTACGACGGCAGGGCAGCGGCGGAAATTTTGTATTTTGCAAGAGTGATGAAGAGTTATCTCGGCGAAAGAATCCCGGAGATAAATTCGATAGCCGCGATAGGAGCCGCTGATTACGCGAACAAAATAGCGATTGTGAGCGGCTGGATTTTGTCGGATATCAAAAAAATAAACGAAGTTTGCGAAAAAAACGGCGTAAAGCTGGTAGTTGCCGGCTATCCGCTTGACGCGAAGTCAAACGAGCTTATAAAAAAAGCGTTTTCATCAGGCAGCGTGATTTTTGTCGATAACTCTTCGGTGTCGGCAGCCGTTGCGGAGGGCGCATCGCCCTCGGGCGAATCGCCTCCGGGCGAAGCGCCATCGGACGGAGCGCCCTCGGGCGGAGCGCCCGCGGACAGCGCGAGAATTTATGCGGATACGGCGAAGAACGTAATGGACGCAATAATAAAAAACAGGACAATAGGTGATTTTAAGTGAAAAAAGAAATAGTAGTGAACAGGACTTTAGAAGAAACGAAGGTGGCGGTGCTTGAAGACGGAAGGCTTCTCGATCTTTTTATAGAAAGGCGCGAGTCGGAAAAAATACTCAACAACATTTACAAGGGGCGGGTGCAAAATATCGTTCCCGCGCTCAACTCCGCTTTTGTCGATATAGGTTTTGGCAAAAGCGCTTATCTGGGCGCAGACGACATAGTCGCGCCAAAACACGAAAAAAAGATAGAAAAAACGATAAAAGCCGGACAAGACGTAATGGTGCAGGTTTACAAAGAGCCGATAAACACCAAAGGCCCGAAAGTTACCATGGATATATCCCTTCCGGGAAGGCTGCTTGTATATATGCCCTTCAGCAACAATATCGGAATTTCAAAAAACATCGAAGATAAGGAAGAGTACGGCAGGCTCAAAGAAATAATCTGCCGCATTAAAGAAGATATTCCCGGCGGCATAATAGTGCGCACCGAAGCGGAAGACGCCACCGAAGACGAAATCAAAAGAGAGATAAAGTATCTTACGCGTTTGTGGTCTTCGATAGTGCGCAGGTTTGAAGATTCGCCTCCGATGAGCAGGATACACAAAGATTTCGGCGTGGTTTTCCAGACCGTCAGAGACTACTTCAGCGAAGACGTTATTCTCATGCACATAGATTCCCGCAAAGAGTTTGACGACGTTAAAGATTTTATAGATATAATCTCTCCGGAACTTTCCGACAGAATAGTTCTGTACGACGGCAGGCAGGCGATTTTTAAAGCTTACGGCATAGAAGAAGAGATAAAAAGGCTGCGCTCAAACAAAGCAAAGCTTAAATCCGGCGGCTACCTGATAATACAGGAAGCCGAATCCCTGTGCGCTATAGACGTAAACAGCGGAAAGTTTACCGCCAAAAGCTCCCAGGAAGAGACGGCGGTAATGACTAACCTCGAAGCCGCGGAAGAAACCGCAAGGCAGCTGCGCTTAAGAAATATCGGCGGAATAATCGTCATAGATTTCATAGACATGAAAAAGGCGGCCAACAGGCAGAAAGTTTTGGATAAGCTGCGCGACGCGACAAGAGGCGACAAAGCAAAAATAAAGATCTGGCCTATAACCAGGCTCGGCCTCATAGAGATGACGAGGGAACGCAAAAGGGAGTCGCTGTTTTCGCTGCTCGGAGACACCTGCCCGACATGTCACGGCCTCGGCCTTGTGCTTTCCAAAGAGTCCATTTTCATAAACGTCTGCGACGACATAGAACAGATGAATGTTGACATGCACCACGGAAAA
>JGI20166J26741_11498251_pt1 | contig 12779 bp, 7 predicted proteins | sample TergutCu122P5_FD_26741 | JGI IMG/M metagenome (IMG submission 26741) | reverse complement strand
TCATTCGCCCCATAAATTTAGCCATCTCGTCTCCCCTTGCAAGTGATAATCCATCACATTATAGCGAAAATATATCCACTGTGCAAGCAAGGATTTTTAACCGTAAAAGCTGTGGGTTGTCGTCGCGCCCCTCGCGGGCGCGTGGATTGAAACCACTTTCATGGAGCCTAAGCTGGGCGTCCAGGGCGTCGCGCCCCTCGCGGGCGCGTGGATTGAAACTTCACTCGCGCGACAAGCCCCAAAACCGTATCGGGTCGCGCCCCTCGCGGGCGCGTGGATTGAAACCTGCCACGGCATCAGTATAAACCGTTTCCCGAACGTCGCGCCCCTCGCGGGCGCGTGGATTGAAACACGGCGGGGACAATGCCGGGAGCGTGTATGACAGGTCGCGCCCCTCGCGGGCGCGTGGATTGAAACCGTTGACCTGCAGCTGCTGTTCTATGTCGGTATCGTCGCGCCCCTCGCGGGCGCGTGGATTGAAACCCCTGGTTCGCAGGGAACCTCGACGCCGAACGCGGTCGCGCCCCTCGCGGGCGCGTGGATTGAAACGCCGCTTCCAGCCGGCCGTGGCCGGAGATCACAGTCGCGCCCCTCGCGGGCGCGTGGATTGAAACCGATTTGCGGGAGCCGGGACCTCCATTTCGCCATGTCGCGCCCCTCGCGGGCGCGTGGATTGAAACATTTGCCCCCTGATGTATGCGCACATTCCGATAGAGTCGCGCCCCTCGCGGGCGCGTGGATTGAAACCCCGCTACGTCTGCGCGCCGTTACCCTTGCGAGCCCGTCGCGCCCCTCGCGGGCGCGTGGATTGAAACACACATAGTAAGCATAGCACCGGCAATTCCGGTTGTCGCGCCCCTCGCGGGCGCGTGGATTGAAACCATCCAGGCTCCGGTCTCAAATACATCAGGGTGGTGTCGCGCCCCTCGCGGGCGCGTGGATTGAAACATGTTGTATCAGTCGCACGCGAGGGCGGGTTTTCGTCGCGCCCCTCGCGGGCGCGTGGATTGAAACCTCGAAGAGCACCCTCTGTGCGAGTTGTGCCTGGTCGCGCCCCTCGCGGGCGCGTGGATTGAAACAACGTCTCGGGCCTGATCTTCGACGAGCTCCAGGGTCGCGCCCCTCGCGGGCGCGTGGATTGAAACCTCAGTATGTCGCCGCCCAGCAAAGACTTGTTTCGTCGCGCCCCTCGCGGGCGCGTGGATTGAAACATCCGGGGTTTATGGATGATTTGTATGGCTATTGGTCGCGCCCCTCGCGGGCGCGTGGATTGAAACTTTTTAAAAAAAGTGTTGCAATTAATTGGAAAAAGTCGCGCCCCTCGCGGGCGCGTGGATTGAAACTCAAGTTACGGGTACAAATGTAAGCGCTGAAAATGTCGCGCCCCTCGCGGGCGCGTGGATTGAAACTTGTGTACTATCTCCGTTATTGTAATTTTGCGTTGTCGCGCCCCTCGCGGGCGCGTGGATTGAAACATTTATTTCGCCGCAGGACCAGGGTGTAAAACCGTCGCGCCCCTCGCGGGCGCGTGGATTGAAACATTTCGTCAAGCGAAACATTTTCAGTCAACGCCGTCGCGCCCCTCGCGGGCGCGTGGATTGAAACGGACGTTACAATACAGGTCGTGGGGGCTTATTAAGTCGCGCCCCTCGCGGGCGCGTGGATTGAAACGAGAGATGATACCGAAACGCCCTTGATATCTGGAGTCGCGCCCCTCGCGGGCGCGTGGATTGAAACTGGTTGTCGGTCAAATCTATAGCGTCTTTTTGGTGTCGCGCCCCTCGCGGGCGCGTGGATTGAAACTATCACCACCTCTAAATATTTATATGTGCGGCGCGTCGCGCCCCTCGCGGGCGCGTGGATTGAAACATAATTAACGCGACAATTATCACTATTATCAGAGTCGCGCCCCTCGCGGGCGCGTGGATTGAAACATTATACCTTGTATTAAATTTTCTAGCTGAGATAGTCGCGCCCCTCGCGGGCGCGTGGATTGAAACTATGGAATACGCGTTCCCCTCGCGGATAACATTGGTCGCGCCCCTCGCGGGCGCGTGGATTGAAACTTGGTAATCTGGTACATACCGGCACGGCGGGATAGTCGCGCCCCTCGCGGGCGCGTGGATTGAAACCGTAAAAGCCATAGGCTCCGCGGTGAAGGACTATGTGTCGCGCCCCTCGCGGGCGCGTGGATTGAAACCGTTTTTATCTTTTGGCATTTCAAAAAAGTTAAGTCGCGCCCCTCGCGGGCGCGTGGATTGAAACTACGTAAAAATTCGTTAAAGTTTGGTACATTTTTGTCGCGCCCCTCGCGGGCGCGTGGATTGAAACATCTAAATAATCGTCCATTGCAAGTTGTACCATCGTCGCGCCCCTCGCGGGCGCGTGGATTGAAACCATCGACTTTGTGAAGTATACGCTCGACCCGTGGGTCGCGCCCCTCGCGGGCGCGTGGATTGAAACCGCGCAATCGAGATACGCCGCCCAATACAAGTACGTCGCGCCCCTCGCGGGCGCGTGGATTGAAACTACTAATATTACAATTAACTCGCCTTTTTGTGTGTCGCGCCCCTCGCGGGCGCGTGGATTGAAACACGATAAGGTCAGGAGCCTTGACCTGCTGGGGCGGGTCGCGCCCCTCGCGGGCGCGTGGATTGAAACCACAGTATGTCATACGAAATATTCCGGCTGGCCGGTCGCGCCCCTCGCGGGCGCGTGGATTGAAACCTGGGGCTTTACCTTTCAGACCCGACTGCGCAGGACGTCGCGCCCCTCGCGGGCGCGTGGATTGAAACTGTCATCATTCTGCCTCCTTCAGCAGTTCTGGATGTCGCGCCCCTCGCGGGCGCGTGGATTGAAACATGATGAAGACCGCCGATGTTTGGCAATGTTTTTGTCGCGCCCCTCGCGGGCGCGTGGATTGAAACTTCTCTGAAAATATCTTACTAACACTATATGCAACGTCGCGCCCCTCGCGGGCGCGTGGATTGAAACTCACCCCGGTCAGCTGCTTAACGTCGTCAAGACTGTCGCGCCCCTCGCGGGCGCGTGGATTGAAACTTCATAGCGTCCTTTACAGCGTTGCGGCTGGCTGGTCGCGCCCCTCGCGGGCGCGTGGATTGAAACTAATTAATATGGGTAGTCTTAATTCGTCATTGGGGTCGCGCCCCTCGCTGGCGCGTGGATTGAAACCCAAAATGAAAGGTGAACCTCCGGTGCTGATACAGTCGCGCCCCTCGCGGGCGCGTGGATTGAAACTATCCGACAAATTGCCCTGTATTGTCAGGCCGCGTCGCGCCCCTCGCGGGCGCGTGGATTGAAACGTATCAGATTGACCGTGTTATCTCCAACATGGGCGTCGCGCCCCTCGCGGGCGCGTGGATTGAAACAGCGCAAGATAAAATATTAAAAGAGTTTGGCTATGTCGCGCCCCTCGCGGGCGCGTGGATTGAAACATAAATATTATACCAATTAACATTGTTCGCATTAGTCGCGCCCCTCGCGGGCGCGTGGATTGAAACTGGCGGTACTAATTCTACGCGCGTTGCCCCGCTACGGTCGCGCCCCTCGCGGGCGCGTGGATTGAAACATTGCAGACGCCTGCCCCCCGCGTAAACCAAACATGTCGCGCCCCTCGCGGGCGCGTGGATTGAAACTTGTTTCCCACGGCATTATGGTGATTAGAGATGGTCGCGCCCCTCGCGGGCGCGTGGATTGAAACATACCATTCAACGCAATACTCATATCGTGTCATTGTCGCGCCCCTCGCGGGCGCGTGGATTGAAACCATTTTTGCCATGAGCTACAGCCAATCCCGGACGTCGCGCCCCTCGCGGGCGCGTGGATTGAAACGGCGAAAAAATTGGATTGTCAAAATCCGGTATAGTCGCGCCCCTCGCGGGCGCGTGGATTGAAACCAATCAGCACGATATCAACCGCTCCTGTCGGCGCCGTCGCGCCCCTCGCGGGCGCGTGGATTGAAACCCATGAACCGTATCCCAACCTTCGTAACTGGCGGTCGCGCCCCTCGCGGGCGCGTGGATTGAAACTCTCCAGTTGCGTTCCAGCCTTCGTGAGTTTGGGTCGCGCCCCTCGCGGGCGCGTGGATTGAAACAATAAAGTTATACCGCAAAAACGATAATCGTGCAAGTCGCGCCCCTCGCGGGCGCGTGGATTGAAACCTCCAAACGTCCTCCCTGTCCCAGGTTCATCAATGTCGCGCCCCTCGCGGGCGCGTGGATTGAAACTCGGCTTCGGCGGCTGCCTCCTCCTGCGTTTTTTGTCGCGCCCCTCGCGGGCGCGTGGATTGAAACAACACAAAATCAAAATCTGGGTTTGAGGACTCTTGTCGCGCCCCTCGCGGGCGCGTGGATTGAAACAAGGAACGCTTTGGCCGCGTCCCAGGCTTTGGCGCGTCGCGCCCCTCGCGGGCGCGTGGATTGAAACCCGTTAATTACCCCGCCCATAGCTGACTCGGCGGTCGCGCCCCTCGCGGGCGCGTGGATTGAAACTGTTCACTTTGACCGGCGAAAGTCCCAAGGCTCTGTCGCGCCCCTCGCGGGCGCGTGGATTGAAACTGATCACAGCGAACTATTCTGTGATCTCCGGCCACGTCGCGCCCCTCGCGGGCGCGTGGATTGAAACTTATCGCTGATAAGACAAACCGCCGCCGTGGGCCGTCGCGCCCCTCGCGGGCGCGTGGATTGAAACCCATTTGTATTCGAAAAAGCGCGTGAAGTCACACGTCGCGCCCCTCGCGGGCGCGTGGATTGAAACAAGGCTAAGGCCGTGGCGGCGCCGAGGCTGATGCGTCGCGCCCCTCGCGGGCGCGTGGATTGAAACCTGCAAATTGGCTCCGACCCGGATGGCGGATATCGTCGCGCCCCTCGCGGGCGCGTGGATTGAAACGGTAAAATGACAGGCTTTATAAGCATCGTTAAAAGTCGCGCCCCTCGCGGGCGCGTGGATTGAAACCAGCTTGCGGATGGCGCCCACCGTGGCGTCGTTCGTCGCGCCCCTCGCGGGCGCGTGGATTGAAACTGTATTATTTATTGTAGGTTTTACACCCTGGTCTGTCGCGCCCCTCGCGGGCGCGTGGATTGAAACTCGTCGACGACATTGACCTCAAACATCAGAGCGAAGTCGCGCCCCTCGCGGGCGCGTGGATTGAAACAGCATATCCTGGAGTTGCCTTTCAACGTCCTGCATGTCGCGCCCCTCGCGGGCGCGTGGATTGAAACCCGATACGCTCCGCGCAGCAGGCCGTCCACGTTGTCGCGCCCCTCGCGGGCGCGTGGATTGAAACAATTTGCGGTTAATTGATTAATTTTCCCTACCGGCGTCGCGCCCCTCGCGGGCGCGTGGATTGAAACAATATTACCATCACCAATTATAATATTATTACCGGTCGCGCCCCTCGCGGGCGCGTGGATTGAAACAAAAAAGTTAATATTTTCAGCGCTTACATTTGTGGTCGCGCCCCTCGCGGGCGCGTGGATTGAAACATTATTTACAACATTAAAATCATCGGGTTGATAAGTCGCGCCCCTCGCGGGCGCGTGGATTGAAACTGCAATAATTTATCCTGCCGCCGGGCCTATGCGTTGTCGCGCCCCTCGCGGGCGCGTGGATTGAAACACGTTTTGTAGGTGGAGAAACGCCTAAATTGCAAAGTCGCGCCCCTCGCGGGCGCGTGGATTGAAACCGTGATGGTCTGGTTGAACTTCTCGGCTTCGGCGGTCGCGCCCCTCGCGGGCGCGTGGATTGAAACAAGGAGCGGTTCGGGGCTGACCGCGTGACATTTAAGTCGCGCCCCTCGCGGGCGCGTGGATTGAAACTGTCCGCGATCCAGTAATACGACAGATCGCCGAACGTCGCGCCCCTCGCGGGCGCGTGGATTGAAACCCATAGCCTCGCAGGCAATCACCGCGTCGTGGGTTGTCGCGCCCCTCGCGGGCGCGTGGATTGAAACTTGTTTGGCGAAGCATTAAAAATTGTATTAACAGTCGCGCCCCTCGCGGGCGCGTGGATTGAAACTTATTAATTCGCCTACAATAAAACAAATTAAAGTGTCGCGCCCCTCGCGGGCGCGTGGATTGAAACTACAACTTGTATTTTATACGTAACTCTGTCTTTTTGTCGCGCCCCTCGCGGGCGCGTGGATTGAAACATTAAAAATAAGCACGTATGGCACATCATTTGTGTCGCGCCCCTCGCGGGCGCGTGGATTGAAACCAAATATATTTTATTAATGCGCGTATAATTAGTGTCGCGCCCCTCGCGGGCGCGTGGATTGAAACGTCATATTTGCCAGATTTAATTATATGTCCGCGATTGTCGCGCCCCTCGCGGGCGCGTGGATTGAAACCGGCGAAGATATAATATTAATAAATCGTGGTGGAGTCGCGCCCCTCGCGGGCGCGTGGATTGAAACCGTTTGAAACGGCTTCAGCACTCCAAATTGCGGTCGTCGCGCCCCTCGCGGGCGCGTGGATTGAAACCCTACCGGCGGGGATAAACACCGGAAAATAATCGTCGCGCCCCTCGCGGGCGCGTGGATTGAAACTTGTTCGTTACCGGTCTCCCTAATTTTTACCTTCGTCGCGCCCCTCGCGGGCGCGTGGATTGAAACCAAATATATTTTATTAATGCGCGTATAATTAGTACGTCGCGCCCCTCGCGGGCGCGTGGATTGAAACAAATTAACAATTTTGAGCAAAACGGATACTGCGGTCGCGCCCCTCGCGGGCGCGTGGATTGAAACCGGGGTCGGAGCTGAAGTCAACAAATCCGAATAAGTCGCGCCCCTCGCGGGCGCGTGGATTGAAACAACTCTACATAAACCGGTTAGTCTATCTCTCTTGTCGCGCCCCTCGCGGGCGCGTGGATTGAAACAACGGTACTAATTCTACGCGCGTTCCCCGCTACGTGTCGCGCCCCTCGCGGGCGCGTGGATTGAAACATTTACAGCGCAAGATTTGCAAATTTTAGCATTGTCGCGCCCCTCGCGGGCGCGTGGATTGAAACACATGATTTAAGTCCCGCAAATACTGTTGAAGAGTGTCGCGCCCCTCGCGGGCGCGTGGATTGAAACACTTTGAGTGTTAATATTATGTTTCATTATACCTGTCGCGCCCCTCGCGGGCGCGTGGATTGAAACTATTGAACCAATATACGCGGATAGATTAGAATCGTCGCGCCCCTCGCGGGCGCGTGGATTGAAACATAAATATTATACCAATTAACATTGTTCGCATTAGTCGCGCCCCTCGCGGGCGCGTGGATTGAAACATCAAATTCACTTGTAAAATTTGTATATTCATTTGGTCGCGCCCCTCGCGGGCGCGTGGATTGAAACTTTTGGCACTCTAACACGCTCCGGTTTTATGCCGTCGCGCCCCTCGCGGGCGCGTGGATTGAAACAGTTGTTGGCGCGCTCATTAATATAATCTCCTTTGTCGCGCCCCTCGCGGGCGCGTGGATTGAAACAGATATTACAATACAGGTCGTGGGGGCTTATTAAGTCGCGCCCCTCGCGGGCGCGTGGATTGAAACATTGTTTATAACATTAAAATCATCGGGCTGATAAGTCGCGCCCCTCGCGGGCGCGTGGATTGAAACAAAAAATCTGCACAATGAAAAATTTTCACTATTGTCGCGCCCCTCGCGGGCGCGTGGATTGAAACCACTCAATTAATCTTAGCTCATATTCATCAATTTGTCGCGCCCCTCGCGGGCGCGTGGATTGAAACATTAAAAATAAGCACATATGGCACATCGTTTGTGGTCGCGCCCCTCGCGGGCGCGTGGATTGAAACTTACATTTGATAGCACAATTATTATTGCTGGTGAGTCGCGCCCCTCGCGGGCGCGTGGATTGAAACTACGCGCGTTCCCCGCTACGTCTGCGCGCCGATGGTCGCGCCCCTCGCGGGCGCGTGGATTGAAACTACGCGCGTTCCCCGCTACGTCTGCGCGCCGTCACGTCGCGCCCCTCGCGGGCGCGTGGATTGAAACTGAAATTTTTATCCCCGCTAAACGCTCAATAATGTCGCGCCCCTCGCGGGCGCGTGGATTGAAACCCGCGCGTATGCTGTTACCGCGGACGCTAAGGGTTGTCGCGCCCCTCGCGGGCGCGTGGATTGAAACCGCGCAAATGACTAATACAATTCATTCGGGGTGTCGCGCCCCTCGCGGGCGCGTGGATTGAAACGCGCATATTGTAGAAAGGTTAACCGGGCTTAAGCCGTCGCGCCCCTCGCGGGCGCGTGGATTGAAACGTAAATATTATACCAATTAACATTATTAGCATTAGTCGCGCCCCTCGCGGGCGCGTGGATTGAAACCCATATCGCGCCAACAAATTGAAAAAAATCAATTGTCGCGCCCCTCGCGGGCGCGTGGATTGAAACTGCGTCTTGTAGGCCGCGCCGGATTATAGGGATGTCGTCGCGCCCCTCGCGGGCGCGTGGATTGAAACCCCGCTACGTCTGCGCGCCGGCGCCCTTGCGGGGTGTCGCGCCCCTCGCGGGCGCGTGGATTGAAACAAATTCATCAATTGATGTATAATGATATACAATGTCGCGCCCCTCGCGGGCGCGTGGATTGAAACCAAAATGTCCCTGGAAAAACTTACGATGAAAGTAAGTCGCGCCCCTCGCGGGCGCGTGGATTGAAACGCGAACAAGGGCGGCGTCTGGCCTCCGCTCTCGGTCGCGCCCCTCGCGGGCGCGTGGATTGAAACTCTTTCTTCAATTGGTATGTTCATCTCGCCGTACGTCGCGCCCCTCGCGGGCGCGTGGATTGAAACCGACTTTGGCTCTGGTAAATGTGAGCTGTCCCTTGTCGCGCCCCTCGCGGGCGCGTGGATTGAAACAGAAGCTTGCCGACCGCGGCGTGACGGGCGACCTGTCGCGCCCCTCGCGGGCGCGTGGATTGAAACTGTCAACATTTAGCAGTAAGGGAGGCGATTGTATGTCGCGCCCCTCGCGGGCGCGTGGATTGAAACCGGTGATTACAGATGCTTCGATAAAAATTGCCGATGTCGCGCCCCTCGCGGGCGCGTGGATTGAAACTTACAAGACGCCATCATAACAGCCGCCAGCACCGGTCGCGCCCCTCGCGGGCGCGTGGATTGAAACATCATACTTTCGGTGATGTGGCCCGGGGTTGATAGTCGCGCCCCTCGCGGGCGCGTGGATTGAAACTATCATGGACGAAATGCGCCGCCGCCTGCCATTGGTCGCGCCCCTCGCGGGCGCGTGGATTGAAACAATTATGCAGTTTGTATACCGTATACCGCCTTAGGTCGCGCCCCTCGCGGGCGCGTGGATTGAAACAAGTCAAGAAGCGGAAAATGTCGGAGCTGTAATGGTCGCGCCCCTCGCGGGCGCGTGGATTGAAACCTGGTACCACACACCACCGGCAATGATTTGGGCAGTCGCGCCCCTCGCGGGCGCGTGGATTGAAACCGGTACTGAATCATTGAGCCACACCCGCGCCGCGCGTCGCGCCCCTCGCGGGCGCGTGGATTGAAACCCCTGATTTCTTTTTCGTATATGGGATCGCCGTCGTCGCGCCCCTCGCGGGCGCGTGGATTGAAACAAAAGAAGGTGGCGGCGTTCCGGATTGAACTTGGTCGCGCCCCTCGCGGGCGCGTGGATTGAAACTCGCATATTGCGAAATTATGCACTAAATAGAGTTGTCGCGCCCCTCGCGGGCGCGTGGATTGAAACTTCGAACTATCCCAAAATATACAAAGTGTAGAGCGTCGCGCCCCTCGCGGGCGCGTGGATTGAAACTTTGAATGCCGCTGCTGTTGTTTTATTACCACCTGTCGCGCCCCTCGCGGGCGCGTGGATTGAAACAGGTCGTGGGGGCATATTAATGAGTTTTGATTTTAGTCGCGCCCCTCGCGGGCGCGTGGATTGAAACTATTAACATCTGCTATCGTCGCATATAAAGCCGCAGTCGCGCCCCTCGCGGGCGCGTGGATTGAAACACGGGTACTGGCGACCAAATCATAGATTATCTCGCGTCGCGCCCCTCGCGGGCGCGTGGATTGAAACGATTGTTTCGGACGCGAATACGGCGTTAAGCAGTGTCGCGCCCCTCGCGGGCGCGTGGATTGAAACCTAACGGCGGCAATTTTACATTTTCAGGATTACGTCGCGCCCCTCGCGGGCGCGTGGATTGAAACCGACTAAAACTCGGTACAGCTCAATCATGCTGTCGTCGCGCCCCTCGCGGGCGCGTGGATTGAAACTTGCGCATACAAGAGGCAGTATCTGTTGATTATAGTCGCGCCCCTCGCGGGCGCGTGGATTGAAACCGGCGATGTCGACCGCGAGGGCGTACCTGTTGTCGTCGCGCCCCTCGCGGGCGCGTGGATTGAAACTTAATTATCAGCACAGGTTTAATAATCTTGTTAAAGTCGCGCCCCTCGCGGGCGCGTGGATTGAAACCAATGACACCGCCGTGAAGGGCCTGTTCACGGCGTCGCGCCCCTCGCGGGCGCGTGGATTGAAACCATGATACTTCGGTCCGAGGCCGCTTTCGGCAACGTCGCGCCCCTCGCGGGCGCGTGGATTGAAACTGGGCAAGACGGGCAAATCCCATAAAGGCAACGGCGTCGCGCCCCTCGCAGGCGCGTGGATTGAAACATTTGCCTGTGATTGAACGAATATAGCGGTTGGAAGTCGCGCCCCTCGCGGGCGCGTGGATTGAAACATAAATTCAGAATATCGAACATACTCGTTAAAAAGTCGCGCCCCTCGCGGGCGCGTGGATTGAAACCAGTATTGCCCGCGACGCCAGAACCACCATAGCGTCGCGCCCCTCGCGGGCGCGTGGATTGAAACAAAAAATGTCTAGGGGATGTAATTGTGTGTGCCTCGTCGCGCCCCTCGCGGGCGCGTGGATTGAAACTACGCGCGTTCCCCGCTACGTCTGCGCGCCGCTACCGTCGCGCCCCTCGCGGGCGCGTGGATTGAAACATATTCACTAATTTGTGGACTTGTCCAACGCACTGTCGCGCCCCTCGCGGGCGCGTGGATTGAAACATTAATATATTGTTCCCACTCTTCAACTGTATTAGTCGCGCCCCTCGCGGGCGCGTGGATTGAAACCCGTCATTTGATTATTTGTGTAATCTATACTATCGTCGCGCCCCTCGCGGGCGCGTGGATTGAAACTTTTAATTTCACCCAGCATTTTATATTTTTTGTGTCGCGCCCCTCGCGGGCGCGTGGATTGAAACAGAAAATGACAGCACAACCATACAAAAAATTGATAAGTCGCGCCCCTCGCGGGCGCGTGGATTGAAACGAGTGATTTTTACGTTAAAGATTTGCTTAATATTGTCGCGCCCCTCGCGGGCGCGTGGATTGAAACATCGTCATCCGTCGCGATACCCTAATCAAAGCTAGTCGCGCCCCTCGCGGGCGCGTGGATTGAAACTGACGAAAGACTTTGAGATCGCGGAACAACCGACGTCGCGCCCCTCGCGGGCGCGTGGATTGAAACTGGCGAATCAGGGAGCAAACCAGGCTGATTTTATGTCGCGCCCCTCGCGGGCGCGTGGATTGAAACTATTCTCATGCCCGGAGGGAAGTCAATATCAAAGTCGCGCCCCTCGCGGGCGCGTGGATTGAAACTCGTATCGTCTTCATATCGTCTTTTTAGGACAAAGTCGCGCCCCTCGCGGGCGCGTGGATTGAAACTGACGGAGATCGGCAATTACACCTGGGATGAGGAGTCGCGCCCCTCGCGGGCGCGTGGATTGAAACCGGGACGGGGGCCTTCGGTTTGTTTTTAGGTTCAGAGTCGCGCCCCTCGCGGGCGCGTGGATTGAAACAATACTTCAAAAGTCAACGCGGGCCGGCTGGTGAGTCGCGCCCCTCGCGGGCGCGTGGATTGAAACAAGATAGATAAGCAAATCGCCATAGGAGATAAAGTCGCGCCCCTCGCGGGCGCGTGGATTGAAACAATATAAGCGGATTGTCAAACTTATTGGCGAAGGTCGCGCCCCTCGCGGGCGCGTGGATTGAAACGTGGGTTATGCCCATCTGCTGATACATGTAAAGGGTCGCGCCCCTCGCGGGCGCGTGGATTGAAACAACATAATTGGTGTCCTTAGCGAATATACCATAGCGTCGCGCCCCTCGCGGGCGCGTGGATTGAAACCCGGAGCCGCAAGCAACAATCGGCGACTTCGGCGTCGCGCCCCTCGCGGGCGCGTGGATTGAAACCTCCTATACTACGGTCTCTGTAACGGTTGTGCCGCGTCGCGCCCCTCGCGGGCGCGTGGATTGAAACAGCTCAGGGCTTAAAAAGTTATCAATTTTTTGTAGTCGCGCCCCTCGCGGGCGCGTGGATTGAAACAGGGCAAACTAAATCGGGGCCAATGACTGGTATTGTCGCGCCCCTCGCGGGCGCGTGGATTGAAACTCACTTGCTCAAACGGCAGCTACCGTGGCGCAGTGTCGCGCCCCTCGCGGGCGCGTGGATTGAAACTCCGACATGAAGTCGAAGACTTTGCTGGAATATATGTCGCGCCCCTCGCGGGCGCGTGGATTGAAACAGAAAATGACAGCACAACCATACAAAAAATTGATGTCGCGCCCCTCGCGGGCGCGTGGATTGAAACTTCGAAGCCGCTTGCAATGACGGCGCGGCATATCGTCGCGCCCCTCGCGGGCGCGTGGATTGAAACCGCTCTATCGGCCGCCAGACCGCTCCGGCGGTCAGTCGCGCCCCTCGCGGGCGCGTGGATTGAAACA
>JGI20166J26741_11497918_pt1 | contig 12781 bp, 8 predicted proteins | sample TergutCu122P5_FD_26741 | JGI IMG/M metagenome (IMG submission 26741) | reverse complement strand
TAGTAGTTGGCTGCAATGCCGACCGATCGCTACATCGGAGGAGTTAGTACACATATTGGGCGCAGGGGGCGCCTTGTCGCGTCATCGTTGTTGTAACTTAGGTAATGACAAAGAGATGGCAGCACAATCTTTGTTGGCCACCGTATATCATTGAGTTTCTAATCTGTATATATATAATCTGTGCGTCATATGCTGTTGTTTGCATGGATTAGAGTTGGTTGTTTACACATCACGAAACCACATTTTCCCGAGCCGTGAAAAATCGATCATTTTCGTGCTGAATCATGGGCGCCAACTACATTTTTCGTGGTAGCGAATGTGTGCACGTACATAGTTGAGGTAGTTAATCCGTGGCCTGAATGAGAGATATTTTGTGTTGTTGAGGTTTAGTCTGTAACAGAAGGCAATTAAATTAGCATTGAGTAAATCTCCGTTACCTAGTATGCAATAGATGGTTTTGTATGATTAATAACGGATTGTAATCATGTATTCCGCAGCAAAGTTTGTATTCGGTTCCAGTTGCTCATATATTGTCTGTAATATGGTACCTCGTTGGAAATGTAGCTTTAACTTTTCATAAAAGAAACGTTTCAAAAAGTGGTACTGTTGCAGGTTCGGCATTCGTACCAAAACTTTCAACGTCGAGTACCCGCACACGCTAAGAAGGGAGCGTATTGCTTGAAAATCTAAACAGATATATATATATATATATATATATACAAAGTGTAATAAATTTCGTGGTTTAATACAAGGGAAAAATGTAGCTCTGTACTTATTTATTCAAGTGCACGAGGGGCGCCTGGATTCTACCACGAGGATTTCGAGTAAGTTTGGTAACCTGCCCATAAAATATCTGTGGTTGATAGCGGTCCGTACATGCTGAAAGTGATAGTAATGAAAGACTACTGCACCAGTTACATAGGATTTGGTATTACGTTGCATTTTTGACAGTACCTGCTGTGCGTAAACGTTTGTTATTGGTTGAAACTCATTTAGAGCATAATTCGTGTATGATATTTCAACAGTTGGCCAAACGTATTGATGGTTGTTTGGAGAACATGGCTGGTAGTATTGTCGGTTCAGATGTGTGGAAAAGTTGGGAACGCCAAGGAAAGACCGAATTGTAAGTCTTATAATATTTGTTTTTGTCTCTTTCAGTATTTATTTGTATTTATGTGTAGTAATGTTTTCAGTCGTGTAGATATGTTTAGCTTTGGCACAAGAAGTTTGTATGCTTACGTAGCGTGAGGTACTCCGGATAACTATATCATATATTGCAATGAGAAATACATGCTAGGATTTGCGGTTGTATTTGGACTGTACGTCGATCATAGTACACTGTAAATGACAGTGAATAAATATTTTGTTAGACTGTTATTTCATAATAGTTCGTTATATTGTGAAGGGCCCAAAATCTTGAGAGATTTCAGCCTTCCTTCGTGGTGCATTCGAGGCCCTCGCTTGTCTGGGATGTTCAGCAACGTATGTTGGTAGTTTATCGACATTTCGGCACAGCCTATCGGTCCAATCTTCACGGACCAAGGAGTCCAAATACCAACATACACTCTTGCCATACCACTTAGTAAAAAGGATTTCTGGCCTGAACTGTTACAGGTGACTTCCCTACTGGATGATACAAGTACCATTTGGTTTGTGCATACTGTTTTAAAATTGAATAATGTAAGCACACAATATTAATGTGTGTAGTCACTACATGCATTGGAAGTGATAAAGTAATCTATGGACTGCTGGCATGCCCATGCAACAAAGTATGCATGCAGTACTATGTGTTTTCTCTGTATCCTATGAGTGGTGCTATAACTGAATGTTGGCATGATCTCCAGTGACATAATGTGTGCCAGTAGTTGAAATGGGGCACACACACATGTTATAATAAAGTTCAGAAACAACTGGATTTACTTACGGTTTCATAGTTGATATTTGTGTAAAAACTTCATCATTCAATTTTGCAGTAATTTAGTGTTTATATAAAGTATATGGTAATGTTTAAAAACAGGTGTGTTCGTACTGTAAATTGTGTCACAAGAAATACAGGGGGAAATAAACAAATACCTCAAGTGTACCGTGAGCACAGGTGATCTGGGGCAAGGCTCTGATTCTTATGTTGAAGACATGTTGGAGCTAATGTGGATTTTACTATACTTTTCCTGACCCTTAGCTCTAATGAGTGAGTTTTTTATGTGTTCAAAATATAAGGTACCTACAATGTTAAATTATTTGGCCCTTTTTCTATTCACCCTTTTGAACACCATCCTTTATTGATAGTAAGCAGAGACCTGCTATTTTAACACTGACACCAGTAGTGAGTTACTGATGCTTAAGGTTGCTTAATGGGTGAATAAATGCAGATTGCCAAAGTTCCCGTGTATTGTTTTTGTTGTCTTGCAACAGGACAAGACTATCTGCCATCGAATCCTTTTCATCATGTCCAGTATAATAATAGTTTTCAGCCCTAAATGTCCCTTGCAGTTGATACGGATTACAAACTTGATCTGATTATTATAGTTGCCATTCCTTTTCTGACATTGGCCAACTTCCAACTTACAAGTAAGAATTTGTGACTCTTTTCATTTGCTGTCTTTTATTACATTTATTTATAAGCTAATTCCTCTCCCACCTAGCACCAGCAGTTCAGTGATGACAAGGTTACTTTTGAAATGTGTTTTCATTGTGAATAAGTGCAGTTAATTCTATTCTGTATATAGTAGCTGTTTTTCTCTTTTCTAGACTTTCCAGTGGTAGGGTTTATAGGTATGATTTAGAAGGAAATTATGAAAGCAATGAGTTTCACAATATCTCTATTCTCATTGCAGTAGAGCTTAAGCATCCTGAGCGATTTTGAATTTATTTGGTGTGATGGACCTAAACTGTTCTGTGAAGCCATTTTGAATTTTGGTTGGTATGGCCCATGTTAAATGCCACTTTATTTATGAGCCTAAGTGAACTTTTCATAAATCTTTCAAGTCTTTTTACAGATTTGGTTATGTCTAATGAAACCTGTATGTTACTTTGTACAGTTCAGTAACTTGTAATCAAACTTTCAGTCTTACTAACATCATGCCATTGTCCTCCCTTGTATACAGTTAATATATGCTGAAGTTATGATGTACTTCATGTGTTTTATTTTATTAATGTTTTCCTTAATTATTCTGTTGCTCAAACTGTGTAACATTGTATGTAAAGTGATAGTGAATAGGAATCAGGAAGGTTGGGGAAGGAAGTATCTGGAGGTATTATCCTGATCTTTGCATGTAGGGACTAAGGAAAATGACAGAATTCTGAGTCATATTGTTTGGTGTCTGAATGGAGATTCGAAATGGTCACTTTTCAATTAGCGGTCAGAAGAATTACTTCTTGAGCAACCGCATTTATTGCTTGCATCACATATGTTCATAATGAAGACAAATACCATGTATACACAAAAGATATCATTTCACTGCCACTCCAAGGTTGCATTTGCTTATTGATGACATTCTCTTCTTTCTCCATTTTTTTATTGTATTCTCTTCCAATACAGTACTGTACTTAAAACATTTTTGTTTTTCAGTTTGAAGGCATGCAAGCAGTTCGTCAAGAGCGATGAGAATGTCAGCCCCATTTTAACGAAGACTGACAGACATTCTGGTATGTATTTTGTATGCTATTTTTATTTTTGTATTATGAGCTGGTTATCAGTGGAGATGGGTCTCGTATGTGACCTCATATACAGTGCATTGTGCATGGACATATCCAACTTCATATTCTATGGGTATGTGTTTCTGAAAGTGGGATTTTGTTGTCCTTCGTTTTACAGTTTAGTGGTTTCTGTAAACATTTAGAGAATTTCCATAATTTTAATGCACTATTTGCACAGAATGCACAAAATGAATGCATTGTGTTAGGTCACTTCTTTCTTTCTGCATGTTTTATCTCTGAAGCTAGTACATTGGTTTCATTTACGTTTGGTGTTGATGTTTACACTGAAAGTTTTTGGTAAGTTCACTTCTGTTCTCTGTCCAGCTTTATCATCTGTATTTGACAAGATGCCTCAGTTAATTTCATGAGTGTGAATGAAAATTGTCCGTCATGTGAAAACTGGTTAATGTAAATTTCAGGTGTTAATTAAAAACACATTTCTTTAAGTTTTGCAACATTTAAATAGCATTTTTTTGGTTTGGAGAATATTTAGCAGAATACCAGAAAAGTAATTTCTACCTGTGTAAGGTGTGATGTTAATGATTTGCTTTGTTCCATTGACGGGTCTGTCATGAATGAACTTCATGACTAATGAGGGTTGAAAAATGTATGTACTTCATATGCTTAGTGCAGTTCTTTGGTCTTGTGTAACTTTGTATTAACCTGCATTTGCACACCTATAGATATTTGTTTTATATATTTAGGCAGCAAGTAAATTTACTGCATTTTTAATACATGCTGCATACTCTGTTTTATTTTCTACAAATTGCTGGTTGTTTTATAATCTTATCTTTTCTCTTCAAATAATGTCCATGTTTTTTTAGAAACATGCACTAAGATGTAAATACCCTCCCTGGTAGGATAAAAGTTAAGTGAGGAAGGGAACTTTTGTGAGTAGTATGTCACATTTTGGTATGAGTTAAAAACACCATGGCTTCGAAGTGGTGAATTAATTTGTTTACTTACAGGCCTTACAAGATTAATTTATGAATTAATATGGCACGGTATCAAAGGGCCACTGAGACGCGAGACAACTGCTACCACACTAGGTGAAATTGTTGTGAGTATTTTATGTCCTGTTATTTCTTCGGCTGAACTGATTTTTACTATTCTTTCAGCTTCTCTGTAGAACGTTACTGAAACCAGATGTCATTCTGATGTTTGAAGGGGTATGACCATTTCTAATACAAACATAATTAACTTAAATCTAATTTGTTATAAACCCAAATAAATTGATGTGATTGGATGTTTTCCATTGTATTCAGTACAGTATTAAGAGAAGTTTCATTCCAATGTGTAGACAGAGATTGGCAGTATGAAGTTCTAAGAAAATAAATTTGACCTACTCTCCTGTTATATTTTTAAATAAATTAGCTGTCAAAGGTAATCTTTATTTAGTAAAGTTCCTTTAGGATAATTCCCTGGCGTCTGGTTTATAATTGCCGACATTTCGGAACCTTCTATTGGTTCCATCTTCATAGGCTGAAGTGTGAAGTATGGTAGGAGCAAGCGGGAGCGGTGGTATTTATACGGGAAGTCAGTCAGACTCGGGACTGGTGGGACCAATGGTAAGGTAGGTAGTGGGTGGGGGGCGGTTCCGAGTGCGAAAGTGGTAATGGGAGGGGGAGGTATTTAAATGGCCGAGACTGTGCGGGGTCGCATTCTTGAAAGTGCACTATTATGTGGCCGGTGGATGTCTTCTTTCCTTGAGTTTATGTAATAGTGGTATAAATACCACCGTTCCCACTTGCTCCTACCATACTTCACACTTCAGCCTATGAAGATGGAACCGATAGAAGGTTCCGAAACGTCGGCAATTATAAACCAGACGCCGGGAAATTACCCTAAAGGAAATTTACTATATTCAGTACACGGCGAAAGTCTAAAATCAAGTAATCTTTATTCTTATCATAGATCTGCTTCTATAGTTCTTATAAGAATTTGATGTCCCTAATTTGCTGCTGTCAGAACAAATGGCTCTGAAGGAGAAGATTGAAAGATTAACATAGTCCTTTTGTGAAGACTCTGTAGGTGAAGAAAGTGTATTGACACTGAGTGTATTATGTTGCCAAAAGACAACAGAAGTAATATACAGTCAACCCCCAAAATGGTGCCGCTGTCTGTTCACTGAAGTTGTGGCAGTATGTCGAAGGATGCAGGAAATCCAAGTACCATGTAACAGGAAATACCTGCTGACAAACTTTCATGGGTGCTAAACTAGGGTGTTGCTGTGTTTGGGGACACTGTATCAGGGTTGACTGCACTGAGTGACAGCATTGCTGTTCTGCACTGTGGCTGTCCTGCCATTAGAGGTATAAGCCTTGGATGTATTCTGTTGATGCTCTTCCTTTATTCCAATTTTTGTTGTCTGTCTTTCTTTCCTTCCCCTTTTACAGTCTTCTATGTATGTATCTCAGCATGCATTACTTGTCTTATTCCTCCTTTACTTGAACAACCTCTCACTGCTATGCCCATTATTACAGATTTTTAATCCTGTATTGAAATATTCTTTAATTTGTGTTGTAACTTTGGCTTTTAATTTAACTTCCATTTTGCTGTAATAATATATGTTTGTTTTATGTTTCAGAATCTACACAATGATATGCCATCTATAATATTGGATGTCATCAGTGTAATTGATGCTGAAACATCATGTGCAGAAAACAGTGGTGATGACCGACAAAGATTTTGCTTCATTGTGAAAGAAACTGAGAAGGTTAGCAGAACCTCATAAGTCCCACATTGTACTGTTGTAGGAACTGTCATATAATCTGGACACTGCCATTTCAGAGGGCTAGCAACATGGGGCTGATTTTTATTATGGTTTTTTTTAATGCACTTGAGCTTCATTATTATTATTATTATTATTATTATTATTATTATTACTACTACTACTACTACTACTACTACCACCACATCTTGTAAATCATTACAAAATGATAATGGACACATCAAGAAAGAGATTATAATGTAAATATTAATATGTGAAATTAAAAAAAATAGAACTTGCATACTTATTTAAAGCAGTATAGAATACTAATAAGTGCAGCATACAGATATACAGTACAAATAGTTACAATGTAAAATAAATCATTAAAACACTTTTTACAAATTAAGGATCAATAGTTGTAAATTTTTCCACAGATATATAATCATGCTGTTTCTGTTATTTCAGTTTCTGTCAGACAAATTGCTGAAAGAACGTTTGGAGATAGATACGCTTCAAGATGTTGGTACTTTAAAAAACAGAAATTTTTACACAAAGTTTATCAAAGTGAAGACAAAGCTGTAGTAAGTATTGTGAAAATTATTGTGATTAGACTGCAAACGAGAATTGTCTTTTTAACAATTTGCACTCATTTTATTTGGGTGTTTGGCTGTCTTTATTATAGTAATATTAAATGTAAGTTATAAATTAATAGCAATGAGTTACATGTACTGCTACTCTGTGGACTGAAGTAAGGTAAAAGAATTTGTTATTTAGTAAATAAGACCCAAGTTTTATTTGCAGCAAATGCAAATTCAAACCCTTGGTAATGATCAGCTTAATTGACAGGTTGTCAGTGACATTTTATAAACTCTGAAGGGAATGAGCACCATTTTGAAGATTCAACTGATAGACTGTTCCAAAATATTGTATAATAGCCAACCAACGTAATACTGCACAACAACCCAGAAGAGTGAGGACCTGGTTTACACCACAGCAGGAACCTGAAATCTTTAATGTTGTTATTTCATAACCCATTAGTGCTGATTGATTTAAACCATTTAAATAATCTGAGAGTGGAGGAAATTAGGTTTTGGTTTCTGAAACAAGGAATTTCAGGCATAATTTGTAATACCAACATGTCAAGAAAGTTCATGTTTGATTAAAATCTGACAAGAATAATGGCTTGATGTTTTTCTGACCGTGCATCATGAATTGACTATATATTAATTACCAACTTAATGCACTGATTATTATTTATTCATAAAATACTAGTATTTTATGAATAAATAATAATCAGTGCATTAAGTTGTTAATTAATATATAGTAAAGAATAATGGGTACTGTACATGAAGATGTATGCAGATTTATGATACCTCACTGAATTCTTTTCAGAATGAGAAATGTTCTTGATGAAAAATTGTAGAGGAGGTCAAAACCCACATTTTATGTTCAGTAAATTTTTTTCTGAAAATCTTGCCTTTTATGAGATAATGTGGAAAATGTGGTACAGCCAGACAGGCTACAGATGGCAATATAATACAATGTAGAAAATATGTGATTTGAATGCCAGATGACTAAGCCAAGTGTACAGATGCACAGTTATAATATTTCATGTTCATACATATTGCTTTTCCACCACAACAGTGGCTACACAGATGCTCCTCAATGCTTTGTTATACAAACAGTGCATGTCTTGTGTTGGTACCATATTTAGAGAATGTAATTTTATAACCCAACACTGAAATGCCATTTAGCCGATGTGTTTGCATGCTCCACTTACATGTAGATGATCAAAGAATTGAACCACTTAGAATTTTTTTACTTACAGTTGCAGTTGAGTTACAGAATTGTTGTTGTTGTTGTTGTTGTTGTTGTCGTCGTCGTCGTCGTCATCATCATCATTTTCATCATTTCTATCATTGTTACTGCTTTGCTACTACTTATGTTATTCAGGAAGAAGATATTACAGTGGACTCTGGCATAACCGGCTTGCCAGTGATTGGTTAATTACCGATATACCATACAGTAGTCTTCCTTAAGTGTCTGTAGTATTAGTGTAACTTATGTCATTGAATTCAGAATTATAGTAATTATGTTCACCCCTGTTTTGGTTTAGAGTTAAGGCATTTAAGCCAGAAACCCAGTTAAATAAATGTCTGTTCAGGGAGAGCCCACTGTCCTGGAATTCAGATTCTCAGTTAAACTTGGGTGTAACTTCAGAGTTGTCAGCTGTGACTTTCAGAGTTGGGTGTAACCTTAAAATCAGCTGCATAGGTTATGGCCATCACTCTTTGGGGATTTTGCTCAGACTGCTTGAGCCTTGGAGATGGAAACATTGAGCTGTTCGAAAGCGGTAACCAGCTGCCAACTTATGCTGTGTAACATCCCAGAAGATTGAAGGCCTAAACTACATTTCGGAGGAAATGTAAAATCTTGCGCAACACTGTTGATAATCTCTGTTGCTAATTTAGGGTATCTGATAGTGCCAACTATCAAAACTGTGGTGTCTGAAGAAAAATAATCTTCACAAGGTTCACCTCAAAATATAATTTTTTTATATTTGTCATGTGCATCCTCGCAGGGTAACAAATGAGGTAATATGCTTGAGGCTACATTGTAATTGATTTGAATGTTCATTTCAGTTACAAGCAACGCAAATTTAACCTCTTCAGGGAGGAAAGTGAAGGTTATGCCAAGCTTATTACGGAGTTAAACCAGGAAGTGTCGGGCAGTGTTACTCCTGCTAATATTTTGGAAATAATTAAATCCTTGATAGGTAAGTTAGCTTCTAGAAGCAGGTGATGTTTTTCATTTGTATTTAATAATCATAGGGAAGAATTAGATCTCTCATATTGTAGAATTTGCATAAACAGTTATCGTGTTTTTTGTGGAAAAGGATTTGCACAGGCTTTGGTCTTTTGTGTGCACATTTGCATGCAGGAAGTTTATATCTGGTTCATATATGTGTATTTTTTAGTTGACCTTATTTACAATGGTTTTGAGAAAGGTATTTGTACCTTACTAGCAGCTTATCTTAGTGATTGACCAATTGTTAGCTCCCAGGAAGTCTCATCACTGGCAAAGCGTTTGTACCAGTGGGTATTTCACAACATGCTAAAAACAGTTTACCTTATTAACATTTCCATTCATTGTTATTTTATAAGAGTGAAATATTTCCATCAGTTCTAAAATAAAGGGTTACGGAAGAATTGTAATACTGTCTATTGTATGACTAGAATGTGGTATTCTGTGGTTAACCTTGTTTCTTTTTCATCCGTAAGTTTTATCCAGATGCAACCTATATGATTTTTGTTTGGGATTTAATATTGCCATGGCAGTGAAGCAGGTTGTGCTGTACTGAGCTATGATAGACTGTAGTGTTAGCAGTGACCAAGAAGTTTCTGCTACTCCCGCAGATAAGGGCAGCAGGTGTAGCAGGTTCCTCCAAAAGATTTTAAGTGTGTCCCACATTCTTCCTTGTAATTATATAGATCACAAAACTTTGTTAATTATATTTAACCATTTCTTTTCAAATGTTAAACTAAGTCTGATGAATTGGAATTGGACCTAGTGATGTGCTACACGTGTTCAAGGCAGTTTATCTCAAAGGATGGAAACTGTGTTGAACTCGGTCTGACATTTGTGAAATCTCAGTTATAAAAACAAGAAAAAATTAATCTGGTGTGATTAGGGAGTAGCATATTAAGAATAACTTTGTGTCAGGTGTTTTATGTAGTCATAATCCTTGAGTTTTTCTTGTAATAGCTATGTAATGTACCAAATTTATTATGTTTTTTTTTTGATAGTGCTGCATATTCTGTCTATTTTTAAAATATTGTTCATTAACCACCATTTATCAGGTAAATGTAGATACCTGTTATTTTGTATCCTACTCATATATTCTTCAACATGTTTTGCATCTAGCTAAACCATTATCACGGAACTTACTTTCTTTTACTTAACCAACATTATCGAAACATTATCAGGGCAGTTACATTTTCTAGGGAGAAGTATTGAAGAACTATACTTTCATTATGTTGTTTGTGATATACACAGTATTTGCAAGAATGTGTGATATACAACAGTAGGTATGTACAGTTACCTGATAAGCGTATTTTGCTCGTGGGTAACAAACAATTTTTTTTAATTTACATTCTATTATTTGTTTTCTAGGTTGTTTTAACTTGGACCCTAATCGAGTTCTAGATATTATATTGGAATCGTTTGAATGCCATCCCGATAATCACCAATTTTTTATTCCACTGCTGCGTTCTTATATGTGTGATCCAAAGATATTATGTGAAGTGCTGGGTTTCAAATTCTGTTTCTACCAGAACAATGCAGAGGAAACAACACCCAAATCCCTGTACCTCGTTACAGCTCTTATGCTGCAGCATAATATTATTGCTCTTGATGATATCTATTCTTGGGTGAGTATTATGAAGATATTTTGGACAAGGTTAGGCAAGCTATTAGTATGAAGTTTGCATGAAGAATTTCATATTCAGAAAGATTCTTGTTAGGTTACAACTGTAAAGAACAAAATGTAACATTGTTCCTTTTAGTTATGTTAATGAGCTGCTAATAAAATGGACAGTCTTATATTTTGCACTTTATTTAAAATGAGACTTGGTGGCAAGTAGTAAAAAAAATTTGTCCTCTTTATCGTAGTTGAAGTTTCTGACAGCCAGATTTCGCTGATCGTTTTACTCTTGGAAAGCTTTCCTGTAACTATTGTGGAATTGTTCTGAACAATTTCCATCCACTTATTTCTTGTTGTGATGTCATCCTTTAAGTCCAGCTTTTGGTCAGGCAATAGGACAAAATGAAAGGGGCCAAAATCATTTTGGTAGGGGTTAGTAGGAAGGTGTAACAGCATAGGTTTGTTATGTGTCTTCTACAGACGGGGTAATATGGGCATGAACATTGTCATTATGGACCGAAATTCCACTTTGTGTTAGCATTTTTTTGTCAGTGAATCAGCTGGTTTACATCTGCTTTATGGAAAATTGGTTGACAAATTGACCTTTGGGAAGGCACTCATGGAAGGCTAGGTCTTCATAATTGGACATTGCTAACAGTATGGTTGATGTAGTTATGGTTGATTACTGATGTTGCCAGTAGATGATATTGAAGTTGTAGGATGTTTTTGAATAAGGAGCTCTAAAGAATCTGAAAGGAATTGGTTGTGGTTGAATTTGAGGTTCTTCCCGGAATTTGCCTGGAGGGACTGGAAGTCACATATACCTCAGGATAGGTGTACCAACAGAGATTTTAACCTGGTTTATCCCAGATTCCTGAACCATTTGTTATTATTGGGAGGACTTCCATCCCCACACCATTATGCATCAGTATAAACTTCATTGGTATTCATAGTGTTGGGAGGGAAGTTAGAGTTTCTTTGACTGAGAACAGTGATGAGATGCAGTAACATGGTGCTGCTCTTTGTCATCAACTGTAATTATGGAACGAACCTTGTTGACACTTCTACACATACCCAAATAATCAATGGGGATGGATTATCATGAACTGTATTATGTACTCTCTGTGTCAGGGTGCTCATAAATTGTCAAAGCATGAATGATATGCTTTATACAAGTGATTATTGGTATGTTGTTCGGTGTTCATGGGCAGCTGCCTTGTGCATTGTCATCAGCTGAAGTTTGTTAATTTTTTGCAAAGTTGGCACAGATTTAGCACGTACATGACCTCATTTATTGCAGACTATAACAAAAAGCATAAATATATCCCTGTAGTAACATGTGCAGCAACTCACAGTGCGTAGCGGATCTTCAATAAATGTTCTGTATTAGTTGCAGGACTTTTTGATAGTCCTTTGTACATTTCTTTCAGTAGAGAAGATTATGCTGTTGGGCATGGCCAGTTGGTTGTGTTTGATGTTGGTACAGAATAAAGATTCAAAATAGACAGTGTAAGAATGCATTGATTATTGTATGGAAACTTTTTAAAATTGTTTATTATTCTTTACTTTAATGAAGTTGACTCCTGATGACAAAATCATTCATAAAGAGTGGGAGAAAGACATGAAAGAAGCCAAGGAATATGTGAGGAAACTGAGCATTATATCTACAAAGGATAAAGATAAAGAGGAGCCAGTGGAAGAGAAGGAGAATGTTCAGGAAAAGGTACATAAATCATTCTGCAGTACTTGAGAGTCATATACAAGGTGTCCCAGGGGGAATGTGCCAGACTTTGGGAGATTGTTCCTTAAGTTAAAATACGCCAATTTAACCAAAAACACCTATATCCGAAGTTGAACAGTTATGGAGATAATGGCAAGAGAAGTTTGAAAGTATGACAGCTGTTACACACTTATTGATTACCAAATACATATTAAAACTGGCAGGAATATGT
>JGI20166J26741_11497695_pt1 | contig 12786 bp, 8 predicted proteins | sample TergutCu122P5_FD_26741 | JGI IMG/M metagenome (IMG submission 26741) | reverse complement strand
AATATAAGAGGCGGCCTAAATCAAGAGTTCTTCTTCGCTAGTAGTCGTAACGTCCATATAACAATAATGGATTCTAATTCGTGCCTGATATAAGGGAAAAAACGCAATTACTGCAAACAATATGTTAACCTAATGCTACGCTGTTGTCCATGGTACAAGCATGGCTCTATCTTAAAACACGTTTGACGACGCATAAACACCACACACTGATTACTACGCCTTGTCCCTAACTGAGATGAATCAGCATTAGTACTACCATATGTTCTACCACGTACGTAAAATATTCCGACCGGATATTCTCAACCGATCACTGCACGTATCATTTACACACAAACACGCGCTTGACAATATACAAGTAACGCACTATCACTCTGTCCTACTGTTTACGTCATTTATGCCTAAAATCCTCTCCGTAGTTTTACACTTTGTTAACCGGAATGATTATCCGCAATTATGGAGTATATTCTCAATCTAATCCAAACATATTTCACAACGCATGCCTCTCACACCAACAAACACTTCGCAACCACACATGTTAACTGACGCTTGTAATAAATTCGTTCAGAGATGTCTCCCCTGTCCATCTAGGCATGTGGATACTGCAGATAGCAGTGGTTTGCAAGCCTGGACGTAACATAAACATGTCTTTCGTTATTTGAGAAAGTATAGGAATGTATAACCTCTGTAATAAATATACATATATTCTCCTACGAAAATATTCTTTTTACATTACCTCTCCCTCCCCCAGCCCAACCAAAATGATTGAGTAATGGCGGAAATTCCACGACAGATCTGCAATCAAATGATTCCCACACTGACATCTGTTGTCGTATCTGCGCAACAACGTTGTACTCCATCGTTCATGAAACCAATACCATGGATCCACGACCGCAGTGGTAATCCGTGTAGCATAAAACACGTGGGTGTAGGATAAACCGTCGACGGATGTTAAGTACCTTGATCACCCCATCCCGACAAATGAACACGATACGAAATGTTACTGATGCAAGAGTCGGCATTGTAAGAAATAAATTTCAAACATTTTGTTATTTGATATGGCAAAGTTGCAGTACTTGATTTTCTTTCAGAAGAAAAATTATTTGTGAAATGTATAAAGAATTCGCAGCACTCTGACAGAGTGCAGAAGTAAATGTTAGAAGGCCAGGGACAACACATAAGTAAATATTATAATCGGAGTTGTAATATTCTTGTGATTTTTAATGAGGTGGCCTCATGTAATTATGAAAATATGTACACACTGAAGTAATTTGCATGAAAGAGATTTAGTTTAATTCAAAGCCTATTATTCCCCCATTCAATCCAGATGAATATTGAAGTAATTCTACTACAACCAGTTCAAAACCTGTGTAATCTTACAAAATGTAGGCTTCCTCATATCTAATTCTATGCCACACAGCCTCTACTGTTCATGTAGCATTGCTAAATTTAACTTAAATATCAGTGTGATTCTTAATTTGTCCTTTAATTTGGTATATTCTGTTGCTGAATTGTGGAAATAACCATGCATATCAAACTGTCCTTGCAAAGCCAGACTTAAATATTAACTAGGATGGTACATGTAAATGGGGGGAAACAAAAGAGCAGTATATGAATTAGCTTTAAATAGCTCAGGAGAGGATTCAGTGGTCTGTTTTGTATCTTGACAATAATAAACCTACGTGTTCCATCTTAAATGCATTAGAAAGAGACTTCTACCAAGCACTTATTTGTAAAATGTAAGAAAATAAATTTTTCTTAAAATATCCAAACTCAGAAGAATATTACATAATGAGGAACATTCCTATTTTTAGAGTACTGCTGTTTAGTCATTTTACAGACATCAACATAGGTAAAGGTAAAATTGCCCCTGTCCATAACATGACATACAGGGATGTAGAGGTACAGTTGCACTCATTGTTTACCTCAGCACTCCATCCACTTCACCACTGTGGAAAGAGCCCTGTACACATCGAACAGGAGGCTGCATGGGCCTCAAGGCCAGGCTGGATATTTTGGAGAAGAGAAAATCTTTCTTATTGTTGCCAGAAAGCAAACCCTGGATCCTCCAGCTTGAAGTCTAGTCACTATACCAACTGAGCTACCTCAGCTGTAATGTGAAAAGTATCCTAAGGAAAAGTTGTGAAGATGTTAACTGGAGTTAAATGATAAGATTCTGCAGCTCACATTTTCCTACTGTAATTAGAATGAAGTGCATTAAGTTTTCAAGTTTTCACACTGGTTGTTGTTCAAATCATCGTTTGGGTTTTTACGACATAGGTTTAACTGATTTGGTAACATGTCCAGTGGTAGCCATTGCTATTAGTGACTTTAAAATTTGTAGTTACAATAGTAAAGTATCTGTTAGGTAGTCTGCTGCTAGTAGGATTCCATATTGTCATTTTGTGCTCTTTAAAGCACCTTAAGAAATCTGCATTTTGTATTTCCATGTCAATGAATCAAACTAATGATGTACATTATTCAGTTATTACAGGCATTCTGGTTATTACAATTCATAAGTCCATGAACAAAAAAACCACTCACTGCTCCTTGGATACCTCTGTGTCCATAGGTTGTTCCTTCAGATGCTGATGGTGATATTGCAGCTTATGCCATGGATCCAGCTAGCAATGCTCTTGAGATCAACAGTGCAACAATCAATTAATTTCAAGTAAAATACCAGTACAGAGTAGGTCTTCAAACTGACCACAGATTTTATCATGATTCTGACAGTAACTCAAGGCAACAAAAATAAATTATTTTGGACATTACACTTTTTGTGTACAAGTTTCTTCAATAGTGGAGCACTGGAAGTATTACTTGATTCTGATACAGAAAGGGCTGTGACCAACACTTGGTCCTTTTGTTATTCTCTTCATTATCACTGCATAACAGATACTAGAGTTCAGTCAGCTGCTAAGGTTGTCATTTGGATAGGGACAGTGGTGTTCAACTCCCAGCAAGGGCACACCTTAACACAGAATCTAAACTTTCTTGCAGACTCATCCAGCCTCTCAGCAGCATCTGGGGCTGATGTTAATGATGTATGGCATCATACGTCCACTACCTCTTTTTTTTTTTGTGTTATTTAACAGCACTGCCAAATGTAAAGATTATACAGCATCAATGACTGAATGAGTACGGAGAGTTGGTAGGATGAAACTGACAGGGGAAAACAAAAGGCATTCAGTGAAAAACCTGTCCCAGTGCCACTTTGTCAAACATAAATCCCACAAGAACTGGCCTCAGATTGAACTCAGGCCTACAAAGTGTGAGGCAAGAGACTAACCTCTTCAGCCACAGCATGGCCAAGTCAACTATATTTTTTGTGGTGTGGTACTTCTTTCTGCAGTTACATTAAATGCAACCTTTGAGATTTGTTGCCACTGAGAACTTTGAATATTTCAGGCGCTGTATGCGCAAATCCTGCTCACTCACCCCACTTTGCCCTGTCCCTACCCAGGCCAACTGTATCCTGCAGATGTCACTCTGGTGGTAGCTGTGTTGCAATACCTTTGAAATTATTCCATCTGGACTGGACTTCCAAATTTGGTTGTAGTCCTTGCAGCAGGCCATGCCAGTGTCCCTGCATGGTGTCATACACAGCTTATGTTTGGTTTAATTTCCATTTGTTTCATTGTATATTGGTAGGCAGGTTATTTTGTGTTCAGTTTCCATCAACATAAAGGGGCAATGTATTAATGTACACAAGAGTAGCAGGTGTTCAATATTATCACCGTGGGCTCTGTGATTTGTAAGTAGATAGATTTGTCTTGGTTATATTAAATTGTTAAACTATATTTATCATCCCCTTGTGTCACCTTGCACCCCTCCCCAGTTCCACAGGAAATTTGAAAAATGTAAACTACAGGTGGTACAGTTTCACCCAGTGTTTGAAACTACAGAATCTTTCCACAGTCACACTGACTGGACAAAGCACAAATGTAACAAACTGATCCCTCACTGTTCCTTGCAAGATGGTCTTATGCATATAGTTGTCATTCCTAAATGGCCCTTGTTACACAAATCTTAAGACCCCTTAATACATCCAAAAATTCACTGCTTTAAACTTGGAGGAAAGTTGAGGATATAAGTGGTCTTTTGTAAATGTTAATCCACGGACATACTGATCAAAAATACGTATGTAATTATATGAAGTTCATATTGACATGGAATGTGAATGTCCCATCCCTGTGGCTGACGAACCATATCTGACATGACCAAATGGGTTCCAACAAAACGTCGAAGGCAGCCGCAGAAAGAGTGTCATTGAAAAACCACTACTTTAATGAGGAAGCCTTCAGCAAAACCCTGAAGATTTAAAATATGTACCCAATCCATATAATGTACATTTCCTAAGAAAGCAAGAAGCTGAAGTTAGCTATAATTATATTTGCTAGAGGACAGGATATTATTATATTGGAAAAATGATTGTTGGAACAAGTACAGTCTATCATTATTGCCTACACACAATAATAAGCAATTAAAATGTGTTCATTTTATGGAAAATATCACATTGGCACTTCAAAAAATTAAAGTATTCCTCAGTTTATTTAAATAACTATAAAATTTCAGTACATTATTACAAATTTTACCATCTAAATACCTATACACACCAATACTTGTGCTAATGCACTACCCACTCCACTTTCATTTTATTAATTTCAGACTACTTTTTACAAATACTCCTACTTACTTCAACTTACCAAATATAGGGTGCAGCAGAAATAGTGAATTACTTATAAATACAAAAAACATTTTACTAAAAGTAATTAATATCAATTTTAGCATGTTAGAAGTTATTATTGTGCTTAATTGTTTTTACTTTGTTGCACTTTTTTTGTGTACAATACAGAGGTGCACATGAGTTCAGAACCTGCGCAAAACTTCTAGAAGTGTTTCAGGTCACTATGCAGGATGCTCTGTACACTGCTGTTAGACATGCCAGCACTTCAGCATGCGTATGTGCAGATCATCTTGGACTGCAGCTGATGGATGCCAACACTCAGGCAACGGTCAACCAGGTTGACTTTTACGTGACAGAGCCTCCTCTATGTCACTGCCTTACCTATTGACAGATTGCATTTGGACATGGGGTTTCCTGTTGATTCAGTTCACAGTAAAATCCACACTGAGTCTCCATAATGGAACCCATCCAAATAAACAGTTCCACAGCATTCCTTATCGACTAACTCTGCAGGTCACTGCTTTGGTACTGTACTGTACGTAACAATACCCTAGCAGAGAAGCACATAATTAAAATTTTTAAATGCTTCACTATGTCTGCTCCACCCTGTATTTAGTCTTTCATTTCTTGTACAGTACTTATACCCCTTAAAATGTGTATGGAGCAATAAAATTTCTACCCTTCCAAAACTTTGCTTTGTTCAAAGTTAACAAACACACACACACACACATTCACTGCATGCTACAAGCAGCTGCAAAAATACTTACCCAGAATTATGCCCTACTTCATAAACAACTACAATTGACAAGCAAATGTGTCTGAGTAAAATGTATCACCACAACCAATGGTGTGTAAAGCAGTGCTAAATTCTTCCCAATAACCCATAAAATGAACCCTTTCCTCCCTTACATGTCCCCAGCCAACACAGCCACAAAACTGTGATCTAAATCAGAGGTTCCACACCTCTTTGAATAGAAGGCTACCTTCTTAACTCCAAAAAATCTCACAAACCCCCACATCTTACTAGTTGTAAATTTAGGCTCTGTTAATTAAGAAAATACACATTGACAAAAAAAACTATTATGAAGCCAGTAACCAATATAAATGAACTCACATTTTATTTATTACAAAAATAACAGAATAAATAAGGCATTGACTGAAGGACCAAGACATGTGGAACCATGTGAATTCATACAGACCAAGGGAAAACCCCACGGGTCCCAAGGGGTCCACATGCCACAGGTAAGGTACAGCTGATCTGAGTAGTATGCACATTAAGAACAAGCAGTTCACCCTATGATTTTCACGATGACTCCTCATTGACAGCATGTATGTTCTGTCTTGTTTTCCAGCTGTGTGTCTATATACTTCCTCTTCAGACGCTGAAATGATTCAATGATAGCTGCTCTGTAAAGGAAGAAATTTGTTTATAATGAATTCTGAAAGAAAATACAGGTAGGTACCATTATTTCTCACCGTGTAAGATTATAAAAGTGGTAAGATGCACCCCTATAATTGGTAAGGTATTTTTGCAGAGCCTACTTAAGTAATGTTACCTTCAAGACATGGTGATTTTTGGGGGACATTTTTCAGGGAACTATGTGGGAAAAATGGTACAGGGTGTCAATATCTGATACTTCTTAACAATGTCTGCAAAATCAATGTATTCAATGTACTGTACCAACCAAATTCAAAGTGTTAAATACATATGAATATCAAAAGACGTAGCTCCAATAAGTTTCAGTACAAGTGTACAATCTTCAGAGAGCACAATACGCCAGGTTAAAAACCAATTACTCATGATAAGCTAATATTTACAAGGTTCCATAATCTGTAGTAGGCTCTGTTGTTGATGTATAAAAAGGTACAACTTGTACAGCTTTTTAAAATCTTACAGTTAAATATGATTTAAAACATTTCTTAAATAGTAAATACAATTTATAAAAAGTTAAATTATATTTGTGCATTTGATACAGAGAACTTATAGTTTATGGCACTATATGTACAGGTCTTTGGTGCATCTCTCCATTCAAAAATGGATCAGGTCCTGTAACCATATGATATATGCAAAAGTATTTAGTTTATGACAGCAAATATTGAAACCTTATGTTTGGAAGGCAAAGGAATTTAGAATCAGTAAACCATCAAAGGTGTTATAATTGCTCGTTACAAGAAGTAAAAAAGGATTCACGCTGTGTTGTGTCCGCTATTGGAGCCAGCAGACTACTGGTGCATTTGTGGCAATAAGTGTGTATCATGGACTGCGCTTACACCATCAAAGGCATTATATTACAATCGTCAGTTATAAGAAGTAAAAAGGACCCACCCTGTCCAGTGCTGTGTCATGTATTGGAGCCAGCTGAATAGTGGTCCGTTTGTGACAGTACACGTGTGTTGTGTATTGCACTTTACTGTTGATAAATTCCCTACCTTCCACACTTATCACTAGTAATTAGATTTAAACCTGGCATACTGTGCTCCATGAAGATGGTACAATTGTACTAAATCATGTCAGATCTACGCCTTTAATATTCATATGCATGTAACACTGTACCTTTGGTTGGTACAATAATTGGGTCTGAAAAACGCACAGAATGGACAACTTTGTGCCCAGTTTTTAAAAAACCTGTTAAAAAAGAGTCCTGAACAACTGCTGTTACAAGGCCTGGAGAGTATTTTAGTGGCATGGATCCAAAAAGCCATAACAGGCACGCTATCATCAATAGGACAATTCTACTGCTCCAGAAACATAAAAAAGGGAGTCCATAAATAGAAAATTTTTGTATCCCAAGGACAGTTCTTGAGCTCAACCCACACATGAAGAATTCAGACATCCACATATCAAATTCAAACTGCTGGTACTTGCAATCAGAAAAATTTAAAATGAAACAAAATTTTCAGAACATTATTCTTTACCATATTTCAAAAACTCTTGATAAGAAATCTTAAAAATCATATTTGGAGACTGTCTAGACCAAAAGTAAGATGTGAAACACCTAAAGTTATATTAATGGTGCAAAACACAAACATGGCTACTGTACACAACATTTTAAACTGTTACAAGAACTGATGAATAAATACAGCTAGCTTCAAGGAACTTTATAATGCAGAGATCAGAAAAGAAATTAAAAACCTTGTATGATGTGCATCCTTCTTGAGAAGAATCAATTTGATTATGGTGAGAGTTCTGGAGTCAATGTTCATAGAAGGGTTTATCAGACAACTTTATTGTGCCACTTCTAACCTAATACATTTGCTTTTATATGCACCTTGCAATCTGCAGCCTTCAATACCGCAACCAGCTGTTTAGATGTGCATACAAAGGAATACAATGCAGTTATGAAAAATAATGAAATCTATGAGCTGATAAACATGGCAATGAAGTAGCCATTACATAGAAACTTTGAGGTTCACATGGCAGTGCCTAAAGATAATCTTTTTGGATGTGATGTCACATAGTCCATTAGGCTAACTGCTGACATTCTGGTGACCTTGAAGCAGGTGATGGTGTCAGCAGTTTCCCCTGAAACATCAGTAATTACGTAGGTTATTCGGAAAATAAGTACCATCTGCGCATCCTCGAAACTGTCCCTTTGCGCATGTGCAGTGACTTCCTCTATCAATTGAGAAGACACACACGCCATTTCATGAAATTCGTGTTATGTTTATGTTTGTTTCCGTGTGTTAAACATGTTCAAGACAATTGAAGGGGCCGCCAATTGTGAAATACGGTCTGTAATTCGTTTTTTGAATGCCAGGAATGTGCTACCAAGTGAGATTCATCACCAGATCTGTCAAGTGTATGGTGACAATGCGATGAGTGATGGCATGGTTAGGAAATGGGTTCGGATGTTCAATGAAGGACGAGAGAATGTGCACGATGAGGTGCGAAGTGGGCGTCCATCTTTGGTGGATGATGATTTGGTGCATAAGGTCAACGAAAGAGTGCGTGACGACAGACGTTTCACAATTTCTGATCTGTCCCTGCACTTTCCTCAGATTTCAAGGACGCTACTCTATGACAATGTCAGTAGTCATTTGGGTTATTGGAAAGTGTGTGCACGATGGGTGCCCAAGATGCTCACAGAGGAGTACAAAAAATAGTGTGTTGCATATGCCTTGACATTTCTGATGCGCTACAACAAGGAAGGAGATGGCATGTTGAGCCATATTGTGATAGAGGATGAGACATGGGTGTCTCATATCACACCTGAATCAAAACAGCAGTCCTTGTACTGGAAGCGTACTGGTTCTCCGAAAAGGAAAAAGTTCAAGCAGACAATTTCAACAAGGAAGATCAAGTGCACCGTATTCTGGGAGAGACAAGGTGTCCTCTTGGTAGAATTTTTGCCCCAAGGCACAACAATAAACTCTACTGTTTATTGTGAAACACTGAAGAAGCTGAGGCTTGCAATTCAAAACAAAAGGCGTGGAATGCCGAGTGTCACCATTCTTTTGCTTCATGATAACGCTCGGCCGCACTCTGCTGCTCAGACTCAAGACCTCATCACCTCATTTAGGTTGGAACAAATGGACCACCCCCTGTACAGCCCTGATTTGGCGCCAAGTGATTTTCACCTCTTCCTACACCTAAAGAAGTTCCTGAGCGGCAAGCGATTTGACAATGACAATGACCTGAAAGACGCGGTGCAGAAGTGGCTAACATCGCAGGCAGCCGCATTCTATGAGGAGGGTATACAAAAACTTGTGCCCCGCTACGATAAGTGCCTCAATAATGGCAGCGAATATGTAGAAAAATAGTTTGAAGAATGTAGAATCTGATAACAATAAAATTTTATACGAAACCTTACTCAATTTTTTTACAGCAAAATGGTACTTACTTTCTGAATAAGCCTCGTAACCTACCAGACATCACTGCATCACATCCCAGATGACATTATCTTTCTAGCCATTAGCTGTTCTGAACTTGTGTAGTGCAAAAATAGGCAGGATTCACATTATTGAGGAAAAACGAGAAAAGAAAATTGTAATTTCTAAGGAACCATTCTAGTTACAGCATACTGCATTCAAGTGAAAAATGTTGCCAGCCTTGTAACAAGAAACCATTTACTACATTAATTTATATGGACCAGCAGCTGAACAGGTAGCAGTGTTGCTTTTCTGTTTCCTACCAGAGACTTACCAGAACAGCCAAAGATATGAAATTTACTCTCTACTATTGCCAGGATATAAAGTAGCCACAGTCATTAAAGTGATGTGCAAGTACTAAAGAGTCTGAATGTAATTCCTGTCCTTTATACCCACTCACTTTTCTTCTTTATGGGTGTAAATTGTAATTCCTTACCTGGGGTATTACTCTTTCTTTAGAGTTTTAGCAACTACCTGCTGTGATACTGATAAAGAAAGCATCATCATCCCAGGCAAAGAATAGGCACTTTCAACACCTCATACAACTGAACCATATTGTTACACTGCGACCAATGCCACTAGTTATCAAGTCTGTGACAGTGCTGTGTTGTATGGTGAGGTCACATACATTCTGTTGAAAGACAAAACCAATTCTTGCCTTGTTCATGATAACTAACTCCAGGCAGCTAAGTCCTCTTTCAGCGGCTCACACATTCTCAGCAAGTCAAAAAATTCCCTCCACTAATCTGTTAAAAGTCCAAGGCCTTGCATTAACACTTTGTTTACATACTGGTTTCTTTCATGATGGGGAGTTGTTGGCCCCTCACCCACCCCCACTGGCAACCCTTTTTCAGCTGACTGCAACTGGTTATTCAATATATTCACAATGACCTCTGTATCTTGAGTCACCTGGTTGGAACATATCTGAATATCTCAGTGTAATTACCTGAAAGTATGTTTGTGCAGTAAGTATGCAGTGATGTGCCCTGCATCCAGGAACCGCACCTCTGCACCAGGCCATATATCAGTAAGATCAGCATATCCTTCCCTTGGGACATATGCATCATCCCTTGCACATATTGCTATTATCAGGGATGTGTCCACAGGGACTGTAAAGTTTCGCAGATGGGTGCATTCATCCATGATTCCATGCATGAACAGCACTGCTTCATCTTCACGCCAGCGTGATACACTCTCCTTGACATTTTCTGAATTGGAAACAAATATTATACATATTTCTTGTACAGAAATAATGTCAATTTGCTATCTCAATTCTAATAAGTACAGTTTATATAGACTCCACAAAACAAACCAACACCATGCAGCAGAGTCCTTCTGAGAAAATAACACATCCTCACTTGGCCAAGAAATTCCCATTTTATGGACCCTGCAGGTTCACTACTGTGTTCACCACACCCTGCCACTTTTCCCTCTCTCAGCCAAATGAATACAGTCCACACCCTCCCACCCAGTTTAAGATCAACTTTAATATAATTTTCCAATCTACGCCTAGGTCTTCCAAATGGTTTCTTTTCTTAAAATATTGCCACCAAGAACCTGTATGAATTTTTTATTCATGCCCTGCCTATCTCATCATCCTTGAGTTGATGACTGAAATAATATCCCATAAGTACAAATCATGAAGCTCCTCATTATGCAGTTTCCTCCAGCCTTCTTTGACCCAAATATCACGCTCAGCACCCCATCTTCAGCCTATGTTATTCCCTTGATGTGAAAGACGAGGATCCACACCCAAATAAATATGGCAAAATTACAGTTTTGTATAATTCAATCCAAAGTTTTTAGACAGCATACAGGAATACAGAAGATTCTGAACCAAACAGTGGCAATATCCACTCCATAAAGAGTTTTAATGGCTGGAATTCTTTGTGGAGCAAGCAATTAGCACAAAAATGCACTTCATAAACAGGTCAAACTGTCTATTCATAACGGCATACCTCATGATGTGTTACAGAAGCAATGAAAAAAGGGAGAACTTACATCTTATGGGCTGAAGTTCAATTGTATTGCCACAAACAGCACCATTAATAAAATTACACCAGTATTCTTTTCTAAGAAACAGCAATCCATATCCTGCTTCAGTTATCAAGCACAGTAACCACATCATGGCAGTATAACCACACATGAAGTGGAGAAAAAGTCACCACATAACTCCAGATGATTTTGGCATGACAATACAAAAGGGAGGAAATACATTTTACATACCCCAAGGCCAAAGAACTGACATTTGTTGACAAATGAAAGTTGTTCCAGGAGACAAAAGTGTAGCTCTCAGTACTGATTAGTGTTGGGTTGCTCATGTCTGTGATGAACACCTTGGACACACTATCCTGAATGGCAAGCAATGTATGGTAAGACCTCAAAGATTAAATGATGATGCCCACCTAAAATATGTTGATGTAATGATCAAACAGTATAGTTTATCAAGAGACCCAAAGAGCAACAGACAAGGCTCTCCAAAATTATATCAATGAAGTGATCAAGAAGCAGAGTCAGTGCATAGAGACCTAAACAGTAAATTACAAGACTCACCAAAATCACAATGATGAACTGATCAAACAGCACAGCTTAGTAGGAGACCTCAAAGAGCAACTGACAAGGCTCACGTAAGTCTCGGTGATGAAATGCTTTCTAAGATGTTCATGGTAGAGTGTGCACAGAATTCACCATTAAGTCTGAGGGCTACACTGGAATACTGCAAGCACTGTAGACAGAATATTTCAAGAGTCTGTCCTGACATGCAGCAGGTTTTTATACAACACAGTGATGTGTGACCTCACAACAGCAAAGGAAATGCAGGCATTCACCATCTAGGTTTCACTGTCTTAAAACATCAACCATACAACTCCACATGTATTCTATGTCTTGTTGCGAACGGAGGAATAATTAAAAGGATGTCATTTCTTGCCAGATGACAGTGGCATGGCTGTGGTTCTGTCTACAAATATACAGTTCTGGTTAACCCAAACCAAACATATGTTTCTGTCATGGCAATTAAATGAACCCACCTGAAAATTGTTGGAAATATGCGAATTGTAGAGATGACTGCAATGAGAAGTAACTGTGTAAAATTATAAAATGAAGTTCAAAAAAGGTACCCACTTTTGTCTCAATAAAATATCTACTTAGGTTATAGAAAATAAAACTAGAAGGCACTTTAACCCACGTTCATTATAAATATGATATATATATATATATATATATATATATAT
>JGI20166J26741_11497584_pt1 | contig 12787 bp, 9 predicted proteins | sample TergutCu122P5_FD_26741 | JGI IMG/M metagenome (IMG submission 26741) | reverse complement strand
AGTCCAGCGACATATCCATAAACATCATCGCCATCAGATATGAAGCGGCGATTTACTACTTTTCGTGGGTTCAATTTGGAATAGCCCCAAGGCATTTTTTTAGCTAAGTAGTATATGCCAGTATCGAAACGTTTTATTTCATCGCTATCCACCAGTTTTTTCAGCTCCTTAGAAATCCACGAATGAGAGTAATTTTCAAATTGGATTTCTTCTGCATATATAGGTTCATTATAACCGTATTTTTCTTTTAAATATTCTATAAATGTCATTTTAAAATCACCTTATAAATCCTAAGATTTCTTGATTCTAATGGTATTATAATGATTTCTACATCCTTTATCAATAATAAAATAATGAATTTTTTGAAAGTCTTAAAATATATGTAATAAAAATTTTACAAATATTTGTAAAATTATTAAATTTTTTATAGAACGAATTTTTTAATATTTTTAGACTCTATATTGAAAAAAAGTAAAAATAAGTTAAAATATACTCATAGAAAAATTAAAAAACGGAGGTATATCAATGCTACTTGCAAAGCAAAAAACAATAAAGTTTGTATCGGTGCTTATGGCTCTGGTGCTAGCTTTAACACTTATGCCACTTTTTACCCAACCTGCAATGGCAGCTACTAATGGGACCAACATTGTTTGGAAAAACAGCAGCATGTCCATTACATGGAATTCGACAGGTGCTTCTTCCTACACCATCGCACATGCGGGTTCAAGACTCGGTACTTATACAGATATAGCTACTGTATCTGGAACTGCTTATATCGACTGTAAACCGAACGCAAACAAGTATGAAAACTACTACCGCATTACTCCTTCTGATGGCAACCCAGTACAGTATGTTTCGCTGGAAAACCAGATGTTTGGCGATAATACTTTATTTTATGATGCCAAGTACGATAATGTTACTGATGTGGTAAACGAAATCAACACAATTCACGATGTCGGATTCAACGGCAATGCTGCCACTTTCGACGCACAATTTGGAACCATGCGCTATGCCCTTATGTTTAAACCAGGCGATTATCAATGGATGGATAAGGCTGGTAACATCGGATTTTACACCAGCATCTACGGCCTTGGAAGCATACCAACTGACGTAAAATTGGGAACGATTCTCACACCACCTCATCTTGAAAACAACAATGCGACTTGTACCTTCTGGCGTTCCATTGAAAACGTACAGGTAAACCAGTCCAATAGCAATCCATCTTATGATAACGAGTTTAGATGGGCAGTGGCTCAAGCAGCTCCAGCGCGTCGATTAGATGTCACATGTAACACTGATCTTGATTGGAACTACGGTTGGGCAAGTGGTGGTTTTATCGCAGATAGCAGGTTCTCCAAATCTGTCGGCTCATGGTCAGGGCAGCAGTTCTACACGAGGAACAGTGCTTTAAACGGCGATGAGTTTAGCGGTGTTCACGGTATTACCATGGTAAATATGATGCAGGGTTGCACAGGAAACATTCCAGACAACGGCTCTAATAAGGACACAAGCGGCGGCACCAACGTGGTAGTGGCTAATACTCCAGTCATTCGCGAGAAACCTTTCCTCTACATGGACAATGGAGAATATAAGGTATTCCTTCCTGCACTGAGATGCAATGCAACAGGTACTTCCTGGTCTGATACTAATATGGGTAAGGGGACATCTATTGACATCAGCAATTTTTACATAGCACAGGCTGGCAAGGACACTGCAGCCACCATCAATGCGGCACTTATCTGTGGCAAGAACATCCTTCTCACCCCTGGTATATATTATGTGGACGAGCCTATTCATGTTACAAAACCGAATGCTATTGTACTTGGCATAGGATACGCTACTTTGGTTCCAAGCGCAAATAATAAATATGGTGCGCTGTTTATCGATGATATAGATGGTGTAACAGTAGCTGGTGTTATGTATGATGCTCAGTATAGTTCGGAATACCTGCTTAGAGTTGGTGGTACCGGCTCATGCAATAACCATGCTTCTAATCCTACTGTTCTTTTTGATACTATCTGTCGTGTCGGTGGTTTTCTCGATGGGAATGTGAATGTATCCACAGCGGTGCAGATCAACAGCAACAATGTTATCGGTGATCATTTTTGGATTTGGAGAGCTGATCACGGCAATGGGGTTGGATGGTCTAAAAATACTGCTGATTACGGGCTGATTGTTTCCGGAAATGATGTGACTACTTATGGACTCTTTGATGAGCATTTCCAGAAATATACTGCTCTTTGGATGGGTGAGCGCGGCAGAATGTATTTCTTCCAAAACGAGGCTCCTTATGATCCAACTAATCAAAATGATTACATGAGCCACAATGGAACGGTGAATGGTTACGCACAGTATAAAGTTGCAGATAACGTGACAGATCACTATGCAGTTGGTCTGGGTATATATGATGTGTTTACCAAAACAGACGGTGCAAGTATATTCATCGACAATGCTGTTGAGTGTCCAAACAAACCTAATGTAAAAATCGAAGATCTTTACATCAACAGCTTTTCAACTGTTGATGGTCCGACAAGCGTTGGTATTAAGAGTGCTATCAATGGTACAGGCATTTCAGTCGGTACAGGACCTTGGATAGATACTCAAGGGTGGACTACTAAGCTTTATGTGAGCTATATTAATGGGCAGGGCAAGTTCTATGATAGAGATGACGTTCTGCAGACTGTTAACGGTGTACCGCCAGCATCAGATTTAGCTGAGATCCAGAAATGTATTCCGAAAAGTATTTCAATGCCTAGTTGCAGTACACAGCCTATATTTGTTCTAATGATGCCCACAACCAGCTACAAATAGCATGGTTTTTATCACGTATAGTTGTTAATATCTTGAGATTGAAAACAGGACGCAGTTTATAAATTGTGTCCTTGTTTTTTTACAACTTAATTTTATTTTGTATTAAGACTAAATCAATAGTTAACTCCAAAAAATTAAATTTTAAAGCTAAGGTTGCGAATAACTCTTTCGATAAATTTAGACAAAATGCTTAATACATTTTTTTATAAAACGAACCTATGTACGAAGGATTCTTATTTATTGCATAGCAAACAGTCCACAGGCCTTTTAGAGGTTTACATAAATGGTTCAATAGGACTTTTGACCATTTTCGATTCTTTAGGAGGGACAAATAGGAGTGAATAATGAATATTGAATAATGGTAATAGTGAATAGTAAATTTTTATCTTATTTTTGACATATTTCTCAAGGTTTTTGACGTTAATTTCTTTAGTACAATTTCATCGATCATGCCTTTATAATACACTAGATCTTTTTCATTAAATCTTACATTAAATACATTATCGAATTTGCCTCGCATCCTGGAGGCTTGTGCTGCAGCTTCATTTCTTTTAAAATTTAAAAGATGCTGCATCAATGGATTTAAAAGGACTTTGCTCACCTCGATGGCAATTCTGGTTTTTTCAGGCATAAGTGAATTTACTCTGTTTATTTCCCTTTGAAGCTGTTCTATAGTTATGTTTTCATCCCTCGTCAAGAGTTTCAATCTGAAAATCGCCTTTACTCCTTCTTTTCCGCAAGCTTCTAAGATCTTCTCTTGTTTATCTTTTGGAACTTTTGTCAGATAAGTTGCCACTTGCATGCTGATCTCATCATCGTAAAGAAGAGTTTGAGCTGGTTCACATAGGCTTTTGACCTTAAGATAATTGAAAACTGTGGATTCACTTATTTGAAACTGCTTCGACAATTCCATCCCGATATTAGACTCATTACGATATTTTTTGACCTTTTTCATGATCTCGTAGTTTTCTAAGAGTGCTCTTACCATATTACCTTTAGAAATTTTTCTGAAACAGATGTTCGATTCTATCATCATAGATCTGATAAACAATTCATCAACTTCTTCAAAAGGTATCACATAGCAAGGAATATATCTATATTTATCTAGTCCGCCAGTTTTTTGATATATATCGCAAAAGGCGAGAAGTCTGCACCTTCCAATTATCACATTATATCTTCCATCTTTGGACACCGTGACATAAATAGGATAAATTAAGCCTATATTTTCTATTGATCGGATGAGATCTACTTGTTCCATTTTAGAAGGCCATTCAAACAGATTCCAGGGAGCGAAATCATCGTTTATTATATCGATATCGATCATTTGAACATCTCTAAAATACTCGGGCTTTTCATTGAAAATTTTAGATCTTCTGATGAGGACATCTCTTTCCTGCTTTCTCATCTCTTCTATGAATTCCGGCGAGTGATTTAAAGGTATTTCCTCAGCAGTAATTCTAGTACGATCAGTTTTAAGTCTATAATTTGGTCTAAGATCCTCACCAATTATTATCCTTTCTTCAATTTCTTTTTTCATGCATATAATCCTTTCAATCATAATACTTATAATTTATTATATGAATTATTTAAAATAAGATGATTAAAAAAAATAATTTTTTTAAAGAATTTTGTTACTCATATTTTATATAAAATAAATAATTTAAATATAATTAACATATATATTATGACAAATATTTCCTATTATAAGTATTATAATAATATCAGGTGAGATCAATATGGTGATTTATGTTGATATCTTCTCTTTCGGTAATTTTATAGTTAATTTATTTTTGCTATTTGTTTTAGTTAAATCATTGGGTATAAAGATGAATTACAAAAAGTGTTTATTATCATCCTCCATAGGAACAGTTTACGCACTTTTAGTTTTATATAGCAATTTGAATATTATCCTCAGCAATCTACTTATTAAGCTTATTGTTGAATTACTTATGGTAGCTGTTGTAGTTGGTCATAAAAATTTGATGCTTCTTTTAAAATCTAGCCTGCTTTTTTTATCATTTACTTTTTTGCTCGCAGGTTTCATGATTTTTATAGAAATAAATGGCAAGAGCACCATATACCTTTTTATATATAGAATAAGAGCTACTGATATTATAACTGGAATCATGATTTTAATCTTAATTTTGGACAGGCTATATTATTTTTTAAAAGAAAGGATATCTACTACCAATTATATATTCGAAATAGAGATAAATATGTTTAATAAATGCATAAAGATAAATTCATTTTTAGACACAGGAAATGAATTAAAAGAACCCATTACCAATCTACCCGTTGTCCTTTTAGAAAAAGACTTAATCGACGATGCTCTTATAGATGCAGACAAATGTTACTTAATTCCTTATAACACTGCAGATGGTACAAAAGGCACCATGAAGGCTTTTAAGCCTGAAAGATTTGCGATCAATAAAGATGGAAACTTCATGGAAAAGGAAGTGATTATAGCGATAGCTGATGTAAAATTTTCTAAAGAAAATGAATATAAAGCATTACTCAATAAAGCACTTTTAATTTAGGAGGCGAAGATGTTAAATGTAAAAATATTGCTCAATAGGCTTTTTGTTAGATTTAAAAAGACCTGTAGAAAGATTTTCTATATAGGAGGAAACGATGCTCTCCCACCTCCCCTGACTAGGGAAGAAGAAGTCGTTTTACTTCAGGAATTATCTTATGGCAATAATTCTGTTAGAAAGGATCTTATCGAAAGAAATTTAAGACTTGTAGTCTACATCGCTAAAAAATTTGAAAACACTGGCTTAAATGTAGAGGATCTAGTATCTGTAGGCACTATTGGGCTTATTAAAGCTGTAAATACTTTTGATCCTAATAAGAACATAAAACTTGCAACGTATGCGTCCAGATGTATTGAAAATGAAATCCTTATGTTCCTTAGGAGAAATAATAAAGTAAAAGCTGAAATTTCATTTTACGAACCACTAAATACCGATTGGGATGGTAATGAGCTTTTATTGTCAGATATATTAGGTACAGGCAATGACAGCGTATATGACATAATAGAGGAAGAAATAGATAAGGATTTATTGAATCTCGCACTAAAAAAATTGAATTTTAGAGAGAAGGAAATTGTAAAATTAAGATTCGGTTTAGATGGGGGAGGTGAGCTCACTCAAAAAGAGGTGGCAGACCATCTTGGAATATCTCAGTCATATATCTCAAGACTAGAAAAAAGAATAATAAAAAGACTAAAAAAAGAGATTAGCAGAATAATTTAGCTTGTCTCATGGTATAAAAAAGCCTCCAACAGATAATAATTAGGTTGTAGTCATTTAAAGGGGGCGAATTCGATGATATCAAATAAAGTTGAAATTTGTGGAGTTAATACTTCAAAACTTCCTGTTTTAAAAGAGAAAGAAATGAGAGAGCTCCTTAAAAGAATGAGAAATGGGGAAAATGATTGCAGGGATGAATTCATTAGGTGCAACCTGCGGCTTGTTTTAAGTGTCATACAGAGGTTTAATAACAGAGGTGAAAACCCGGATGACCTATTTCAAGTAGGATGTGTCGGACTCATAAAAGCTATAGATAATTTTGATTTAAATCAAAATGTAAGGTTTTCGACCTATGCTGTACCTATGATAATTGGGGAAATAAGAAGATATTTAAGAGATAACAATTCTATAAGAGTAAGTAGGTCATTAAGGGATATAGCCTATAAAGCTCTTCAAGTAAAAGAGAGAATTGTTAGAGAAAAAAATCAACAACCAACTATTGGAGAAATAGCTAAAGAATTAAATATTTCCAGAGAAGAAGTAGTCTTTGCTCTTGATGCAATACAAGATCCGGTATCCATATTCGAGCCCATTTATAACGATGGAGGAGACTCTATATTCATTATGGATCAAATATCAGATACTAAAAATAAAGACGAAAATTGGCTGGACAATATTTCTTTAAGAGAAGCTATGAAAAAACTAAGCGTAAGAGAAAAATTAATACTCAGCATGAGGTTTTTCCAAGGGAGAACGCAAATGGAAGTTGCAGATGAAATTGGGATATCTCAGGCGCAAGTATCAAGACTTGAAAAAAATGCATTAAAGAACATGAGAAAGCACATGTAAATTTAGAAAATTATATAGTCAATAATGATGATGCCAGTTCTATATTTTTATATTTTAAATATAATTTATTAAAACTTTTTTATGGAGGTCTAATGGATTTTTCGTTACATTCCTTAAACGGCATTAAAACATTAGAATTAATCGATATTAGTTCTGGCAGTAGAGTAGGCTACATAGCTGACTATGTTATTGACTGTATAAACAATAGAATTAAATATTTAATTATTCCAGTTGGAAAACAAGGTTGGTTTTCTAAAAATGATTTTATTGAAATTGAGTGGGGTAAAATAGTGAAAATCGGATCGGAAGTCATTTTAGTCGATCTGAAAAATGGAGCTTTAAAAAGAATGGATGCTTAATACCTTTGAAAAATTTTCAAAGGTATTTTTTTATATAATATATTTGAATAATTAGTTCCATATGTGGCATAAATAATTGTACAAGTAACTTATATTGTAAAAAAAATTTAAAATGCTATTGATTTTTTAAAATAAATAATTATAATATTATTTGTTAAGTAACTTAATTATTAACTTAGTTAACGATTTATCACATCAAGAGGTGAAGTGCTAAATGAAAGAAGAAAATAGTACAGATCTTGCTAGAGAACTAATGGATGTTTTAAGACAATTTAAAAGGACAAATTTTGATGATATCCAGCCTGGAGTAACACCTTCAGAGATCATGCTTTTAAATGTATTAAAGCAAGAACTAACTAATAAAAATGAAAACGGGATAAAAGCATCTGAATTGAGCGAAAAATGTAGTGTGACTCGTTCAAGCATAACTCAGACCATAGGAAATCTAGAACAAGCAGGTTTTGTGGTAAGAACTATGGATGAAACAGATAGGAGAGCTATAAGAGTTAAATTAACTGAAAAAGGAGAAAAATTGTATACAAAACATGCTGATGAAATGGTAAAATTTGTTAACGAGTTAAGTGAATATCTGGGAAATGAGGAGGTAATACGCTTAATTATTTCATTAAAGAAGATAAATGAATTTTTAAAGCTTAGAAAAAATAAATTATAGAAAATGGAGTTGATGACATTTGCTAAAGTTATTAAAATACCTAAAGCCATTCACAGTAATGGTAATATTCATATTTATTTTTGCGTTTTTTCAAGCTATGGCAGATTTAAATTTACCCAATATAATGTCTGATATAGTAAACTATGGCATACAAAGAAATGGTATTGTAAACGCTGTTCCTGATGCTTTGAGAAAAACTGAATATGACAAGCTTAGCATCTTTTTAACTGATGATAACAAGAAAATAGTTGATGCGAACTATTTATTAATCGATAAGAGCTCACAAGATTATGATAAATATGTTAAAACCTATCCTGATCTCGCAAATGAACCAATTTATGTGTTAAATACTACTGATAAAGATACAATAAATACTCTAGATCCTATAATGGCAAAGGCTATTATGAGCGTTTCTGGAGTAGATAAGCTCATGCAAGAAAATAATAATGATGTACAGAAAGTTTTACAATCTTTCATGAATAAGTCAAGTGATAATAGTAGTCAAGCTCCTAGCCCCCAAATGCAAGCTATGTTGAGCAAAATAGATCCTAATGCAGATATTTTTACTGTAATTGCTCAGATTATGAAAGCAATGCCTGCTGATCAGATTCAAAAGATGAGAGATACTGTAGATCAGCAAATGGCAGGTATTCCAGAAAGTTTATTATCGCAAGCAACTTCTCCATATATTAAAAATGAATACAGTGCACTTGGAATAGATACTAGTAAATATCAACAAAATTACATTATACGAGCGGGAGGATTTATGTTGCTTATAGCAATAGGAAGCATGACCTGTACTCTTATTGTGAGCTTTTTATCCTCTAAAACAGCTATGGGCTTTGGTAGGGACGTTGGTAGAAAGTTGTTTTCCCACGTTGAGACTTTTTCTTTAGGAGAATTTGATAGAGTAGGGACTGCATCTTTAATAACAAGAAATACAAATGATATAACGCAAGTACAAATGGTTGTCATGATGTTTTTCAGGATGATGATTACTGCTCCTATGATGGCTGTGGGAGGAATAATCATGGCAGTTAGTAAAGCAAGAAGTTTATCTTGGTTAATAATAGTTATAGTGCCAATACTTCTCGTAATAATTGTAACTTTTGCATCGGTTGCAATTCCATATTTCCAAAAGATGCAGAAATTCTTAGATAAAATCAATCAAGTATTGAGGGAAAAACTAATTGGAATTAGAGTTATAAGGGCTTTTAACAGAGATGAATATGAAGCCGAAAGATTTAATAAGGCTAATACAGATTATTTTAAAAATGCACTGAAGATATTTAGAATAATGGCGTTTGTAGGTCCTATAATGCTCATAGCTATGAATGTAACACCACTTTCTATTATTTGGACTGGAGCTCATGCTATCGACGCTGGTACAATACAGATTGGGGATATGATGGCTTTTGTGCAATATATGATACAGATAATGATGTCGTTTATGATGCTCACTATGATGTTTATAATGGTTCCAAGGGCTCAGGTTTCTGCGACAAGAATTAATGAAGTTTTAGCTATAGAACCAAAAATTGAAGATAAAGATAATGTTTTAAAATTGCCTGAAACAAAAAATGAAAATGTCACTTTAGAATTTAAAGATGTGGTATTTAGCTATCCTGGAGCCGAGAAACCTGCTTTAAAGAATATTTCTTTTAAAGCTAAATCAGGTGAAACAACAGCTATAATAGGATCCACTGGATCGGGTAAGACAACTCTTGTAAACTTGATACCGAGATTTTACGATATTCAAAGTGGAAGCATTGATATAGATGGAATTAATATAAAAGATATTTCTCAAGAGGATTTGAGAAATGAAATTGGTTTTGTTCCTCAAAAGGCAATGCTCTTCTCAGGAAGCATCTCTGAAAATATAAGATATGGAAAAGAAAATGCTTCAGATGAAGAAGTTAAAGAATCAGCTGAAATTGCACAAGCTATGGACTTTATCGATGAAAAAGAAGATAAATTTAATGATTATATTTCACAGGGCGGAACTAATATATCAGGTGGTCAAAAGCAACGTCTTTCCATTGCAAGAGCTCTTGTAAGAAGACCTGATATTTATATTTTCGATGATAGTTTTTCTGCTTTAGACTTTAAAACTGATGCTAAATTAAGAGCAGCTCTTAAAGATAAAGTAAAAGATGCGATATTAGTCATCGTTGCGCAAAGGGTAAGCACAGTTATGGATGCTGATAGAATAATTGTTTTAGAAGATGGAGAGATGGTTGGAATTGGAACGCACAAGGAGCTTATTAAAAATTGTCCGACTTATAAAGAGCTTGTGCTTTCACAATTGTCAGAGGAGGAGATAGCATGAGTGAGAATAAACAAGATAGACCAAGAGTAAGACGACACGGTGGCGGTCCTATGGGCTTTGCCGGAAGACCTGTTGAAAAAGCTAAAGATTTTAAAGGAACTCTTAAAAAATTACTTGCGTTTTTAAGACCAAAACTTCCTCAGATAATATTTGTATTTATATTGGCTATTGGGAGTACAATTTTTACGATAATAGGTCCAAAAATACTGGCTAAAGCAACAGATAAACTTGTAGAAGGTATTTCAGGTAAAATAACTCATTTAAGCAATCCCGCAGCACCTGATGTTTCAATTGACTTTAATTACATCGGTATGATTTTATTGATCCTAATTGGACTTTATTTAATCAGTTCACTTCTTAATTATTTTCAACAGTATATAATGACTGGGGTAACCCAAAACCTAATATATAATTTGAGGAAAGAGGTAGATGCAAAACTAAATAGGTTACCACTTAAGTTTTTTGATTCAAGACCTCGTGGTGATATATTAAGCCGCATGACCAATGACATAGATAATATTAGTATGACATTACAGCAGAGTGCGACTCAAGTTATAACATCCATAACACAGATAATTGGTTTTTTAATAATGATGCTCACTATAAGTCCTCTTTTAACTTTAGTAACAGTATTAGTCGTTCCTGTGGCACTCATAATTGTTTCCTTTACAGCAAAGGCTTCTCAAAAGTACTTTACAAGGCAACAAAATAGCTTGGGAGATTTAAACGGCCACATTGAAGAGATGTATACAGGTCATACAATAATAAAGGCTTTTGGAAGGGAAAAGATTTCTCGTGAAAAATATTATGATATAAGTGGAGAGCTTTATAAATCCGCTTGGAAAGCGCAATTTTTCTCAGGGATTTTGATGCCTATAATAAATTTTGTTGGTAATTTGAATTATGTTGCAGTTTGTATAATAGGTGGTATAAAGGTAGCAACAGGTTCTTTGACACTCGGGGGTATTCAGGCATTAATAACTTATTCAAAGCAATTCACCATGCCAATTGCACAAACTTCGAATATAGCGAATATAATACAATTAACTATAGCATCAGCTGAAAGGGTATTTGAACTTCTTGGTGAAGAAGAGGAAGTACCTGCGAAAGCCATGGTACCAGATTTTGTTGCTAAACGATTATTGCCTTTTAATGAAATAGTAAATGGAGAAGCTCTAGAAGTCGTCACTGACGATACTTATAAAAAGTATGCTGAAGCGATGCTGAAAAAAGGTGAAGTTACTGTAAAAGAAAGATCAGCTTTAACCGATGAGGATGTTTTAAAAGTCATAGATAGTACTGAATTAAAGAAGCAGACTTGTCAGCTTGTAGATTATGACACTTACAAGAAGGTTGTAAAGAACCTCACTGGAGAAGTTAAATTTGAAGATGTCAACTTTGGATATAGTAAAGATAATATATTGATTCAAGATATGCAGATGGATGTAAAAGAAGGAGAGACTATTGCCATAGTTGGACCTACTGGGGCAGGTAAAACCACTATTGTAAACTTGATCATGAGGTTCTACGATGTTAATTCGGGAAGGATTACCATCGATGATGTGGATATAAGGGATTTCAAGAGAGGAGATTTGAGAAGGACATTTGGAATGGTTCTTCAAGATACATGGCTGTTTAACGATACAATTAAAGAAAATTTAAGATATGGAAGGCTTGAGGCTACTGATGATGAGATCATCATGGCATCAAAGACTGCTTATGCTGATAGGTTTATAAGGACACTTCCTGAAGGGTATGACACAGTATTAAATGAAGAAGCTTCAAATATATCCCAAGGACAAAAACAACTTTTAACGATTGCAAGGGCAATTTTAGCAAATCCAACTATATTGATTCTAGATGAAGCAACGAGCAGTGTAGATACCAGGACAGAGCATTTGATCCAAGAAGCTATGGTAAATTTAATGAAAGGAAGAACAAGCTTTGTAATCGCCCATAGATTATCTACAATTAAAAATGCCGATTCTATATTGGTCATGAATCATGGAAAGATAATTGAAAAAGGAACTCATCAAGAACTCCTTGATAAAGGTGGATTCTATGCGGATCTTTATAATAGCCAATTTAAAAATGGCGGAGATATCGATGACAATTTAGCAATGTAAACTAAAAGCCCTCAGCAAAAACTGAGGGTTTTTAAATAAAGTTAATATATATTAGCAGAAAAGTGAAGAGAAAATATTTGCAGAAAGTAAAATGATACATTGACAGAAAAAGTAAAATGTGATATATTAACTTTATTGAAAGGCATTAGAACCTTTTTACGGTTTGCCTTATAAATTTATAAGATTACAAACACCGCTTAGGCTGAAAACAGAAGCGGTTATTTTTTTTGGTCTTTTATATATTTTAATATAGTGATTATAATGTTAATTAGATTAATAATTAGCATTATTGTTTCGTATGTAGACATATCACTATGCATCATATAAAGCCACCACCTCTCTCAATGAGAAATGGCAAACCGCATCTATTCTATTTACCTTTCTAGAAT
>JGI20166J26741_11497473_pt1 | contig 12788 bp, 12 predicted proteins | sample TergutCu122P5_FD_26741 | JGI IMG/M metagenome (IMG submission 26741) | reverse complement strand
CGTCTCCCGGGACTGGACGCGACGAGCTGGTGACGGTGGCCGCCGCGGCCGGGGCGGGTTCGTCGCATCCCCTCTCGCGGGCGATCGCCGCCCTCGCCCCTACGGTTCCCGCCGCCGCCCAGGCCACCGCCGTGCCGGGACGGGGCATCAGGGCAGCCGTGGCGGGCCACGCCGTGGTCCTGGGACGCCCGGATTGGGTGGGCGCCGAAGTGGCCTCCCATGAGACCGCCTCGGCGCCTCCGGCCGAAGGCGCGGGGACCGCCGTCGCTGTCGGCTGGGACGGCGCCGTCCGCGGCACCTTCGAGGTGCACGACGCCGTGCGTCCGGACGCCGCGGCCGCTGTCGCCGCCTTCCGCCACCTGGGCCTGGCACCCGTCCTGCTCACCGGCGACGCTCCAGGACCGGCCCGCACGGTCGCCGCCCAGACGGGCATCGAAGACGTCCGGGCCGCGCTCGCACCGGCCGACAAGGTGGCGGCGATCGCCGCCCTCCAGGCCGCCGGACGACGCGTCGCGATGGTCGGCGACGGGATCAACGATGCGGCTGCGCTCGCCCAAGCAGACCTCGGCATCGCGATGGGCGGTGGCACGGATGCGGCGATCGCGGCCGCCGACCTGACGCTGATGCGCGCGGACCTGACCCTGGCGGTCGACGCCGTCCGGCTGGCGCGAGTCTGTTTCCGCACGATCCGGACCAACTTCTTCTGGGCGCTGGCCTACAACGTCGTCGCCATTCCGGTGGCGGCCGCCGGATGGCTGAACCCGATGATCGCCGGGGCTGCCATGGCCTGTTCGTCGCTGTTCGTTGTCGGCAACTCTTTGCGCCTTCGCTGGTTTCGTCCCGCCCAAGCCTGAGCGGGACCGCATGGCAACGACATTTCCTCCTGCGTTGCGGCGATCATCAGATTTGGCCGCAACCACGGCCCACGACACTCATTCGGCCCAGAAAACGGTCGTGACGCCCTTGAATGGCCCTCTATCATGGAGTCACCGAACTAGCGGGCCTGAGTTCCGGGGGGATATGCTCGGCCCGCTAACCTGCGGCATGCGTGCCGCAGGTCGCGGGGCTAGCTCCTTGGTTGACGCGGGCCCCGCGCTATGGCTAGGCGGCTTCGGGGGAGGTCGCGCTAGTCGTGCAGGCCGGGCGCGGGGCGGTGCCCGGCCTGCACCTCCCCTCTCCTGTCAGCCGTGTTTGGGTCGCTGGACGACGGGGTCTCCCAGCCAGACGGACGACTCGCGCCGCATCAGGAACACGATCCCCGCCACATTGGCCGCCAACACCACCAACACGATCAGGGTCATGACCGACAGCGTGCCTTTGGCGAGCGCCACGATGACGAGCAACGCGTCGGGAATGACAGCGGTGACGATCATCACGACCAGCAGCACCGTGCGCCACGCGCGACGGCGCCCCAGGACCATCGCGGCACCCAGGGCGAGCAGGGCCGCCATCAGGACACCCCCCGCCCCGACGCCGATCAACACAGCCGCCGCGAGGCTTTCCGAGACGCCGTTCGCCGGATCGACCAGGCTCGCCAGGGCGCTGCCCCGCACAACCGCGACGACGATCGCCGCAACCCCGCCGCCGCCGCAGGCGAGCGCCTGGACGAAAGCCATGGCGGCCGCGATCGGGATGGCCCGCGGACGCGACCCGGCCGGATGGTCGGTCACGCGAACCGGGGGCGCCACGACGGGCGCGGCAGCCGGCATCACCGGCGCCTTCAGGTAGGACGGCGTCACGGGTGGGGCCGCCGACGCGGACGCCTGCTGGGGACTGGGGCCTGACCCGGGGGACGGGCCGGTGAGGGGACTCGACATGGGCTCCATTATCGCGCGCTCGCACCCGGTCGGGTGATTTGGTGTCTCACGACGGCGCCGGGTAGGCTGGATGTTTGCCGAAGACCGCTGGTGGCGATCAGCTCCAAGGCCCGCAAGGGCGCCCGCGCAGGTACGAATGACAGGCTTGGCCGTCGCACGCGACAGCCGAGTCTCGCCCTGAGTGCCTGCGCACCAGGGCGTTTTTCTTCCCTGGGGCTGTCGTGCACGGTGGTCGGCGGCACACAAGGGAAGGAGAACCAGGTGGCGAGGCCTGACAAGGTAGCCGCGGTGACGAGCTTGCAGGACAAGTTCGCAACATCGACGGCCGCCGTGCTCACCGACTACCGAGGGCTCCGGGTCAAAGATCTGAAGGCGTTGCGCCGGATGCTCGGCCCGGATGCCGACTACGCCATCGCGAAGAACACCCTGACCAAGCTCGCCGCCCATGGCGCCGGCATCGAGGGGCTGGACGACCAGCTCACCGGGCCGACGGCCATCGCCTTCATCACAGGCGACGTGGCGAACGTGGCCAAGGGATTGCGTGACTTCGCGAAGGCCAATCCGCTCCTGATCATCAAGGGCGGCGTGATGGAGGGCAAGACCCTCGACGCCGCCGCCGTCAAGCAACTCGCCGACCTGGAGTCGCGTGAGGTGCTGCTGGCCAAGCTGGCCGGGGCGATGAAGGGCGGCGCCCAGAAGGCCGTGTCGCTGTTCGCCGCACCGCTGGTCCAGGCGGCCCAGCTGTTCGGCGCCCTGCAGGACAAGCTCGGCGGGCCCGTGGCGGATGCGGATGATCAAGAGCCGACAGAACCGGCGGAATCGGTGGCATCCGATACCGCACCTGCTGCCGGGACGGCAGCACCCGAGGCCAGCGATGCGGCCCCGGCCACACCAGACGCGGCTGATGCTGCATCGGATCAGTAGGAAGGACGCTGGATCATGGCGAAGTTGAGCAACGAGGAACTCCTTGAAGCCTTCAAGGGGATGAGCCTCATCGAGTTGAGCGAGTTTGTGAAGCTGTTCGAGGAGACCTTCGACGTCAAGGCGGCCGCTCCGGTGGCCGTGGCGGCGGCGCCGGTCGCGGCGGCAGCGGCCGACGAGGGCGCGGGCGACGAGGGTGGCTCCGATTACGTCGACGTCGTGCTGGAATCGGGCGGCGAGAAGAAGATCGCGGTCATCAAGGAGGTGCGCGCCCTCACCAGCCTCGGCCTGAAGGAGGCCAAGGACCTGGTCGAGGCCGCGCCGAAGATCGTCCTGGAGCACGTCACGAAGGATGCGGCGGCCAAGGCGAAGGAGCAACTCGAGGCGGCCGGCGCGACGGTGACGCTGAAGTAGTCACCCCTCGCCTATCGGCTCTACACACGAACGGGGAGCCATCCGTCAGGATGGCTCCCCGTCTGCGTGTCGTAGGGACGCGGGCCGACCTCAGGCCGTGCGCTCGGCCGGGCGGCTGGCGAGGGCATCGACCTGAACGGACGGGCCCATCGTCGTCGAGATGGCGATACGGCGCACGTAGCGGCCCTTCGCCGTGGCCGGCTTGAGCCGGGCGATCTCGTCCATCGCTGCGCGATAGTTCTCGAGCAGGGCCTCCGGGGCGAACGACCGCTTGCCGATGATGAACTGCAGGTTGGCGTGCCGGTCGACGCGGAACTCGATCTTGCCGCCCTTGATGTCGGTGACGGCCTTTGCCACGTCCATCGTCACCGTGCCGGTCTTCGGGTTCGGCATGAGGCCGCGCGGGCCGAGGATGCGGCCCAGCTTTCCCACCTTGCCCATCAGGTCGGGCGTGGCGACACACGCGTCGAAGTCCAGGTAACCGCCGGCCACCTTCTCGATCAGCTCGTCGCTGCCGACCTCGTCGGCCCCGGCATCGATGGCCTCGGTCGCCTTGGGCCCTTGCGCGAACACGAGGACGCGGGCGGTCTTGCCGGTGCCGTGCGGCAGGTTGACCGTGCCACGCACCATCTGGTCGGCCTTGCGCGGGTCGACGCCGAGACGCATGGCCACGTCGATCGTCTCGTCGAAACCGGCCGCCGGATAGCTTTGGAGAAGCGCGATCGCCTCTTCCGGCACGTAGCTCTTGGTGCCGGTGCGCAGCTGCTGGGCCGCGCGATACCGCTTGGAGCGTTTCATGACGCTGGTTCCTTTCCTGGCAGCCCCGTAGGCTGCTCCACCAGTCCTGGTCCGGGTCGTCCCCTCCCAGGTTTCCTTGTCACTTGCGTATTCAGTTGTCGGGTTCGCGGGTCAGGCGACCGTGACGCCCATGGAACGCGCGGTGCCCTCGACCACCAGCATGGCGGCCTCCACATCGTTCGCGTTCAGGTCGGGCATCTTGATCTCTGCGATCTCCCGGACCTGTGCCTTGGTGATCTGCCCAACCTTGGCCTTGTTCGGGGTGCCCGAGCCCTTCGCCACGCCCGCGGCCTTCTTGATCAACTCGGCGGCGGGCGGCGTCTTCGTGATGAACGTGAACGAGCGATCCTCGTAGATCGTGATCTCGGCCGGGATGATCGTGCCACGCTGGGACTCCGTCGCCGCGTTGTACGCCTTGACGAACTCCATGATGTTGACCCCGTGGGGGCCCAACGCGGTGCCGACCGGCGGGGCCGGTGTCGCAGCGCCGGCCTGGATCGCGATCTTGACGACCGCCGTCACCTTCTTCTTACTGGGAGGCATTCATCGCTCCTTGTGCTCGTATTGTGTCCCTTGTCGGCGACCGGTCCGGGACGCCTCGGCGTCCCATCGGACCGGCCTACGCTTTCTGGATCTGGGTGAAGGCCAGATCGAGCGGGGTTTCCCGCCCCATGATCTCGACGTTGGCCCGCAGCCGCTGGTTGCGCGGGTTGATCTCGGTGATGGTCGCGTGCATCGAGGCGAACGGGCCGTCGATGATTTCGATGTTGTCCCCCACCCGGTAGTCGACGACCTCGACCTTGCGACGACGTCGTGCCGGAGAGTCGGCATGGGCGGCGACGACCTTCGCAACGACGCTCGGCGTGAGCATCCGCTCCACCTCGGACGGGTCCAGCGGAACCGGCGAGTTGGCGTGCCCGACGAACCCGGTGACGCTCGGCGTGTGCCGCACCGCGGACCACGAATCGTCGGTCATCTCCATCCGGACGAGGACGTACCCCGGCGTGAACACGCGCGTCACCGTCTTGCGCGCCCCGTTACGGATCTCGACCGCGTCTTCGGTCGGCACGACGGTCTCGAAGATGTACTCCTCCATGTTCATCGTCTTCACGCGGAAGTCGATGTTCTGCTTCACACGGTTCTCCATGCCGGAGTACGTGTGCACGACATACCATCCGCCCGGCCGGCTGGCCAGCTCCTCGCGCAGCGTCGCCAAGGCGGCCTGCACCTCGGGGTCCTCGTCATCCAGATCGGCCCCGGCCGGACCGACTGACGTCTGGTCCTCATCGGGGACGGACAGATCGATCTGAATGTCGTCGGCGGACGAGGACGAGGCGAAGTCACCGAAGTCGAGGTCGATCTCGACCTCGGGCCGCTCCGGCTCATCCGGCAGCGACAGGTCGATCTGGATCGCCTCGGGATCGAACATCGTGTCGTTCGGCACTTGCGTCAACTTAGCTTCCTCCCAGCCACTTGGTCAGGCTCCACCCGAAGCCGTAGTCCAGTCCCGTCACGACGACCATGAGGAACAAGACGAAAACGAGCACGACCAGGAAGTACTGTCCGGTCTGCTCCCCGGATGGCCACACGACCTTCTTCAGTTCGGCGATCGACTGCTTCGCAAACACGATAGGCCCACGAGGTTTCGGGGCCGTCTTCGCCGCCTCAGATTGCTTCGTGGTCGGACGATCCTTCTTCACCGGCGCCTGCGTCAGCGTGCGGCGGACCGGCCGCGGTGCCGCGGTGTCCTCATCCGTCTCGTCGGACTCGGCGGCGGCCGTCTCCTCGGCGGGGACCGCCTTCGGCTGACGTCGCACCGGACGGGTCGACGCGGCCTTGCGGGCGGCGCGACTCGCCTCGTCGAGTTGCTCCTCGTCGATCGCCGGCTCTTCGGGCTCGGGCGAGAACACGGCACCACCCGACAGTTCCTCGGCCTCGGTCTCGTCCGCGGCGACCTGCGCCGCGACGTCGGGCAGATCGGGGCTCACCAGGTCTTCGCCCTCGGGGGTGAGCGCCAGCTCCGCCTCGTCCAGGTCGTCTGCCTGGACCGGCGTCAGCGGGCGGTTCGTGGCCGCCACGGCCTCGGCGAGCTTGTCGTCGGCGACCTTGGCCGCCTCGGCCAGCTTGGCGTCCGCCTCGGGCACGTCCGTCACCGCGGCCTCGTCCCCGGCGTCCTCGACCAACGAGTCGAAGTCCGGCTCGACGCCGGACGAACTCTCGTCCTGGGCGTCCAACTCCTCGCCCGGACGCTGGTCACCCTCGTCGGGAAGGCTGGGAAACTTGTCAGCCACGATCCGTCCTTTTCGTTCATCGGTATTGCGCACGCGTCTCCGGCGCACCTCGCCGGGGGCCGGAGCCCGCGCCAGGCGCGAACTGCCGAGCAGGGCACGAGGGACTTGAACCCCCAACCTGCGGTTTTGGAGACCGCTGCTCTGCCAATTGAGCTAGTGCCCTTCGCGGATCCGCCTTTGGGCAGGCCGCGAAACTGGTGTCGACCACCAGACGTGCCAGTCTAGCCGGTGAGCCCAGCCGATGCGAAACGCGCGAGGCCGGGACCGGGGTCGCCTCACGCGTCCCAGGCTGTCCCGACGAGCACCACCTCGGGCTCCAGGTCGATGCCGAAGCGGTCGCGGACCGCGTGTTCGACCCCGTGTGCGAGCGCCACCAGATCCGCCGCGGACGCCTGCCCCGGGTTGGTCAGGGCCAGGACGTGCTTCGTCGACAGACGTGCCGCCATCGGTTCGCCCGGTGGCACGATCACCGCGGGCCGCTCCGCGCGCGCCCGCACCGGGATGCCCCAGCCGCGGCCGAGGCCCGCGTGCTCGATCAGCCAGGCCGCCGAGGTCTTCACCCGCCCGTCGGCCTGCGGGAACCGGGGCGCCTCCGCCGGTAGCGACTCGGCCGCGGCGCCGTCGAGGAGCGGGTTCGTGAAGAACGACCCCGCACTCCACGTGTCGGTATCGGCCTCGTCGAGCACCATGCCCTTGCCGCGACGCAGCGCGAGGACGGCGTCGCGGACGTCGGCCAGCCCCGCCCTTTCGCCGACCGCGATGCCGAGCGTGCGGGCCAGTTCCGCGTAGGCCACCGGAGCGCTGCGATCGTCGGCGGCCAGGGCGAACGTCACCTCGAGGACGACGTAGCGTCCCGAGGCCTCGGCGCTCGTCCGCGACCGCTTGAACCGGCTGTCGCGGTAGCCGAAACCGCCGTCGGCGCCAGGGAACACCCGGACCCGACCCGTCCGGCGGTCGTAGGCCCGGACCTCGTGGATCGAGGCGGCCACCTCCGCGCCGTACGCTCCGACGTTCTGCACGGGTGTGGCCCCGGCGAGCCCGGGCACGCCCGAGAGCGCCTCCAGCCCACTCCAGCCTTCTGCGACGGTGCGGGCCACGAGGTCGTCCCACGGTTCGCCCGCCTGGACGCGCAGCCGCACCCCGTCGGCCGTCTCAACCGTGACGCCCCTGGTGGCGACGTGAATGACCGTTCCCGGGAACCCGTCGTCGCCGACCAACACGTTCGACCCGCCGGACAGGATGAACACCGGCTCGCCGGCCTGGTCGGCCTTGCGGACGGCGGCGACGAGGTCGTCGGCGGTCGTGGCCTCGATGAACGCGCGCGCGGGTCCGCCCACCCGCAACGTCGTGTGGTCGGCCAGCCGGAGCCCACCGGTGTCGCCCGGCATTCCGGGGCGGCTCACCGGTCGGCCCTCCCGGCGTGAACGGCAACCGTGGCCACGGCCCCGGCGAGGACGCCGATCCGCACCTCGCCGGCCGCGTCGTAGCCGGCATCCACGGCGACCGTCGCCTCGCCGCCCGACACGTCCGTGACCCGCCCCGCCAGGTGCAGGGCAACCCCATCCGGGGGCACGGGCAGCGGCCGGACGAAGCGTGCCCGCCACGTCCGGACGTCGGCCACGTCCACGCCCGCTTGCGTAACGACGCGCAGCGCCAACCCCATCGTCAGCAGGCCGTGCGCCACGGCCCCGGGGAGGCCGAGGGCGCGGGCGGCCGCATCGGAGACGTGGATCGGATTGTCGTCGCCCGAAGCGAGCGCGTACTGCCGCACCTGTGGCTGCGTCACCGCGAGCGTCAATCCGGGCAGCACCGCCCCGGGCTCGGGCCGCCAGCCGGGAGCCGGGCCGGCGCCACGTCCGGTGCCCGGGGACGATGCCGCCGCGGGTGCGGTCGCCGCCGCGTCGCGTGAACCCGCCCGGGCGGCCGCCGTGCCGGCGGAATGAACGAGCGTGGCCCGGGCGAGACACACCGGCTCGCCCGCCGTCGTCGCGATGTCGACGCGCAGGGTCAACCACAGGCTGCTCGCCCGCTCGCGGGCTCGCTCGACGGCCAGCCGGGCCTCCAGTTCGTCGCCGGGGCGGATCGGTCGGATGAACGTGAAGGCCTGGTCCGTATGGATCGTGCGGGACAGGGAGCACCCCACCTCCGGATCGTCGAACAGGCCCTGCCAGGCCCGGGCGGCCAGAACCGCATTGAACGTCGGCGGGGCGAGCGCCGGGTAGGCCGGATCGGCATCGCCGAGCGCGGCCGCAAACGCCTCGACCGCCTCGCGTGTCACACGGTAGGGCCGGGTCGGCGGGTACGCCCGGCCGGCCAGATCGTCGCTTCGCACCACGGGGCCAGCCTAGTAGCCCCCGGTCCCCCGTCGCGGCGCCTGCCGGGGGCCTCCAACCGCCTCCACACGGACACCGGCTCTTCGCCCACGGCTCAACCGGCGCGTCGCACGTGTGCGGCGGGCAGACCAACGCGCCGAACAGCCCCCGCCCGGCCGGACCGCCTGCCTAGAATGAGCCCATGACCCCCAGCGCCGGGCGGAAGGCCGCCTCGCCGCTGAGCCGACTCGTGAGGAGCAGTCATGGCCGAGATCGCAATCCCAAGCAAGCACGCAGAAGCGTTGACCTGCGACGTGGCGCTGGTCGGCGCCGGCATCATGAGCGCCACCTTGGCCGCCATCCTGTCGTCGCTCGACCCCACCTTGTCGCTGATGGTGATCGAGCGAATGCCGCAGGCGGCGGAGGAATCCAGCAGCCCGTGGAACAACGCCGGCACCGGGCACGCCGGCATGGCGGAGCTGAACTACTCCCCGGAGAAGGCGGACGGCAGCGTCGACGTGTCGAAAGCCATCGCCATCAATGAGCAGTTCCAGGTGAGCCGCCAACTGTGGGCGTCGCTCGTCGAGGCCGGCGTCACCTCGGATCCGGCGTCGTTCATCAACCCCACCGCCCACATGAGCTTCGTCACAGGCGAAGCCGGGCAGCGCTACATGAAGACCCGCTACGAGTTGCTCCGCGCGAGCGCCCTGTTCAACTCCATGCGCTACAGCGAAGACCCGGCCCAGATCGCCGCCTGGGCGCCACTGCTGATGGAGGGACGCGACACGTCCGTGCCGCTGGCGTGCACGTGGGACCCGGAGGGCACGGACATCAACTTCGGCGCCCTCGCCAAGCAGTACCTGTCGTGGGTCCAGCGGCGCGGGGCCGTCCTCGAGTTCAACCACCAGGTGGTCAACCTGAAGCAGGACGATGACGGCGCCTGGCTGTTGCACATCGAACCGACCAGCGGCGGCACGACGCAGATCATCCGCTGCCGGCGGTTGTTCATCGGCGCCGGCGGCTATGCGCTGCGGCTGCTGCAGCAGTCGAAGGTGCCGGAGGCGCGCGGCTACGCCCTGTTCCCGATCAGCGGCCAGTTCCTGACGAGCAACACCCCCGACGTCACCAGCCGGCACAGTGCCAAGGTGTACGGGCAGGCGAAGGTGGGTGCGCCGCCCATGTCGGTGCCGCACCTGGACGCCCGCGTCATCGACGGCGAGAAGTGGGTGCTGTTCGGGCCGTTCGCGGGGCAGAGCGTCAAGTTCCTGAAGAACGGTTCCGCGCTGGACGCCGTGCGGATGCTGAAGAGCCACAACTTCATGCCGATGCTGCAGGTGGCCAAGGACAACTTCGGCCTCATGAGCTACCTGGGCCAGCAGATCTTCATGTCGCGGAACAAGCAGCTCGACGAGCTCAAGGAGTTCTACCCGCTGGCCCGCATGGAGGACTGGCACCTGACGGTCGCGGGGATGCGTGCCCAGGTGATCAAGCCGAAGGAGGGGCGCGGCTCGCTCGAGTTCGGCACCGAGACGATCTTCGCCGGGAACGACACGGTGGCCGCCGTGCTGGGAGCCTCGCCGGGCGCCTCGACGGCCGTGCCGATCATGCTGGGCATCGTCCGGCGCCTGTTCGCCGACCGGCTCGATGTCTGGCGCCCGCGCCTGCTGGAGATGATCCCGACGTGGGGCCAGGACCTGAGCGGCAATCCGGCGTTGGCCCAGTCGACCCGTCAGCGCACGGCGAGCGTACTCAAGACCGTTCCGCCGACGGACTGACGGTACGCCCCGGGACGGCGAAAGCCCGACGAGCACGTCACGGGACGTGCCCCTCGGGCTTGTGGTGGGTGCCGCGCGGGCCCGGCGTCAGCGGGTTTCGCGATGGGCGGTGTGCTTGCCGCAGTTCGGGCAGAACTTCGCCAACTCGAGCCGGTCGGGCGTGTTGCGGCGGTTCTTCTTCGTGATGTAGTTGCGGTGCTTGCAGTCGGTGCACGCGAGCGTGATCTTCGGACGGACGTCCGCCTGCTTCTTGGCCATGATGGTCCCTCTTCTTCACCCGTTGCGCCGCCAGAGCGCACACCGCTTCATTTTACGCCAACCGGCAAGGCACCCCGCACGCGGGGCGCATCGCCTGCGCCGTCTGGTAGCGGGAGCGGGACTCGAACCCGCGACACAGCGATTATGAGCCGCTTGCTCTACCGCCTGAGCTATCCCGCCACGTGAGCCCCCATGCAGAATCGAACTGCAGACCTTCTCCTTACCATGGAGACGCTCTACCGACTGAGCTATAGGGGCCAGTCGCCCCCACACGCTACCCCACCAGGCCACATCCGCTCAAATCGCCCACGCCGGCGGCGCACCCGCCGAGGGGGTGTGCGACCCCGGCCTGGCTACGCTGGGACGGCAGGCGGACACCAGAGCCGCCCCAACCCGAGGAGGCCGCCATGAGCATCCGGCTCGGCACCGAGGTAGCCCGGGCCCTGGCCGGGCACCGGCCCGTCCTGGCCCTGGAATCGACCATCATCACCCACGGCCTGCCCCGCCCCCGCAATGTCGAGGTTGCCCGCGCGACGGAGGCCGCGGTCCGCGAGGCGGGTGTCACGCCGGCCACGATCGGCGTTGTCGGCGGGGACTGCGTGGTCGGGCTGTCGGACGCCGAACTGGAGCGGCTCGCCCTCGACGAGTCCTGCGTGAAGCTGTCGATCCGCGACCTGCCGATCGCCGCCGCGTTGGGCCTGTCCGGCGGCACGACGGTCGCCGCCACCGCCACGCTCGCCCACCGCGCCGGCATCAAGGTGTTCTCGACCGGCGGACTCGGCGGTGTCCACCGCGGTGCGTCCCACACGTTCGACGAGTCGGCGGATCTGCCTTCGCTGGCCGCCACGCCGCTCGTGCTCGTCAGCGCCGGCGTGAAGTCGATCCTCGACGTCGGCGCCACCCTGGAGCGCCTGGAGACGCTGTCCATCCCGGTCCTCGGCTGGCGGACGCGCGCCTATCCAGGCTTCTACATCGCCGATTCGGGCTTCACCGTCGACTACCAGGTCGACACGCCCGAGCAGGTGGCCGCGGTCGCCGCCGCGCGCGACGCGTTGGGGCTGAGTGCGGCGGTGCTCGTCGCCAACCCGCTGCCCCCCGAACACCAGCTCGACCGGGCGCTGCACGACCGCGCGCTCGCGGCGGGGCTCGCCGAGGTGGAGGCCCGGGGAGTCCGCGGGCACGACGTCACGCCGTTCCTGCTCGACTACATGCAGCGGCACACCGGCGGGGAGTCCCTGGAGGCCAATCTGGCGGCATACCGCGGGAACGTCGACCTGGGCGCCCGCATCGCCGCCGCCATCGCAGGCGCGTGAGGGCGTTCCCCGTGAACACCCCCGTGTTGGGCGTCCTCGGCGACATCGCCGAGGACGTGGTCGTGTGGCAGCAGGCCCCGCTCGCCATGGGCTCGGACACCCCGAGCCGGATCGTGCGCACCCGCGGCGGTAGCGCCGCGAACGTCGCCGCCTTCGCGTCCCCCCTGGTGGCGACCAGATTCATCGGATGCGTCGGGGACGACGCCGCGGGGTCCGCCGTCGTCCGTGCCCTGACGTCCGAGGGTGTGGACGTCCGCGTGACGACGGGATCGCGGACCGGCGTGATCGTGGTTCTCGTGGACGCCGCGGGCGAGCGGACGATGCTGCCGGACCGGGGCGCCAACGGCGAACTCGCCGACGTGCCCGGCGCCTGGCTGGACGACCTCGCGTGCCTGCACGTCACGGCGTACAGCCTCCTGACCGAACCGACGGCCACGACGTGTGAGCGCGCGCTGCGCCGCGTCCGGGGCCTGACCAGCGTGGACGCGTCCTCGGCGAGCGTGCTGCGGACGCTGGGGCCCGAGGCGTTCAGCGCATGGGTCGAGCGCCTCGATCCCGATGTCGTGTTCGCCAACGCCGAGGAGGCGCGCCTGCTGGGCTGGGACGCCGCCACGGCGGCGCCACGCGTGATGATCGTCAAGCATGGCCGCGACCCCCTGTTGGTACGCACCCGGACCGGCGCGGCGACCCAGCCCGTGCCGGTGGTGACCGGCGCGCGGGACAGCACCGGCGCGGGCGACGCGTTCGCCGCCGGCTTCCTCGCCGGCCTCCTGCGCTCCCCCGCCGCGGATCCTCGCAGCCGGCATCCCGACGACCCGGCACTCGCCGCCTGGTGCCGCCTCGGCCATGACCGCGCGGCCGGCGTCCTGACCCGGCCCGGCGCGGGTCG